>Ga0134128_10004329_pt1 | contig 17392 bp, 8 predicted proteins | sample KB31754_FD_96462 | JGI IMG/M metagenome (GOLD analysis project Ga0134128, IMG submission 96462) | Terrestrial soil microbial communities with excess Nitrogen fertilizer from Kellogg Biological Station, Michigan, USA - KB3-175-4 | ecosystem: Environmental > Terrestrial > Soil > Unclassified ... | reverse complement strand
CTGGCTGGATCTCTGCGGCCTCGGCTGAACCCGCCGTCGTGCATCAGGATCGCGCCACCAGCGCGGGGCGGGACCATGCCTCGCTGACGGCAGCCCGGCTGCGCGTGGACACGCTGACCGATCCGATTGGGCTCGGCGACACGTCGCCTAGTCTGAGCTGGGGATTCTCGGCTCGCGACCGCTCGTCGTCAGCGTTTCAGACGGCCTACGAGATCCGCGTCGCCTCCACGCCCGCTCAGCTTGATCATCCCGACCTGTGGGATTCCGGCAAGGTCCTTTCCAGCGACACCAGCAACATCACCTACGGTGGCACGGCGCTCCACTCTCGACAGGCCGTCGCCTGGGATGTGCGGGTCTGGGATGCGAACGGGCACGCGAGTGCCTGGAGCCCGTACGGAACCTGGGAGATGGGACTGCTCAGCCAGTCCGACTGGTCGGCCCGGTGGATCGACGATCCCGGTTATACCTACGCCACCAATGGCGTGCCCAACCCGCTCCCGATCTTCGCTAAGGCGTTTGACCTGGGCCGCAGGGTCGTGAAAGCGAGGCTTTTCATCACCGGGCTCGGGCAGTACGCGGCCCGGCTCAACGGCCAGCCGGTGAGCAGCGCGGTCCTCGAACCGGGCCAGACCTCGTACTGGGCCGAGGTTGACTATCGCACGTACGACATCACCCGGCTGCTGCGGCCCGGAACCAATGTGCTCGGCATCGAGACGGGCAGCGGCGCCTACCAGCAGGCCGACAGCACCAGTGTCGGCCGGTACATGTTCCAGCCGAGAAACAACACCGTGCTCGGCGCGCCCAAGGTGATCGCTCAGCTGGAGGTCACGTACGCCGATGGCACCAGGCAGACCATCGGGACCGATCCGTCGTGGCTGGCCGAACTCGGCCCCACCACCTTCTCGTCCTGGTGGGGCGGGGAGGACTACGACGCGCGGCGGATCCCGGCCAACTGGACCGCGTCCGCCCAGAGCCTCACCGGACCCGGATGGCACCACGCGGCCCTGGCCGACCTCACCTCGTCCACGATCCCGCGCGATACGACGCCCCTGGTCGCAAACCCGCGCCCGCCGGTGACAGTCGTCCGGGAGGCGCACCCGACCAGCATCGCCCAGGTAACTCCTCCGGCCGACAATACGACCCTGGTCGCTCCGGTCCCTGCGGGCGCGACGAACGTCAAGGTCGCCGGCGTCACGAACGTGTACCCGGGCGACACGATCACCCTCGGGACCGGCGCCAGCCTGGAATCGCGTAAGGTCACCGACGTCGGGACGGCCGCCAGCCCGGCCACGGCGCTGGCCGCGCCTGCCACGGCCGGGGACACCAACGTCAAGGTCGTGAGCACCGGACAGCCGTGCAACCCCGGTGGCGCGTGCACTGGGACGACCAGCCTGATCGTGGGCCAGACCATGCTCATCGACTCCGGTGCGTCTCAGGAGGCGGTCACGGTCACGGCCGTCGGCGCCGCGGGAGCGACCGGGAGCGGGGTCAGCTTCACGCCCGCGCTCACCGCCGCGCACGCGTCGGGAGCGCCGGTCATGTCCTCGGGAACTGGCATAACCTTCGCCCCGGCGCTCAGCCTCGCGCATGCGGAAGGCACTGCCGTCGCCAGCGTCCCAGGACCGACGTATGTGCTCGACTTCGGCGCCAACCTGGCCGGCCTGCCCAAGATCACCGCCGCTGGCCCGGCCGGGAGCACGGTGACCATGATCCCGGCCGAGCAGGTCAATCCCGACGGGACAGTTAATGTCCAGTCGACCGGCTCGAGCCCGGCCAGCCAGATCCTCTACCGGTACACGTTCTCCGGCGGCCACGCCGAGACATGGCACGCTCAGTTCACCTACAACGGCTTCCGGTACCTGGAGGTCCGCGGCCTGCCCGCCAAGCCGACGCCGAACACGATCACGCTGCTCGTGACGCACGCGGCGAATCAGCAGACGGCGTCGCTTGCCACCTCCAGCCCGCTGCTCAACACGATCTACCGGATCACCAAGCGGGCCCTGGAAAACAACATGCAGTCGGTGCTCACGGACTGCCCGGACCGGGAAAAGGGTCCCTACACCGGCGACAACGTCCAGGACATCGAGACCGACCTCACCCTGTTCGACATGCAGGCCTTCGAGGGGCAGCTCGTCGCGAACATGCGAACCTCCCAGCGCCCCACTCCGCTGAGCAGCGACCAGCCCGGCCTGATCGCGAACATCGCGCCGGAATATCACGTGGTCCCGCCCATCCTGTTCGGGATGGATTTCCTCGACGAGCCGAACTGGGGCGGCGCGGTCGTCATCATTCCCGAGGAGCTCTACCAGGTCTACGGCGACACCAAGACCATGGCCGCGAACTACGACGCAATGGTCAGGTGGCTCGACTACGAGGCCAGCAACAAGGCGGCCCACGGAGGCAACATTCCCGGCCTGGGCGACTGGGCGGCCGCGCAAAGCACCACCCCGCAGGCCATCATCGACTACGGCTACTACCGGGCCGTCGCCGCGATGGCGGAAATCGCCCGGGTGCTCGGCAAGACCAGCGACGTCGCCAAGTACTCGGCGCTCGCGGCGAGCCTGGCGACCGAGTACAACGCCAAGTACCTGCACACCGACAGCGCAGGCGACGCGTGGTACGCCAACAACACGGAGGCGTCGAACGCCGTCGCCCTGGACGCCGGCCTGGTCCCGGCCCAGTATCACCAGGCCGTCGTCAACAGCCTGGTCGCCGCGGTCCAGGCCTACGGCGACCGCATCGGCACCGGCTCGGTGGCCCTGGGCCCGCTGTTCCGGGCCCTGCACGCCGCCGGCCGTGACGACCTCATCTACCAGATGGTGACCAATCCCGAGGCCCCGAGCTACGCCTACCTGGTCGATCATGGTGCGACCACCCTCGAGGAGAACCTCTCGGGGACCGGGGGCTCCAAGGACCACCAGTTCCTCGGCGGCGTCGCCGCGTGGTTCGTCCATGACCTGGTGGGCATCAGCCAGGCCCCCGACTCAACGGCGTACCGCAAGCTCCTGATCCGGCCGGCAATCGTCGGCGGTCTCACCCACGCCGCCGGCACCTACATGACGCCCGAGGGGCGTGCGGCGGTGAGATGGGATGTCCGGCGAAACGGCCAGGTGGTACTGCGGGTGACCATCCCCGCCAACACGGCGGCCGAGGTATGGGTGCCAGCGTCCGGCAACCGCGTGACCGCGACTGCCGGGGCGAGGCTCGACCGGCTGGCCAGCTGGGACGGCCGTCTGTACGCCGTTTACCAGGTAGCCCCCGGCACCTACCGATTCAGCAGCTGATCAGGCGCGAGGAGAAGACCATGTCGTTGCCAGGCGAGCAGCCGGACACCAATCCTTCGCGGCGGGTATTCATCGGCGCCGTCGGAGGCGCCGCGGCCCTGTCGTCGATTCCCGGACCGCGCACATCCGGAACCGAGCCCGCGCGGCCCGCGAGGGGCGCGCCCGGGCCACGGTCGGCACCTGGCGGCCCACCAGCCGCTGACACGACCCTGGCCGCCGACAGAAGGCCCTTTATCTCGCCGTCCGCCGTGACCAGCATCCAAGGCGACGTCGAAGACGCCCACGCCCTCGTCACCGGCGGCACGGCGACGCTGACCGCCCGGCCAGGCGATACACCGCCGCTCATCGTCCTCGACTACGACCAGATCGTTGGCGGCCAGCCGCGATTCCTGGTCAGCAAGGTAGCCGGAGACGTCACCCTGCAGGCGATCTACTCCGAGTCGCTCCCCTATCTGCTGCCCGCCGGCGACGGTTTCGGCAGCCCCAGCGACATCGCCGAGCGCACCATCTCATTCGTCGGGATCCCATCGGGCGCGCAGCTGTCACGAGTGGAGAACTACCAGGTGACCGCTCCGGGTCCCGTCCGGGGCCATCTGCTGCAAGCGGGACAGCGCTTTCAGGCCATCACGCTGCTCGGATCGGGATCCATCCAGGTCAGCCAGGTGGGCTTCATTCCGAGCTTCCGCCTGGACACCCCCGATGACCCGCGGGCCGGCACGTTTTACTGCAGCGATCCCGAACTCGACAAAATCTGGCAAGTCGGCGTGCATACCGTCAACGCGTGCTCGGTCCCGGCCGGCTCCGTGCCGCCCCTTTATGAGGCGACGCCCGGCGGCCTGATCGTCCACGGCTGCGAGTACACCGCTTACCGCCCCGGCAACGGCTGGACGGACTACACCGCCTCCTTCAACATCGAGATCCTCCGGAACGAGGCCACCTGGCTCGTCCGCAGCAGTTCCATGAGCACCGGCATCATGATGGTGCTCTGCGCCCGAGATGACACCCTGCCCACCAGCACCCCGAGCACGCTGCGCATTTACATCATGAACCAGCAGCCGACGGATCTCATCGCGGTGGTGCCGATGCCGTTCGAGGTCACCGCGAACACCAGGTACCGGGCCAGCGTCACCGTCGCCGGCAGCGCCCTGACGGTGACCATCAACGGCACCCAGGTCTACAGCGGCACCGTCTCGGGCATGAGCGCGACCGGCAGCTTCGGCTTTGCCAACTCGCAAGGCGCCGTGTCCCGTGCGACCGACCTCACGGTGACCAGCCCGTCCGGAACGGTGCTCCTCCGCCAGAAGCTCACCGGCCCGCAGACGCCGGACTTCGTCGACGCCTGCATAGCCGGCACGAACGTGACCCCCTCCATCATGGACGGCGCCATGCGCGATCGCCTGGTCTGGAGCGGCGACATGGGCATCAGCACCCTGGCCGTGCTGTGCAGCACTTTCGACAACCAGTACCTGACCGGTTCCTGCGAGCAGTTCTTCCGGTACCAGGGGGCCAATGGCAGCATTCCCATCGCGGTGCCCGCCCAGGCGAAAGGGCTGCCGGTAACCGGCTCGTTCGGGCCACCGCCCAGCCTCAGCGCGCAAGACTACGGCCTGATGCAGGTGACCGACGCCTATAACTACTGGCTGTTCTCCGGTGACACCGCCTGGATCACCAGCAACTGGCCCGCGATCCGCGGAATCATGACCTGGGCGGCCAGCCAGGTAGGCACGAACGGCCTGATGAGCGGCGCGGGCCCATTAGCGACCATGATGTCGACCAATGCCCACTATTACGGCTGCCTCCATCAGGCCGAGCAGATGGCCACGGCAGTCGGCGATACGGCCTCGGCCTCAAGGTACGCGTCCCTGGCACCCGCACTCGGCCAGACGATCAATTCGCTGCTATTCAATCCGGCTGCGGGCATGTACAGCGCCTCGACCACCCAGCCTTCCGTATTTGATGAAATCGGGAACGGCTACGCCCTGCTGTATGGCCTGCCGAGGCTGGACCCGGCGATAGATACCGCGACGCTCGCGGCCAGCCTGACCAAGGCGCTGGCCGGGCCGAAGGGCCCGTGCGAGTCCTCCTCAGCCGTGCCCAACGGCAACATCGCACCGTATGAAGTGGGCTGGGAAGTTCTCGGCCGACTCGCCAACGGGCTCAGCCAGGGGGCGCTGGACCTCATCCGCCAGGTCTGGGGCCTGATGCTGCCGCAGAACACTCCGTACTACAGCGGCGGCTGCTGGGAGTACGTCGCCCAGACCGGCCTGCCGGGCCTCGGCGCGGGCACCAGCCTGGCCCACGGATGGTCCGCCGGCGCGACCCCGGCGCTCTCGATGTACGTGCTCGGCGCCCGCCCGCTCACCGCCGGGTACAAGACATTCCTGGTTGAGCCGCAACCGGGCGACCTCAGCTGGGCGAGCGGCCGGGTACCTACCCCCGGCGGCCCCGTCGCTGTCGACTGGACGACGAACGCCCGGTCAGCCGCGGGCTTTACCCTGACGGTCACGGTGCCGCCCCGCACCTGTGGCTACGCCGGGGTGCCGTCGACCGCAGCTAGCGGCACGGTCGACGGTGTCACCACCACACCGGTGAAGGTCCCCGGCTACCCGGGCCTCGACGGCTATCTCTATTTCGGACCGCTGGCGCACGGCGTCCACCGGATCGTTGTCGACTGAGTCCCTCGGTCAGCCGGATCCTGGCCATAGCACGTGCCGTCGTGGCTGCCGTGCGGCAGCGCGGTAAGCTGGCGACGGCGCGGGAGGGCGCCACCGGGCCCGCGGGAAGGACTGAGTCCGCCTCCGATCGTCGCGGATATCGCTGTTTGGCAGCAGGACCGTCTTCGGCCGAGCCAGAACGCGGGCCCAGGCTCCGGTGAGGAGACGCGCGTCATGTCCCAGCTTCCCGCCCGTCCTGATCTCGATCACCTCCGCCGCCAGGCCCGTGAGCTACACCGCGCGGCACGGGACGGCGATGCCCGCGCACTGCGCCGGCTTCGCCAGGCCTCCGGCGTGGTCACTCTGTCGGCCGCCCAGCTCGCCATCGCCCGCGACTACGGCTTCGCGAGCTGGCCCCGGCTCAAGGCCGAGGTGGAACGCCGCCGCGCTGCTCTCGCCGGCTTCCTGACCGCCGAAGCAGACGACCTGATCGCCGGCCAGTACCGTGACCGCCCCCGCCTGCGGCCGATCCTGGATGCGGTGCTGACCGCGCTGCCCGCGCTTGGCCCGGTGACGGTGCAGGCCCGTGGCACCATCGTCAGCCTCGTCACTCCACGACGCACGTTCGCCGTGGTAAAGGCGACGACCAAGAGCCGGGTGGACCTCGGCCTGCGGCTGGACCAGACCCAGCCCGAAGGCCGCCTGCTGCCCGCCAGGGACATCGGCTCGGCGACCGTGCGGATCCCCCTGACCGCGCCGGATGAGATCGACGAAGAAGTGCTCGGCTGGCTGCGGCGCGCCTACAACGAGAACGCGGCACCGCCTCCGCCGCGGCGGCCAGCCCGGCGTCCGGCGCCGGCACTCGGCACGCTCACCGTGGTGATCGAAGGCTTCGACCTGCCTGGGCTCACCTGCGCGCCGGAACCGGGCGGTCGGGTCCACCAGAACATCCACGTCGCGCTGACGGGTCCGGACAAGGACCGGCCGGCCCTAGTCGTGCCGGGCGGCCGCTGGCTGGCGATCGAGCCGGTGCGCGGCGATGCGCCGTCGGCACGCTGGGAGGTACCGGTCACCGTGCGGCGCGGCGCGGACGGACTCGACTTCACCGGGCCGTTCGTGCGCGGCGACCGCACCGATCGTCACCTGGGTCTGGCCTGGGGCGACGTCCCAGGCGACGGGACGCTGCGCCTGTTCCGCGGCGCCAAGCTGCGCCTCGTCGACATCGACTCCCGCATCATCGAGCAAGCCAGCAGTCCGGGCCACCGGCTCGTCGCCCGGATCCGGCTGACCGACGCCAGGGGGAACCCGGTCTGCGCGCGGGTCCATCCTCCCGCCCTCACCTGGTCGGCAGTTCGCCAGTAGACGCGGATGTCCAGCGACCACGCGGGGATGGGCGGTCAGCGGGTCTGACCGCCCGTCCCCTCGGCCCGGATCAGTACTGGAAAGGCGCCAGCTGAGCACCGGCCGGGCCGAGTGTGTACCCGGTGGAGGTCCCTGGACTTACCTGGAGGTAACTGCCCATGTCCAGCAGGAACACGTTGAAGAAGTTGAACTTCTCGATTCGCTTGACCAGGTTGCCGTTCTCGTCGAGCACGTCAACCGCCGACAGCGCGTTGTTGTTCGGCGTCGTGCCGAAGAAGTCCGGCGGCGTGACCTCCTGCATCAGGAACTGGTGATGCGCCGGATCCGCGGCGGGGTGCTGGTAGGTGCTGCCGCCGAAGGTCAGCGCGGTCGCCGACTGGCTGGCGAGGTCGTAGAGCCCGAACGCGGTGTTCGAGGGGATCAGCGCCTTGTTCGTCGTGGAATCCACCGCGATGCCATCGGCGAAGAACGTGCTGACCGACGGGAACTGCGTCACCTGGCCAGTATCCAGGTGCACGACGACGATCCGGCCGGGTGCGGTCGGGTTGAACGCGTCCACCACCGGGACCACGGCCTCGTCCGCCGACGTGTCCTGGCCGATGCCGCCGACGATCGACAGCGCATTCGGGTCGAGCGCCGGGGTCAGGTCGATCGGCTGAGTAAAGGTGCCCTTGGCGATCTGCGACGTTGATACGAGGAGCGTCGTGGACGACCCGCTCACCGCCGACAGGATCGCCGTGCCGGGCGAGTCCTGCTGGCTGGCGGCGCAGATCACCTCACCGAGGCTGGCCGGCGGCACCCACGTGCTGGCGGCGTCCGCGCCGGCCGCGACCGGATCAAGAATCCTGAAGTTGTCGGCACCGGTCACCGGGTCGAAGTCCTCATAGAGGCCGGTGTCGCCGGCGAACTGGCCGGGGCAGCCGCCGAACAGCGTCTGGTACTCGTCCCGTGACGACCGCACGACGTGAGTGATCTGGTTGTCGGACTGACGGAACGTCTCAACCGAGCCGAGCGTGGCACCGGCCGCCGTCACCTGGTTGGAGGTGACGAAGCCGTCGGTGCCGTCGGTGTTGATCCCGTACCCGGCCGCCACGCTGCCGCCGTCGGACGGCCGGACGCCATCCATGCTGACCGTGCTCACGCCGCTCGCCTCGCCGGTGACCACGCCGTGCCGGGTGGCGAGCACCCGCACAGCCTGGTTCATCGCGGGATCCAGGCCGTAGTCACCGGTCAGCGTGACGACACCGTGGGAGCCTGACACGCTCCGGTACAGGACCGAGCCGCTGTCGTGGCCGTTGGCGTCGCGCTGGCTTCCGTTCGGGTTGTTGAACGGGTTCAGGCTGTTGAACACGGTCGGTCCCGGAGCGCTGATCTCGATGATCGCGCCGTCGGCGCCTCTGACGTTGCGCACGTCGTAGCTCACCTGCAGCGAGCCACCGTAGGCGGGCTCTGCGAAGTGAGCGAACGGCGAGCCGCCAGCTGACACGAGCGGCACGGCGGGCTGGGCATCGCCGGTCGGCGCGATGCGGGTGAACGCGAACGCCGACAGGTTGGTAAGGCCCCAGCCACCGGGCGCCTCCTGGATCCCGACCCCATAGATGCCGGCGCCCTCGAGGGCGGATACCGGCACGCTGATGGTTCCCGACGGGCTCGTCAACGGCGTGGTGAACGACGGCCGGAAGAACAGGCCCGTGGCCTGTTCGACCCGCCCGGGCTGCGACACGACCAGCACCGGATTCGTCGCGCCGCTCAGCTTGCTGATGTCGTAGCTGACCTGCAGCGTGCTGCCGTGCACGACGGGGTCGACGATGGGGGCCGGGACGCTGTCGAGCGTGCCGTCGCTCGGGCCGAAGGTCAGCGAGACGCCGGCCTGGGCCACGACGCGGCCGTCGATCCTCGCGGTGTAGTCGAGCGGCACCGTGCGAGTCGTCGTTGACACGACCGGGAGGCCGGCCGCCGTGAGGATCTCGGTCGGCGACAGGCGAGCCCACGGCGTCGTCGCCAGCAGCCCATGCGGACCCGAGGCCGCCGACAGCGCGTAGGTCTCGCCCCGGTGCTCCAGCGCCAGCCCGGTCCAGTCCGGTGAGACCGTGATCCACGCGTTCAGCAGCCGGCCGGTCAGCGGGATGTTCGTCGGGTCGGTCGTCGTCGTGATCGACCCGCCGAGGGCGCTGGCCTGCTGCCGCTGGACCACCGCCACCCGCGCGACGCCGGGACTGACCGCCTCGCCGTGGCGGGCTAGCAGTGTCTCGACCGCCCGGCCGACATCGACCTGCGGGCCGACGTTGATCGGCAGGTCCGACTGCGGCACGGCCGGCAGCGGCGTGCCGGACTGCGCCAGGAACCGGCGGACGGCGAGCGGGTCGCGGCCCACGTTGTCGTGCGTCAGGCGCGCTACCTGCAGGATCACCGCCGCGGCGGCGGCCACCTCGGGCGCCGACGCGGAGGTCCCGCCCTCGGAGACGACCTGGACCGCCTGCGCGTTCCCGCCGGTCGGGTGCGACAGGCTCAGGACATTGTCGCCGGGAGCCGACACGTTGACCCGGTCGCCGAATCCGCTGGCATAATTGCGGGCGCCGTCGTACCTGACCGCCGGGAACGCTTGCTGCGACGTGAGGGCCGCGTTGCGCGGGTCATCCGGCGGAGCAGCGAAGATATCGTTGAGCGTCGATCCCCCGACGTCGATCGCGCCGGAGTCCTCCACGTGCGACACCGCGCTGGAGAACGCGACATCGTTGAGGTCGGTCGGCGCCTGCCCATGTCCGGCAAGGTCGGTCGCGACCGCGCCGCCGGACGGGGGCACCGCGGCGTTGGTGAAGGTGCGCAGGCCGTCGCCGGAAGACACGCAGACCACGATTCCGGCCCCGTGCACGATCGAGGCGAGAACCGCCTCCGTGAGCGGGTCGTCCTCCAGGTAACGGCTGGAGAATCCGTCCTGATCCAGGCCGAAGCTCAGCGAGGCAGTGATCACGTCCGGCCGCGGCGTCTGGTTCGCGGCCGCGAGGAAAGCCGCGTCGACGTCACTGATCGCGCCGCCGGCGGTGCCCGGAACGACCAGGCGGTAACTGGCGCCCGGCGCGATGCCGAGCAGGTCGGTCAGGCCGCTGCCCACAGCCCCTGGACGCTGCTGGTCGTGCGGTAGCGGCGCCATCATCGAGAAATCGAGGCCCACCTCGGTCAGGTTCGGGTCCTGCCCGCAGGTCTCGCCGGTGCCGTTCAGCTGGCCAGCCGCGTCCGACGTGTACGTCGGGATCAGCGGCATCGAGGGCCAGTCCAGGTAGCGCTGGTTGCCCTGGATGATCGTGGTCGGCCCGTAGTTCGCCGCGTAGAAGTTGCACCGATCGCTGGGATTCGCGGCCTCGGACGCGTCGGTCAGGTCGCCGAGCGACACGTTGGTGATGATCTCGCCCTGGCCCGGCAGCTGGCCGTGCGCCGCCAGCGCGGTGAACGCCGGGACGACGTCGTTGGCCGGCCGGTTCAGCATGCTCTGCGCGCTCGAGGCCAGCGTGAAGTTGCTCGGAACACCGGGAACACCGGGAACACCGGCAGCGGTCGCGGCCTTGCCGGCTGCCGCGGAGGCCGACGCGGCGCGCTTGACCTGGCTGGCCGGGATCGGCACCGGCGGCGTGTTCGAGGTGGTGACGGTCCAGTTCGGCGAAGCGTAAGCCACGTCGGGGCTGGCCCGCAGGGTGCTGACCGCCGACGCTACCGACGATCCGGTCACGTGCAGGACATACGCGCGGGAGAAGTCGAGCAGCGCGTGGCCGACCCGCTGCTCCGCCGCGGCTCGCAGCGCCGCAAGCCGCTGGTGCGGCACGCCGCCGAAGAGCCGTTCGGAGCGGTCGACGCCGAGCCGGGCCAGCGTCTTGTTGAGGCCTGGCACGCTGGTATAGGCGGGCGTCAGGCCGACCGTGCGCAGCGCATGAGGTGAGATGCTCTGGTGCGCCGGAGCCGTGACACCGGACCGGTACACGACCACGACCTGATCCGCGGCATACGGTGTCCCGCTGCCGTGCGCGAGATCCATGATGATGTCGCCGCGCGACGGAAGCTGTCGCTGCGCCGCGCTGGTAATCGCATCCGATCCGGCCATGGGCAGCCGGACAAGCTTGAGCTGGTCGCCGGTGGTCCCGTTGCCGCGGTGCACCTCGGCCACACCGTCGGAGTAGACGGCGGCCCATTCACCGCCGGGCAACCTGAGATGCGAGTATGTCAGCGTCGCCTGTGGCGCGCTGGCGGCCGCCCGTCCGGCGCCACCGCCGTACGGGCTCGCGCTCGCCGACCCAGCCTCGGCGGTCATGCCCGCGACCACGGCGGCGCAGGCGATGACGGTCATAACGAGCCGTCGGCTACTGGTTGAGACCTCTGGCATGCCAACCTCCGCGAGATGGACTGCCCCCGTCGGGGCCGGCGTCATCAGGCCGCCAGATCGGACATTACGGATTTCGATTGATCATGGTCAACGATCAAGCTAGACCAGTAACGGTCACTGACCTAAACTGGTCAGCCCACTGATCAGCGCTATCTGATCCCATCCTCGAGAAGTGGCGATGCTCGAAGGTCTCGGCCTTTCCCCGGAGCAGGAACGCACCTATATCCGGCTGCTCGCCCGCCCGCGCCTCTCCATAGAGGACGTGGCGGAGCAGGGTCCCGAGTCGTCGGCCGAGGGGGCGCAGGCGGCCCTCACCCGCCTCGTGGAGCTGGGTTTCGCGGTCAAGACCGATCACGAGGGCACGGCTTATGCCGCGATATCGCCTGACGTCGCGGTCGCAGGACTCGTCCGCACGCGCATCAGCGCCGCGCGCATCGCGGAGTACGGCGTGCCTGAGCTCATGACCAGGTTCTGGCAGGGGCGGCCCGCGCAGTCGCGTGACTTCCTCGACGTCGTGACCGATGAGCACAGCATCACCCAGCGCTGGTACCAGCTTCAGAAGGCAGCCGAGCGCGAGGTTCGGGGCTTCGACTGCCCGCCCTACTTCGCCGATCCGACCGATCCGGACCCGATGGAGCTGCAGCAGCTCGCCGCGGGCGTGTCGTACCGGGTCGTCTACGCAGAGGAGGTGCTTCGGGCCCCGGGCCGCTGGCGCGATATCGAGGCCGGCATCTCCGCGGGCGAGCAGGCCCGCGTTGTGCAGCGGCTGCCGGCGAAGCTGACTCTCTTCGACGACCTGGCCGCCACGCTTCCCGTCATCGGGCGGCCGGGTGCGGACGACGATGGTTCAAGAGCGGTCGTTGTCGTGCACCGTTCTCCCATGCTGGACGCCCTCGCCGCGCTGTTCGAGGCATATTGGGATCAGGCTGTCCCGCTTGTTCTCAGCGCCGAAGGGGTGCCGACAAAGGCTGCGCAGATGCCGTCACTGGACGATGAGCGGCTCATCAGGCTGCTCGCGGCGGGATTCGGCAACGATGTGATCCAGCGGGCGCTCGGAGTCAGCGCGAGCACCGTCCAGCGACGGATACACGAGCTGATGGAGCGGCTGGGAGCCAAGACCCGGTTTCAGGCCGGCCTCATACTCGGCCAGATGAGCGCGACCGGCGCGAACGACCATACCCAGATTGAGACAGCGCCGGGCACCTCAAGCTCCTCACCACCAGCGTCAACCGACGCTTCTGCCAGGTCCGGTCGTGGCTCGATCCCGCATTGATGATTGCCGACAAGACATCATGAAAAGGGTAAAGTGCCAGGACGTTAGCGCCTTGGAAGGAGAGAGCCCGGTGCGTTTCGTTCGTCCTGCCCTGCTCGTCACAGCCGCTGGAGCGGCCGCCTTAACTGCCCTTTCGCCCGCTGCCACGGCCGCGCCCATTCAGCACCGCAGCGAGTTTCCGGCCCGCTCGGCGGCCGAGCATGACCGGCAGAACTTCGCGGCGCGCATGATGTCGCGCCTGCATCAGCATTCTGTCAATACCGCCGCCCTGGGGGCCCGGCCCCTGGCCGGCACCGCCGTCGGCCAGCCGTTCAAGATCACCAACGTTAAGGGCCCCTGGCTACGCCACCTCGCACAACGGCGGCCGGACCTGGGTCGCCGGGAACCTGCCGCTGCTGACCAGGGCCGTCGGCGGCCCGTTCGCGCTGGCCTCCGACGCCGTGGTCACGTTCGGCCCGGATGGCTCGGCCTACGCGCAGACCATCCCGTTCAACGAGGACAACCCGCGCAGCGCAGTCGCGGTGCAGCGCTCGGCTGACGGCGGTTTCAACTTCGCCAAGCCCTCACTCGTGACCGACGACGACAGCATCAACATCTTCAACGACAAGAACTGGATCGCCGTCGACAGCAACCGGCACAGCCACCACTACGGGCGCGTCTACAGCGCGTGGTCCCGATTCATCACCACCGGTTCCGGATCCCACGCCGTCACCCACTCCCCCGGCGCCGTGAGCTGGTCCGACGACCACGGCAAGACCTGGTCACCGATCCACTTCACCACCGGCCCCAAGGCGAACACCGAGGGCCTGCTCCCGCTGATCCACCCGGACGGCTCCGTCACTGTGATCTATGATCTGACCGTCGGCGCCAAGGACTTTGAGACCGCGCAGACCTCCCACGACGGCGGGGCGACCTGGAGCGCGCCCGTGACAGTGGGCCAGTTCCTCGGCTCCGGAGTCCCCGGCATGCGCACCGGCGGCCTGCCCGCGGCCGCCATCGACCCCTCCACCGGCAAGATGTACGTCGTCTGGCAGGACACCAGATTTAATCCGTCCGGACTCAACGACATCGTGCTCTCGACCTCGACGAACGGCCAGACCTGGACCGCCCCGCGGGTCGTGAACCCGCGCGTCAGCGGGCTCGACCGCTTCACCCCGGCCGTGGCCGCGGCCGGCGGCGCCGTGTACGTCACCTACCGGACCCGAGCCGCCAACGGCACCGCACCCACAGTGACGCAGGACTTCCTCTCCTCCACCGACGGCGGCGCGAACTTCGGATACGAACGCCAGGTCGGCCCGCCGACTGTGCTTCAGTACGCCGCGGTGTCGATTGAATCAGGGCCGCCAGTGGCATTCCTCGGGGATTACATGGGCCTGGCCGCCATCCCTGGCGAGGCCGAACTCGACTGGTGCGTGTCGTCCCGGCCGGGCGTCGCGGAGCTATATCACCAGACCACCTGGGCCGCCACGGTCACCCGCTGACGACGGCCACGACCGCCTCGGCAGCGGATCGCGGATGACGGGTGGTCGCGGCCGGATGCGCCGGGACCACCCCGCGATCTCGGTGATCTTCGGCAGCTCGTCAGGCCTCGCCGGGAGTCGCCTCCGTGGCGCCGACCCGCCGCAGGTATTGCGGACGCAGCAGGCGGGCAGCGATGCCGATGACGAACAGCAGGGCGACCGCGCCGAAGAATAGATAGGCGAAGACGCGAGCGCTGCCGACGGGGAACGGGACCAGCGAGTAGTAGAACACCACCGCCATCACGCCCGTGCCGACCAGCCCAGCGGCGGCGATGAACAGGCTCCCGGCCCCGCGACGGTAGGCCCATACCGGGGCAGCGAGTGAAGCGAGCAGGTAGATGAGCGTGCCGCAGTTCCCGGCCAGGCTGCCCAGGTCCCCGAACGCCGTGCCCTGAGCCACGCCGGACACCAGCACGAACGTCAGCACGGCCAGCCAGGCGATCGCGTAGCACAAGATGGCCCGGTACGGCGCTCCGCGCTTGTTCGTGCTGGTGGTGCCTATCGGCAGCAGCCCATCGTGGGCCATCGTGAAAAGCACCCTCGGCCCGTAGTTCAGCGTGGCGTTGGCCGCCGCGAAGAAGCTCACCGTCACGCCGAGCAGGATCAGGTCGCCCAGCCACGAGACGTGATAGTGGCTAGCCAGCGTTGACAGCGGCGCAGCCTGGGTGCCGAGGTTGCCCCCTATGGAGTCGAACCCGAGCACCTGCACGTACGAGTTCAGCAGGAAGAATATGGCCACCACGAGCACACTGCCGATGACGGCCAGCCGGAGCGCCCGGCGCGGGTTCTTGGCTTCGAGCCCCAGCACGGTCGAGCCCTCGAATCCGCCGAAGGCCAGGATCATGAAGACGATGCCCAGGATGACTCCGTGCGAGGTCGCCCCGTGCAGTGCAAACTGCTGGTGGTCGAGCACCGAAGGCACCTTGGCCAGCACGATAACCAGTAGCACGAGGATGGCGGTCATCGAGGCGCCCTCGATGATGAGGAAGAGCTTGGTGCCGATACGGATATCGAGCAGGGTAATGGCGGCGACGACGACCAGGCACACGACCTCAAAGACGAACTGCACCCCGGACGACGACAGGTGCGCTATGCCTGCGGCGGAGAGAAACTGCATGAGGTACTGAGCGAACCCGGTAAACAGGAACGGGCCGGAGCAGACCATCATCAGCAGCGTGATCCACCCGGTAACGAAACCGACGACGGGGCCGAGTCCTTTCGGCACAAGGTTGTACAGGGCACCAGAAGAGAAGTGCGAGCCGGCCACGTGTGCAATGCAGATGGCCACAGCCAGCACGCCGATGCTGGCGATCACCACCGTTAGCCAGGTGCCATGACCGGCATCGGCGAAGACCAGGCCGATCAGCGACACCGCGCCGATCGTGGGACCGATACCGGCCACCGACTGGCCCAGCACCGGAAAGCCGCCCAGGACCTTCGTCCGCAGGCCCAGGTCATCAGTTTGCGACGTGTCCCGGATGCCGACCGCTCTGTCTGCCATTGGCCGGTCCCTCTCTGCGGCTGCGCTCAATCGGCGCTGGTGGGATCCGTGGATGTGAAATCGATTTCTCGACGGTAACAGCGTCCGACCTGGGTGGTCAACGGTGCTCCCCGCGAAAGTTGCGAGAATCCCGAGAAGCTAGCCGGCCAGACCGCTGCTGGCTTGATTGTTGTCGTGACGACAGATAAAATGTCGTCACGACAACAATCAAGGAGCGGCCAAGATGTACTCATTCAGCGAAGAGTCGGTCATCAACGGCGGCATCGACGGGATCTGGGCGACGGCCACCGACGTTTCCGCCTGGCCGTCATGGGACCCGCACCAGGAGAAGGCGCGGATCGACGGCGAGTTCGCCGCCGGGACCACGGGCTGGTCCAAGCCTGCCGGGGCGCCGGCCGGGGCGTTCACGATCACCGAGGTCGATCCCGGCCGGATGTGGATCACCCGCGCGGGCATCCCGTTCGGTCACCTGCGGCTGGAGAACCGGTACGATCCGGCCGGTGACGGCACGGTCCGGGTCAGCAAGCGGGTCGAGGTCCACGGGCCGTTCGGGCCGCTGTTCCATCTGATCTGGGAGAAGAACATGCGCTCGGGGATGCGCCAGACCTTCGCCGCGCTGGAGACCGAGGCCCGCCGCCGTGGCTGAACCCGTGCCTGAGGCGCGCGGCCCGCTGGCGAGCCCCGGCTTCTGGCTGCATCACGCGGCGCTGGCCTGGAAGCAGCTGTTCGACCGGCGGCTGCGCCCGCTGGAGGTGACCCCGACCCAGTTCATGCTGCTGGCCTCGGTCAGCTGGCTCACCGCCACCACCGGCCGGCCGCCCACCCAGCAGGAAGCCGCCGATCACGCCGGCGCGGATCGGATGATGACCTCCAAGGTGGTGCAGGCACTGGCCGGGCGCGGCCTGCTCGCACGCGAGCCGGACGCCGCCGACGCGCGGGTCCGGCGGCTTCGCCTGACCGAGTCCGGACGCGCCCTGGTCCAGGCCGGCATCCATATCGCGGTGGAGGTGGACGCCGAGCTCTTCGGCTCATCCGGCGAGACCCTCCGGGCCGAACTGCAGCAGATAGCTGACAACGCCCGGGCGATCGGCACGTGATCCCCGCGCCGCGGCGAGCTCCAAGAGCTGCCGGCTGTCGTGCCGTACACCGGTCAATCGTCCGATACCCGTCCGGGAACCGGGTTAGCAGGATTGCTGGTGAGCAGGCGGGCACCGGCCCGCCGAACGGACCGGAGGGAGCCCGTGATGGGCGCGACGCAATTCCTCGAGCTGGGCGGCGGCCGCCTGGCTTACGACGACACCGGCACCGGGCCGCTGATCGTTGCCACCCCCGCGATGCTGGACCTGCGCTGCGAGCTGCGCTACCTGACGCCGCTGCTGGTGGAGGCCGGGTTCCGGGTGGTCACGGTGGACCAGCGGGGCATGGG
>Ga0134128_10004326_pt1 | contig 17397 bp, 13 predicted proteins | sample KB31754_FD_96462 | JGI IMG/M metagenome (GOLD analysis project Ga0134128, IMG submission 96462) | Terrestrial soil microbial communities with excess Nitrogen fertilizer from Kellogg Biological Station, Michigan, USA - KB3-175-4 | ecosystem: Environmental > Terrestrial > Soil > Unclassified ... | reverse complement strand
GACGGTCGTGACCGGGCTCGGCTTCGGCTATGAGGGGCTCGGCCTCGTCGCGCACAGCGTCAATGTCTTCTTCCGCTCGGCGGCGATGATGAAGATCCACGACAAGGGCTGGTCGCGCTTCTTCCGCTTCACCGATGCGGGCGGCACCTGGGGCGAGATCATCGGCATCGACGGCAAGGAGCTGTGGCGCCTCTCGGTGCTGAAGGCTGATCCGAACTTCGATGCCGATCGATATATGCGCCGCCTCATCGGTCGGAACGATGTGCCGTACGAGGTGCTCTCGGTGATGGATTGGGAGCGGCGCGAGCGCGTCGCCGAGCATTATCGCGACGGCGGCGTGTTCATTTGTGGCGATGCCGCGCATCAGAATTCCCCGACCGGCGGGCTGGGACTTCATACCGGTCTCGCCGACGCGGTCGATCTTGCCTGGAAGCTGGTCGCGAGCTTGAAAGGCTGGGGCGGATCCAAGCTGCTCGACAGCTACGAGGCCGAGCGCAAGCCGATCGCGCTCTACAATGTGCAAGCCTGCACTGACGAGTTCGTGCTCTTGGCCGATCTGCCGGGCGGGCCGGAGATCGCCGAGGATTCGCCCGGCGGCGCGGCTTTGCGCAAACGGTGGGCGGAGGCCTATCGTAGGGCCAATGGCGCCAACGGCCCGACCTTCACCGAGAATTTGCGCCTCGGCTATTACTACGAGAACTCGCCCATCATCGTCCCCGACGGCACGCCGCCGATCCCTTATGAGACGGTGCTCTTTGTGCCGAGCGCGCGGCCCGGCACGCGCGCGCCGCATGCTTGGCTGGAAGGGAAGAAGCGCTCGACGCTCGATCTCTTCGGCGACAACCGTTTCGTGCTGCTGCGCTTGGGAGCCGAGCCGCCCGATCCTGGCCGGCTCGCCGATGCCGCGGCGACGCGCGGCGTGCCGCTCGCGGTCATCGAGCTCGCCGATCCGAAGCTGCTCGAACTCTATCAGCGGCGCTTGGTGCTGGTGCGACCCGACGGCCACGTCGCCTGGCGCGACGATGCGCTGCCGGCGGATGTGCTCGGCCTGATCGACCGAGTCCGCGGCGCGTGAGTTCGCCCATCGAGATAACGCGCGAATTTATCGCCGCGAATGCCGCGCGCTTCGACGACGCGCTCGAAATCGCGAAAAACGAATTCCGATTGCTCGACTCCGACGCGCAGTACACCAACGCCTTCGCGCGGCTGCTCAAATGGGACCCGCTCGAGCGCGTCGCCATGCTCGGCACCGATCAGCGCGAATTATTCATTCCCGTCCTCAAGGATCTCATTCGCGCGCAGCGCCGCGCGGCGTCGGGGAGCTTCAGCTTTTTCGACATCGGCTGCGGCGATGGTCAGACCTTCGTGCTCGCCGCCGAGGAATTGCCGGATGGCGCCACCGGCGCGATCCTCGATCCCAACGCCTATTACCTCACGCAATACGAGGCGGCGGTCCGCGCCGCGGCCCGCTTGCGTCTCGGTCAGTCGATCTGCGCGCCCTTTCTGCCGAACACGGCGGTCGACGCGCCCGGCGGTTTCGATCTGATCCTCGCGATCCACGTGCTTTATTATTTCGACGAATTGCTGCCGTCGCTGGCGCGGATTTACGAGCTCTTGAAGCCCGGCGGCGCCGCCTTCATCGTCTTCGCCGACGAGAAGACCGCTTACACGGGCCAAGCGCTGCGCGCTTGTCATCGCGCCGCCGGCGATAGCGCGTGGCTCGCGGCCTTCGACGAGACCTGCGAGCGCCGGCGCCGGCTGTTGTTGCCGGGGGCCGACGGACACGCGGATGTTCAAACGCAGCTCGATGATCGCTTTCCCGAGAGCCGCGCTGCATTGCGCGGGTGGGTGCAGGCGAGTCGACTTTTCGGCCATACGCTCGTGGACGTCATCGCGCTCAGCCTGATCTCGGGCCTCGATCGGGTCGAGACACCGGCGAAATTCGACGCGGTGATGGAGTTGATCCGCACGCAGCCGGAACTCATCGGGCTGCGTATCGAGCGCGGCGGCCATCCGGCGCGCGAAGGGATGCTGAGCGTCGTCCAATCGCAAGTGGTGGTCGAACTCCGGCGCGAGGCGCGCTGAGCGATCGCGGAAAACCGCGCGGGGCTCAGCCCTGGAAGATCAGCATCAAGAAAGCGGCGAACAGCACGACGTGGACCGCACCTTGGAGGACGTTGGTGCGGCCGCTGGCGAAGGTCACGACGCTGACGGCCAGCGTCAACACGAGCAGCAGATCGTTTGCGGCATTGAGGCCGAGATAAACCTCGTGCGCGGTGAAATAGCTGATCGCCAACATCACCGGCACGGTCAGGCCGATGGTCGACAGTACCGAACCGAGAAAAATGTTGACCGAGCGCTGCAGGTGATTGGCGAGGGCAGCGCGCGTGGCGCCGAGAGCCTCGGGCGCCGCGACCATGACCGCGATGATGACGCCGCCGAGCGGCGGCGGCGCCTGGAGCGTCTCGATGAAATAGTCGATCGGATGCGCGAGCTGTTCGGCGAGGAACACGACGGGCGCGATATAGAGGATCAGAAGGATGGCGTGCGGTAAGAGGCGCGGCGGCGTGCGCGGATGATGCGCGGCGTCCGGCTCCTCGAAGCGAAAATAGCCGCGGTGGCGGCCGGTCTGGATCGCCAGGAACGCGCCGTAAAGCCCGACCGACATCACGACGATGAATAGCTGCTGGCCGAACGACAGCGTTGGACCCGCGGTCGTCGTCGTGAAATCCGGCAGGCTCAGGGTGAGCACCGACAGCGGGATGATGACGCCGAGATAGGCGTTGGCGCCTTGCAGATTGTATTGCTGCTCGCGATGGCGCCAGCCGCCCATCAGCAGCGATCCGCCGACCATCATGCCGAGCACGATCATGATGATGGCGAACAGCGTATCGCGCACCAGGGTCGGATTGTTCGCGCCATGCAGCATCACGGCCGTGATGCTCATCACCTCGATTGCCGTCACCGACAGGGTCAAGACGAGCGTGCCAAACGGCTCGCCGAGGATTTCGGCGACCTGATCGGCGTGATGGACAACCGCCAAGGCCGATCCCATCACCGTGCCGAAGAGCCAGAGAAAAATAAGCGCCAGCCACAGCGGATTGCTCAGCGCGGCAAAAAGATTTTCCCCCGCCAGCGCGAAGCCGAGCGTCGTCGCGAGGCTGATGCCGAGAAACCACTCTTGGCGGAGCGCGCCGCTCGCGAAGCTGGCGGGTCGGATGCGTGCGTCCTGATGTTGCGACACGAGTTTGTGCGGCCCAAAGGCGGTTGCGGTGGCGATCGGCTGCCACCCTAACGTGGCGCGCGGTCCCCGCAAAAGGGAAAAAGGTCCCAAACCGGCTCGGTGCTTCTGTCTGCGCGTCGGCGTCGCAGCGCTGCCGGCTATCGAGGCACCGCTCGGAGAATGGGTTATTTCGCGGGAAGCCGTAGAGTCGCGAGGTCCGTCCCGACAATCGTGGTGCCGATAAAGCCGCCTGCCGCCGCCGCCGCGCGGTAATCGGCTTCGCTCAATGGACCGCCCGGCACATCCCACTGATTGTGGCGTGCGGTCCCGAGCGCCGGCGCCAGATGCGTCAGCATCAGATACTTGGCGCCATCGCGCTGGGCCATCGCGCCGAGGTCGCTCGCGGTGCTTTGCCGATAAAAGCTCATCACGGGAAATCCGCTGCCGCGATCAGGCCCCAGCACCGGATGTATCGTCGAATGCACAATAATGTCGGCGCCCTTGGCCAACCTTTCCACCTGGTCGGATGTCGAATGGGCGCGTGGCGGTGCGGGCGTGTCACTGCTGGCATCGCCGCCGATCACGACGCTTCCGGCCGGTGTATCGACGCGATAGGAGGCGTGACCGGCAATGTGCGTTGACCGAATCGCGCTCACCTTCACGTCGCCGGAAGACCAGACGAGTTGCGGCTCGTCTTTGGGTTCGAACGTCATCACCTTCGCCAAGGCGGCGGGCCCGCCTTCCGCGCGTCCTTTGTCTTCGGAACGGCGCTCGGCGATCTCGCCGGATTCGATAAACGCGTCGGCGATATGCTCGACGAATTTGCGACAGCTGTGGTTGATCTCGAGCGTCGAAACGGCATCCGCGCTGCAGACGATGTCGACAACCGGGCCTTTCAGGTACCAGCGCAACATCATAACGTCGGCGAGGCCCTCGGTATGGTCGCCGTGCATATGCGTAAAGAAGATCGCATTCAGCTGCGGCGGTGACACGCCGATCTGCGACAGCCGCTGATTTGTTCCGCGGCCGGTATCGAACTGCAATTTTACCGCGGCACAGTCGTTGCTGTCGTCGCCATATCGCACCAAGGTTCCGGCGCCTGCCTGACCGTTAAAGACCGTAGGTCCGCCTTGAGTACCGGTCAGGGTAACGATCAAGCAAGGAGCGCCTTGCGCGATTGGCGAGAAAGTCAAAAGCGCGCTGGTCACGAGCATTCCCAGCGTAAACGAGCGCATGACAATCCTCCGTCGCGTCATAACTGCCTACTGCGAGACAGCCTATGCGCCCGGCGGGAAATAAAAAAATACATAGTAGATGCATTCCTATAAACTATGGTTATGCATCTGGAAGCACGCTTGCGCGCGTTTGCGGCATTTGCCCGGTGCCGCTCGTTCTCGGCGGCGGCCGCCGAGCTGCACATCAGCCAGCCGGCAGTTTCGAAGCATATCGCCGATTTAGAGCGTATGCTGGGGCTGAAATTGATCGAGCGCGCGCGCCGCGACGGCGCGCTGACCAGCGCCGGAGATTTTGTCGCCAATCACGTGTTGCGCGCGGAGTCGCTCCTCGCCCAGGCAGCCCGCGGCGCTGCGCAGTTCCGTGATAGCGGCTCGGGCTCGCTGGCAATCGTCGCCACTTGGCTGACGGGCACCTATCTCTTGCCCAAGATCATTGCCGAATTCCAGAACGCGCGTCCGGGCGTGCGCGTATCACTCGAACTCGGAACCGCGACAAAAGCGCTGGAGTGGCTTCGCGCGCATCGCGCTGAGCTGGGTTTCATTGCGGACGCGGCTGGCGGACCGGAGATCGTGGCGGAGCCATTGCTGGAGAACGAGATTGCCGTCGTTGGCAATCCTGCCTTCGTGCCGCGGCGTCCATCGCGCGAACGTCTGGAAGAGCTGACCTGGATTTCCCGCGAAGAAGGCTCGGCGACGCGCAGTCTTGCTGATGCGGCGATGGCGCGCCTTGGCATCGTGCCGAGGCGCCGCCTTCAGCTGCCGTCCTACGAGGCGGTCGTCTATGCGCTGAAAAGCGGTTACGGCATTGCCGCGATGAACCGTTACGTCGTGGCCGAAGAGCTGCGCCTGGGGTTACTGGCCGTCATCTCCGTTCGCGGCTGGAATGTTCGCTCCGTGCTCTCCGTACTTCGGGTGCGAGACGCGCGCGTTACACCCTTGGCCGATGAATTCCAGACCCTGGTCCGCAATCGGCTCAATGAGATAGTGCGCGCGCGGGCGCGCGAAAGGCGACGGTGAGAGCTGCGTCAATCATGCGGACGGCTTGCGCGGACTTGCCAGCGGATGGCCGGTCAGGCCAAGATCGCTCGTGAAAGACGGATGGCGGCGCGCGTTGCCGCAATGGGGAGGAAAATCCATGAAGCGAGCAATTCTGGCCGCGGCGGCACTGCTGGCGGCGAGCGGTATGGCGGGCGCGGCAAGCGCGCAGGCGGTGAAGCCGCCGATGTCGCCGGAGCTGCAGAAGATCGTCGATGGCGCGAAGACCGAGAAGGTGGTGCTGAGCAGCACCAACCCGCTGGTCTTCGGCGGCCAGGCGAATCTCGATGCGGCGAGAGCCTGGATCAAAGAGAATTACGGCGTCGATCTCGAATTGAACTTCACCAATGGCGGGCCGTTCGGCATCATCGGCGCGAAGATCTCGACCGAGTTCCGCGCCAACCAGCCGTCCTCGGTCGACATCTGGACCGCCGGCATCGCGCAATACGATCCGCTCTTGAAGCTCAACATGTTCACCCAAGTGCCGTGGCAGAAGCTGTGGCCCGAGCGCATCGTGCCGCAGCAGATCGGCGCCGACGGCTACAGCCTCGGCATTTCCACCGGCACTCCGGGCGTGCTCTACAACGTCTCGAGCGGCGCCGATTTCGCCCAGGTGAAGACGATCGACGATTTGTTGAAGCCGCAATACAAGGGCCGGTTCGGCACCACGGCTTTCGTCAACGGCTTCGATGCGATGTCGGCGAAGGGCTGGGAAGGCGAGGCCAAGATGGCCGATTACATCCCGAAGCTCGGCCGCCAGGCACAGGGCGTGCTCAATTGCGGCGGTCAGGACCGTGTCGCCTCCGGCGAGTTCCAGGCGCTGGTGCTCGATTGCACCGGCGGCTATCCGAATATCGATGCGTATCGCGGCAAGCTCGCCCTCGCGGTGCCGGCCGACTCGGCGCAGCTGCAATATTACGAGATCCTGATCCCGAAGAACGCGCAGCATCCCAACGCCGCGATCCTCTTCGGACTCTATCTCATGACCGAGCAGGGCCAGCGCGGCATTTGCAATGGCGGCGGCATCGATCTCGATTATTTCCCCGAGACCAGCATGCACAAATTCGTCGCCGACAACGAGGCGAAGGGCATCCACTTCCACCGCATCGACTACAAATTCTGGAAGGACAATCCCGGCATCGATACGTCGAATGCCAAGCTCACCAAGGCCCTCAAGGACGCAATGGGCGGCTGATACGTGCGGTGGAATTGAGATAGCGGCGGCACGATGAGCGCGATCAGCCTCGCGGCTCGGCCGGCACGGCGTAAAGCCGAGCGGCCGAGCGGCTGGGCGATCGGCATGGCGGCGGTGGCAGGGCTCGCGAGCCTCGTTGTCCTCATCCTGATTGCGCTCGTGCTCTGGATGAGCCTGATCGACGGCGAGCCCGGTGATCCTGACCTTGCCTATACGATCGGGAATTATGTCGATACCTTCGGCGATCGCTTCGTCTGGCGCGTGCTCGCCAACACCTTCGCCTTCTCGGGGCTGACGCTCGTCGTCGCGATGGCGATCGGCGCGCCGATAGCCTGGCTCGTCGAGCGCACCGATTTTCCGGGCAAGACCGTGGTCTTCTCGACCATGACCATCGGCCTTTTGGTGCCGGGATTCGTTACGGCGATCGGCTGGGAGTTTTTGCTCCATCCGCGCATCGGCATGATCAACACCGCGCTGATCGCGCTCTTCCACCTCTCGGCGCCGCCGATCAGCATCACCAATCTCTGGGGCATGGGCTGGGTCCAGGGGCTCGGCCTCGCGCCGGTCGCCTTCGTCATGACATCGGTGGTGCTGCGCGCGATGGATCCTGCGCTCGAAGACGCCGCCGCGATCAGCGGCGCGCATCCGCATGGCGCGCTCTGGCGCGTCACGGTGCCGCTGGCCTGGCCCGGGCTGCTCGCCGCCGGCATCTTCATCTTCATGATCGGCTTTTCGGCTTTCGACGTGCCGGCGATCATCGGCCTCGCCGGCAAAATCTACACTTTCGCGACCTACACCTTCGAGCAGATGCAGCCGGCGGTCGGGGATCCGCAATTCGGCGCCGTCGCCGCCTTCTCGACCGTCACGGTGGGGCTGGGGCTGCTCTTGTCGTGGTGGTATGCGCGGATGCAGCGCCGCGCGCCGCAATATGCCGTCGTCACCGGCAAGGGCTATCGGCCGCGCCTCCTCGCGTTGAGCGGCGGCGGCAAGACCATCGCGATCGCTTTCGTCGCGCTCTATCTCTTCCTGTCGCAGCTTCTGCCGGTGCTGGTGATCGTCTGGACATCGACGGTGCAATTCCCGCAGCCGCCGAGCGTCGATGCGATCGCCACGATGTCCTTCGCCAATTACGCGCACCTGCCGATGCCGATGGTGTGGCGCGGCTTGAAGAACACCGCGATCCTGATGGTGCTGGCGCCGATCATCACGCTCGCGATCGCGCTGTCGATCAGCTGGCTCGTGCTGCGCTCGCGCGTGCCGGGCCGCGCGCTCTTCGACTTCATCGCCTTCCTGCCGCTCTCGGTGCCGAGCATCGTCTTTTCGATGGCGGCGCTGGTGCTGGCGCTGTTCGTGCTCAATCGCGCGCTGCCGATCTATGGCACGGTGTGGCTGCTGCTGCTCGTCTACGTGGTCTCGCGCATCTCTTACGCGACGCGCATCACCAACAGCGCGCTCATCCAGATCCATCGCGAGCTCGAGGACGCGGCGCAGATGGCCGGGGCGGGGCTCGGCGGCGTGGTCCGCCGCGTGCTCGCGCCGCTGCTGCGGCCGAGCCTCGGCTATGCCTTTATCTGGATCGCGCTGCTGACCTATCGCGAGCTGACCGTTCCCGTGCTCCTCTCGACCAACGACAACCTGCCGCTCTCGGTCGAGATCTGGAATCTGTGGACGGCGTCGCAATTCGCGCCGGCCTCGGCGATCGTCGTCATCATGCTGGTCGCAATGATGCCGCTGATCTATCTCGGCTTCTGGGCATCGCGCGGCCGCGCGCTGGCGGATCGCTAGCGCCGCAGCGGCGCCCCGACGCGTAAGCAATTGTGCTAGACTGGCCAAGTCCATCGAGGAGAACGAGCATGCCGGCCCTTCGCAACCAGTGGTATTGCGCGGCTCTGTCGCATGAGATCAAAGAGGCGCCGCTCGGGCGCATCTTCCTCGGCGAGCCGGTGGTGATGTATCGCAAGAGCGATGGCACCGCGGTCGCGCTCGAGGATCGCTGTTGCCATCGCCGCGCGCCGCTGTCGCGCGGCCAGATCGAAGGCGACAATCTGCGCTGCGGCTATCACGGCCTGCTCTACGATGCGAGCGGCAAGGTGATCTGGGCGCCGGGCCAGGACAAGCTGCCGGCGGGCGCGCGCGTCAAATCCTATCCCTTTATCGAGAAGCACGGCTGGGCCTGGATCTGGATGGGCGATCCGGCGCTCGCCGATCCCAAGGACGCGCCCGCTTTCCATTGGTACGACGCCCCGGGCTGGGCCGGCTGCGGCGCCTGCCTCGATGTGAAGGCGAACTATCTCCTGCTGGTCGACAATCTCCTCGATCTCTCGCATCTCGCCTTCCTGCATATCAAGACCATCGGCGCCGCCGACGACACCGACCCGCACTTGACCTGGGGGCGCCAAGGCAATCTGCTGCGCGGCGTGCGCGTCGCCCGCAACATTGCGCCCTCGCAGCGCCAGATCGCGCAAGGCGACAATCTGCGTACGGACTCGACGAAGATCATGACCTTCACAGTGCCGGCCAATGTCGTGATCGAGATCAGCGCGGTCGAAGCCGGCAAGACCGAGGACGATCCGACCAACCGCGTCAACCGCAAACTGGTCGTGCTCGATTCGATGACGCCCGAGACCGAGACGAGCTGTCACTACTTCTGGGGCAATTGCCGCAACTACGCGATCGATGACGCGAAGGTTACGGAGATGGTGCTGAAATCGACCAGCGTCGCCTTCGATGAAGACAAATTCATGCTCGAAGCCGAGCAGCGTATCATCGATCTCAATCCTGCGGCGCCGCAGATCGATCTCATCGGCGACGCCGGCGGCTTGCAGGCACGCCGTATCGTCGAGCGGCTTTTGGCCGAGGAGCGGGCGCCGGCGCGCGCCGCCGAGTAACGGCTCAAGGCCGGAGAGGTCGGCTTTTCCGGAGCGCCGACCGTCGGTCGCCGTCATGGCACCTCGGCTCGCCTGCGCGTGATTCGCCCTTCATGCGCCGTGCCGGTTATAGTTGGCATCATGGGGACGACAGGGGGAACAGCTTGAACGCTTTGGCGATCTCGGACGGTTTGTTTCGCCGCTTGCAAGCGCGCGGCATCCATTACGCGTGGGCCGTTCTGGTCGTCACTTTCCTCTATAGCCTTGCGGCCTCGACCGCGATGACGGTTCCCAGCGTGCTGGTCGTTCCGATCGCGAACGAATTCGGCTGGGGCCTCGGCGATGTCTCATCCGCCATGGCCTTGCGCTTATTCCTGTTCGGCGCGATGGCGCCTTTCGCGGGCGCATTCCTCGTCAAATACGGTCTGCGCCGGATGATGCTGGTATCCGGGAGCTTGAGCGTGATCGGCCTCATCCTCGCCATCACGATGACGTCGAAGTTTCAATTATGGCTCAGTCTCGGTGTCGTGCTCGGCGTTGCGCCGGGGCTCACCGCTCTCGTCGTCACGGCTGCGGTCGGAACGCGCTGGTTCGCCAAAAGGCGCGGCCTGGCCATCGGCGTCCTCACCGCCTCGATTGCGACCGGCCAGTTGCTCTTTCTGCCGGTCGCCGCCTGGCTTTCCGATCATTGGGGCTGGCGGATGGCGCTCGTGCCGACGGCGGTCGCGGTCGCGCTGTGCACGATCGTTTACGCGCTGATCGCGCGCGACAATCCATCCGATCTCGGGATTACGGCCTTCGGCGAGACCGAACCGCCGCCGCGCCGGCCTGCTTTGACGGGCGGCAATGCTCTCGCCATCAGCTTCAGCGCATTGCGCGACGCATCGGGCTCGCCGGCATTCTGGGTTCTGTTCGGCAGCTTTTTCGTCTGCGGCTTGTCGTCCTATGGCCTGATGGGACCGCATTTCGTGCCGCTTTGCGCCGATTTCGGCGTGACCGCCGTCACGGCAGCAAGCCTTTTGGCCGTCATGGGCGTTTGCGACTTCTTTGGCACGATCGGATCCGGCTGGCTTTCCGACCGCTACGATAGCCGCTGGCTGCTGTCGTGGTATTACGGGCTGCGCGGCCTCTCGCTGATCTGGTTGCCATTCAGCGGCTTCACAATGTTCGGCCTCTCGATCTTCGCGGTGTTCTTCGGCCTCGACTACATCGCGACGGTCCCGCCGAGCGTCAAAATTGCGGCGCAAGCCTTCGGCCGGGACCGCGCGCCCGTCGTGTTCGGCTGGATTTTCGCCGGGCATCAGCTCGGTGCGGCGGTGATGGCGTCTGCCGCCGGTATCGTGCGCGATGATTTCGCGACCTATCTGCCGTCGTTTTTCGCCGCCGGCGTATTCTGCATGTTCGCGTCGGCATCGATGCTGGTCTTATTGGGCAAGCGCAATCCTGCCCGAACCGCGCCGGCAATTGCTGCCGGGCATTAGATCGCGGCGGCGGCCGGCGCGCGCCGCCGAGTAACGCGGGTCAAAAGTTTGAATTAGGCATGAGACGGAATCGATGCTCGATTCCGTCTCACGCGATCCTGGTCTAGGGGCAGGGCACGAACGCTTCGAAGCCGTAACACGCGGCAAAATTGTTGTTGCCGTCGGGCTCCGAGACTAAAACGGCCTGTCCCCACGGGTCGATCATGACGATGCCGTTGTCGAGGAAGCTGAGGACGGGAAGGCCGCCATTCGCGCTGGCTCCGGCCACGGTCGCGACATTGAAATTGGCGAGCGGCAAGACGCCGCCCATGACCGGCGCCTCCTCGATCCATTCGACCGAGAGCAGCGAGGAGTTATAGGCGACGGGGTGCGACCAGCTTTGGTTGGTGGAAAGGTTGGTCATGGTGAGGAACCAGGCCTGCTTTTGCCCATTGCACAAGCCTGCGCATTGGAGCGAGGCCGTGACCTGATCGCCGGCATGGATCGCGAGCGGGATGGTGACCGGCGCTTGCGGCAGCGCCTCGTACCAGGCGGAATAAGTCGCGGTGCCGTCGGGCGCGACCTCGGATTGGGTGCCGAGCTGGATCAACGTTGGATCGATGCCGCCGCAATTGGCATCGGTGCAAAAGCCGCCGATGCCGACCCAGGTGGCCGCGTATTCGTCGCTGCCCTGCGACAGGGTCGAGCCGAAGGTAATTGGCGCCACGATCCAGCTTGCCCGGGCGGAGGTGTATTTCTGTCCGCTCTGGAAATTCGCGATCTCGTAGCCCGCCCAGTTTTGGCTCAGGGCCAAGAATTGGGGGCTACGCCCGAGGCTGCCGTCCGGGTTGCGATGCGGCTGAATGGGACTGTGCCCGTGCAGCGGCGGCGGATCCGCGAGTGCAGGCGAAGCGAACGCGAAGCCGAGAATGCTGGCAACCGCGAGCGCGGCGGCCGGCGCAAAGCGCAAAGACTTCATGGTGACCCCCGGAGAAGGAAAGATCCTACGAATACCTCTACCCTTCGCACTTATACTTCTCAAGATAAATAGAAATCGAGAAGTTCCTAAGTAATAAAGAAGTAATAAAATTCGGCACAACTTTGCGCCAAAAGCGCCGCGCCCGCCCGCGTCGTTAACGGCCAGCAATGCTAACGGATGACGGAAACGCTTGAGGCGGTGCGCACTAACGGCGCGGTCGCAAACCGTGATAGAGCAGGATGGCGCCGAAGGTCGCCGTCGCGATGCCACTCAGCACGAAGCCGCCGAGCGGCAGCGCGAGATCGCCCGCGCCGAGCGTCAGCGCCGCGCCGGCGGTGAGGAGGTTGCGCGGATCGCTGAAGTCGACATGGTTCTCGACCCAAATCCGTCCCGCGGTCGCGGCGATAAGGCCGAAGACGACAATCGCCAAGCCGCCGATCACGGGGTCGGGAATCGTCAGCACCAGCGCGCCCATCTTGGGCGAGAGGCCGATGACGATGGCGATGAGCGCCGCCACCGGAAAGATCAGGGTCGAGTAGATCCGCGTCACGGCCATCACGCCCATATTCTCGGCATAGGTGGTGACGCCGGGGCCGCCGCACGCCGATGACAACATGGTCGCGAGCCCGTCACTGAAGAAGGCGCGTCCGAGATAGGCATCGAGCGGCTTTCCGGTCATGGCGCCGATCGCTTTGACGTGGCCGAGATTCTCGGCGACGAGAATGATCGCCACGGGCGCGATCAGCGCGATCGCCCGGCCGTCGAATTGGGCGACGGCGAAGTGCGGCCAGGCGAACCAGGGAGCCGCGGCGAGCGGTGCGAAGTCGATCGGTGTGCCGACGCCGAAGCCGTTGGCGAGGACGAGATAGAGGAGATAGACGGCGCCGCCGCCGAAGAGGATCGGCAGGCGCCGGGCCGCGCTCGAGCCGTGGCACGCGATCGCGGCCACGGCGACCACGGTCGCGACGCCGATCCAGGTGGCGAGCGGGCTCGCCGCGAGATGCTTGATCGCGACCGGCGCGAGGTTGAGGCCGATGATGGCGACGATCGATCCGGTGAGGATGGGCGGCATCAGCCGCTCGATCCAGCGATAGCCGACGAACTGCACGAGGATCCCGACCAGCCCGTAGAGGGCGCCCGCGGCGAGGATGCCGCCGAGGGCGAGGCCGATCCGCGGATTGGCGCCGGTGCCACCATAGGCGGTGGCGGCGATGACGACGCCGATAAAGGAGAAGCTCGAGCCGAGATAGCTCGGCACGCGCCCGCCGGTGGCGATGAAGAAGATCAGCGTCGCGATCCCCGAGAAGAAGATCGCGACATTGGGATCGAAGCCGGTCAGGAGCGGCGCGAGCACCGTCGAGCCGAACATCGCGATGATGTGCTGGATGCCCGAGATCAGCGTCGACCCGGCCGGCAAGCGCTCCTCCGGCAGCACCGGCGCGTCATGCTTCAGCCGCCACCGCGGGAAGAAGCCCGCTCGCGCCTCCATCCTATTTTCCACTCAGCGGGCTCATGTGAAGGCGCGGGTCTTCCACGGGATAAAGGCGCGCTCGGCCCAATTGACGCTGCGGTTCAAGAGGATCGCGAGCACGGCGATGACGATGAGCGGCGCGAAATATTTCGCGAGCGACAATGTCTCGCCGTAGAACTGGAACATGTAGCCGATGCCGGTCGCGACGATCAGGAGCTGGCCGACGATGATGCCGACGAGCGCGCGGCCGACGGCGATGCGCAGCCCGGCGATGATGTAGGGGAGCGAGGAGGGCAGCACGACATTGTAGAGGATCTCGCGCTTGGTGCCGCCGAGCGAGCGCGCCACCTCGACGAGGAAGCTGTCCGCATCCTTGGCGCCGGCCTCGACGGTGAGGAGCTGCGGGAACACCGCCGAGATGAAGACGAAGATGATGAGCGTCAGATTGCCGACACCGAACCAGGCGATGAAGAGCGGCAGCCAGGCGATGTTGGGGATCGACCAGCCGACGAAGATGTAGGGATCGAGGACGCGCGCCGCCGGGCGGAAGATGCCGAGCAGCAGCCCCACCGCCGTGCCGACGACGAAGCCGAGGACGAGACCGATAGCGAACGGCCAGATCGTGGCGAGGGTCGCGTTGACGAGCTCGCCCGAGGCGGTGAGCGCGATGAAAGCGGTGATCACGGCGACCGGCTCCGGCAGGATCACCGGCGACACGTTCATGCTCACTACCTGCCAGAGGATGAGAAAGCCGATGCCCGAGAGCACCAGCATCGCCGCCGTGCTGCGGCCCAACGCGACAACGAGCGCCGCCGCGCCGCCCGGCGCTTTCGCCTTGGCGGGCTCGAGCGGAAGCGAGGATTGGCTGCTCATAACTCCTCCTTGATGCTCTGCCAGGCGATCGAGCGCAGCCGCGCGAATTCGGGCTCGGCCCGTGCGTCATAGGAAAAACGCGGCCGCGGCAAACTCACCTCGAGCACTTGTTTGATGCGGCCCGGACGACGACTCATGATGACGACGCTGTCCGAGAGATAGATCGCCTCGTCGAGGTCATGCGTAATGAAGAGCACGGTGCTTTTGACGCGCGACCACAGTGTCAGCAGCTCGTCTTGCAGCACCGTGCGGGTCTGCGCATCAAGCGCGCCGAACGGTTCGTCCATCAGCAGGATCTCGGGCTGGCGCACGAGCGCGCGCGCCAGGCCGACGCGCTGCTGCATGCCGCCCGAAAGCTGGTGCGGGTAATAGCGCTCGAAGCCGGTGAGGCCGACGAGCGCGAGCGTCGCGTCAATGCGCTCGCGCTCCTCTCCCGTGAGGCTCGGGCGGTGCGCCTGGAGCTGGAGGCCGAGCGCGACATTGTCGAAGATCGATTTCCACGGCATCAGGCCGATGCCCTGGAACACCATCGACATCTTGGGGCTGGGGCCGGCGAGCGGCTCGCCATCGAGGCGGATCGCGCCGCCCGCGTCGGGCTCCAGCAGCCCCGCCGCCATGCGCAGAAGCGTGGTCTTGCCGCAGCCGCTCGGCCCGACCACGGTGACGAAGCGGCCGCTGTCGACCGTCAGACTGAAATCCTCGAGCGCGACCAGCGGTCCGCCCGCCGGGCTTTCGTAGCTCTTGCGGATATGGGCGAAGTCGAGCGCGCGCATGGCCGACGAAGAACGCGGCGCCTCAACCCTTATGCGCGCTGCCGCCTTGATACCAATCGGGCGTGTCGGGCAGGCCCTCGGTGCCTTTCGCCACGCCCATCTTGTCGAGCGCCGCCTTGAGCGCCGTGGTGTCGTAGATGTCGGCGGGCTTCGCCAGGGTCTGGTTAGGCTTTTCACCGCGCAGGTTGAAGAAGAGATCCATGACCTTCTGCGTCGCCGCGAGATTGACGCCGCCATTCACCGAGAAATAGCCGCCGTCATGGAAGGCCCGCCAGCCTTTCTGGAGCTGCTCGGCATTCATGCCGCTGTTGGTGAAGATCGCGGCAGCCGGTTTCACCCAGCTCTGCGGGTCGCTTTCCCATTGGCGCATCATGTCGAGCACCATCTCGACAAAGGCGGTCGCCGTCGCCTGATGATCCTTGAGCCAATCGCTGCGCCCGACGACGACGAGGCGCGGCACGGGCGGCGTGTATTTCGCCGTGTGCGGCAGGACCTCGTGGATGCTCTTGGTCAAGCCCTTGGCCTCGGCCTGGACGGCGCCGAGATGCGAGAGGCTGCCGAGCTGGACGCGGCCGCTTTCGAGCGCTTGCAGCTCCGGCCCGTCGCCGCCGCCGATCGCGGTCCAGCGGAACGCATCGGGAGCGAGCCCCAAGCCCTGCACCGCCATCTGCGCGTTGAAGCGTTGCGCGCCGGCGAGCGAGGCGACGCCCCAGGGCTGACCCTGCGCGTCCTTGATGTCCTTGTATTTGTTTTGGCCCCACACCTCCTCGTCGCCATAAGGGGTCATGACCATGAGGATCTTGATCTTGGCGCCGGAATGGATCGCGCCCATCGCGGCGATGATGTCGCTGACCGCGAGATCGGTGTTGTTGGTCACCACCGCCTGGACGCGTTCCGGCCCGCCGCCGGCGAGATCGGGGCCGAGCTTCAAGTCGAGCCCGTGCTTTTGCGGCAGCCCCATGGCGATGGCCATCCGGTCATAGGCAATGGAGGGGTTCGGAATGGGCTCGAGCTCGGTGACGGTTACAGAACCTGCGGCGCCCTGCGCTCGCGTCAGCGCGGGTGCAGCGGCGAGCGCTGCGGCGCCGAAGATGAGTGCGGCGGCAAGGCGCGGATGAGCGATCGAAGCGAACATTTCAGGCCTCCCTCATGTTGATGTTCTTCTTGGCGGCGCCCGAAGGCACGCCGGATCATAGCGAAGAAGCCTATCAGGACGAAGAGGGCGCGGCTCCGATCAGAGATCCCGCTCGGCCAGGGCGCGAAAATCGTCGGGCACCGAACGCGATAGCCCTAGCGCCACCGAGCCATATCCGACCGCGTCCCAGCCGAAGCGCTCGCGAATGCGGTCGACGGCCCGGTCGGCCGCCCAACGGGCCATGCCTTTCTTGCTGCCGGGCCGCCGCGCCTCATCTTGCAGACCAAGCGGCAGATCGAACTGTATCTCCGAGTGCTTCTTGAGGTGCGATATCGAAATCGCCAACAGCGAGATCGTCCGCTCCGATCGATGATTCGCGAGGACCTCGCGCACGAGGTCACAAGCGACCTCGGCGAGGGTCGCTGTTTCTGAAATCGGCTGATCGAGCGTCGCCGCGTGCGTGACCGCATGCAGATTGGCAAAGCGAACGCAGACGGTGACTGTCCGGCCCGCCAAGGATTTCGCCCGCAGCCGGCTGCCGATCCTGTCCGCGAGATGGAGCAGGGTGGGCCGAAAGACGCTCTCTTCGGCCGGCTTCCTGCCCAGTGCGGACTGCGCTCCCGCCGATCGCGCGCGGCGATGCGTCGCGATTTCGCGCGGATCGCGATTCCAGGCGAGCGCGGCTAGCTTTTTGCCGGCGGCGGAACCAACTAATTCCTCCAGCGACCGCCCCGGCATGTGCGCAAGCTGCCCGATCGTCTTGACGCCGATTTCGGCCAAGCGCGCCTTGGTGATGGGACCAACGCCCCACATCAGCTCGACGGGCAGGTCACGCAGGAACTCGAGTTCCAGCGCAGGATCGACGACGACCAGCCCATCCGGCTTTGCCACTTGCGAGGCGATCTTCGCGAGGTGTTTTGTGCGCGCGACGCCGACCGAGATCGGCAAGCCGAGCTCCGCGCGCACGCGGCGGCGGATCGTTTTCGCGATGTCGGCGGGCGGCCCGAAGAGATGCGTGCAGCCGGCGACATCGGCAAACGCCTCGTCGATCGAAATCCGCTCGACGAGCGGCGTGTAATCGTCCAGCACCGCGATCGCGGCGTCGCCCAGGCGCTGATACTCCTTGAAATGGCCGGGGACGAAAATGAGCT
>Ga0134128_10004324_pt1 | contig 17398 bp, 10 predicted proteins | sample KB31754_FD_96462 | JGI IMG/M metagenome (GOLD analysis project Ga0134128, IMG submission 96462) | Terrestrial soil microbial communities with excess Nitrogen fertilizer from Kellogg Biological Station, Michigan, USA - KB3-175-4 | ecosystem: Environmental > Terrestrial > Soil > Unclassified ... | reverse complement strand
TTTTTCTGTAAACAAATTGAACAGGCTAATGAGCGCAAGAGAGTACAAATTGAGTGCGCGGTTTGGCACCTCGATGTCGGCTTAGCTCATCCACATGAACGCAGGAATCATGAAGGGTTCGACTGTTCGTCGATTAAAGAGTTACATGAGTTGGGTTTAATACGTCGTGAGACAGTATGGTTTCTATCTTCTAGAGGAAGTTTGAGTAAAATAAAGATAGCCCCTTTGTACGAGAGGAATTGGGTATGTTGACCTATAGTTTACATGTTGTTTATTAAAAAACTATTTTAATTAAATAGGTTTAAATTTAATAGGCACGGCAAGAAAGCCACGTCAATTAAAGAGAAGCGCTGAAAGCCTATAAGCGCGAAACTTACTTTATTATACTCTTCTAAATGTAATAGAACATTACAAATGCAATATTTTTTTTATTTATTGTAACATAGGCTTTAGTTGTACGGATCATGAGGTTTTTAGGCATAAAGTACTAATTTAATTAAAAAACTATAAAATTAAATTATAAAAATTTAAAGAGGCCTGGTTAGCATAAAAGTAATGCTACCGTTTTGTAATCGGTGGAAGTAAGTGCAATACTTACACCGGGCTTAGACCCAGTGGTCAAGATGGTTAAGACATAACCTTTTCACTGTTAAAACGAGAGTTCAAGTCTCTCCTGGGTTGTACGCGGGTTAGTGTAATAGTTAACATTTTTGGCTCATGACCAAAAGATTGGGGTGCGAACCCTCAACCCGCGCATTATATAGGGAAATTAGCTTAATTGGTAGAGCAGTCGTTTTACACGCGAATGGTTAAGTGTTCAACTCATTTATTTCTCATAATATTTTTTCTCGAAATAAAATTTTTTTATTTTATATAATATATTTGGGTTTTATTTAAACTTTATATTTTTAACCTTTAATTTTTTTTTTACCTATAAAAATATAGGTGGATATAGTTTAAAGGTAAAACAACTATTTGTGGCATAGTATATCCTTGTTCAATTCAGGGTATCCTCCCAAAACGTAGTTTCATTTTTAAAGCTTTTATAGCTCAATTGGTAGAGCAATATACTGTTAATATATCGGTTAGGTGTTCAAATCACCTTAAAGGCGTAAGGTTATAGTTAAACATAAAAATTACAGGTTATTTTCTTAGTTTTAACTTAAGTAATAAAAGGTACTAGTTAAAAAGGAAAATTAATGGTTTTTAACCCTATCAGTTTATCAAATTAAACATACATCCTTTATTAATTTATTTAGTAAGTTTTACTAAAAATAAAGTATATCCTGCTTTGTAAGACTATCCGAGTGCTGGAATTGGTAGACAGGACGAGCTTAAGTTTCGTTGATATTAATCATAAATGTTCGACTCATTTTTCGGATAATATTTAAGGATAAAGGTTAAAAAAAGATAGTCCAAAATACGCTGGAACAAGTTGTAAAAGGTTTTACATTATGATTGCAGATCATTAAGTGAAGGATCAATACCTTCTTTGTTCTTATCAAGACTTATTATATTAATATATTTTTATAAAGGCTATAGCTTAATGGTAGAGCCAACTGCTCATGACAGTTAAGATGAGTGTTCAAATCATTCTGGCCTTAAGGTATTATTGTTAGATAAAATGTAAATATAATTATTCTTACCTTATTTGAATCAGACCCTGACCTAAATAAAGTGTGAAAAAATGAGAACCTCCCCTTTCTTTAAGTAAAAGTTTTAGGGGATATAGTTTAGTAGGTAAAACAGCGAGTTTGCAATTCGTTATCTTAGGTCCGACTCCTAATATCTCCAAAGTAAAAAAAAAATATAATGTAGTATAATTGCATTATATTATTTTATTTTTTTAATTTGTATAATACAATTTAATATATTTTTTATCGCTCGAGAAGCTCAATTGGTTGAGCGGAACACTGAAGATGTTTAGGCTGTAAGTTCAAATCTTATCTCGAGCACAATAGGTGTGCTGAAATTGGTAAACAGGTTCCGCTTAGGACGGAATAGTGTAAAAGCTTTATAAGTTCGACTCTTATCACCTATATTCTTTAAACAGGAGTTTAAACTCATTATTAGACAAATTTGTAGCTATATTAGTTTTAATGCACTTAATTGCTAAAGGTGTTAGTAAAATTTGTATTATGGAAAACCCTATTTTTTAATATAAATTCCTAATCTACCTTTAGGAATTAAACATTAATGTAAAAAACATCCCTGTTTTTTACAGCGAATTTGTCTAAGGATTCCTTAGACAAATAACAAAAAAAAAAATGAACATAGAAAGAATTTTAAATAGCAGCTCCGATAATAATACAAATAATAATAACACGAATAATAATACAAATAATAATAACACGGATCATAATATAAATAATAACACAGATAACAATACAAATAATAATAACTCTGATAACAGAACAAATACTGATGACACGGGTTATGATTCAGATGATAGAACAGGAAGAGAAAGTTTAAGTAATATGGTAGAGCATTATAGAGACGGTTACTTAGGTAGATCAGTACCTCATGCAATTCTTGGACATGATAGTAAATTAAAAAGTTATACTAAAGATAGTAATTGAGGTAATGAGTATGATTTAAAAGAAGCTCAGTATTTATTAAATGCACATAATAAGCAACATGAACAAAATGTTAGAATTGAAGTTAACTATAGCGATGCTCACAAAAGAGCATCTTATGAAGCAAAAGATTTAAATACAGGTTCTGTTATATATGAAAAAACTCCAAGTGTGCCTAGTTATATTCAAAGCGCGGAAGAGATGGAAAATTATAAAAACAGCTTTCGCCCTGTTCTTGGTACAGCTGAGTCGGTTAGAAATGATACTACTAATTATAACCCAGAAAATACTCCTTATGCTAAGGATTTACCAGCACCAGTTACATATGATGAGACTCTTGCAGTAGAAGGTGCGTCACCTTCTGAAAATGATTACTCATCTCCAGAAGAAAGAGAGCCTAGTTCATTGGACTTGGACTCATCAGACGATAGTTCTGATAATGGAGATGATAATAATGTAGCCCCTATATCTGTTAGTGCTAGTTCGGGTATTGGAGGTACAAAACGTAAACGGGAAGATGATGATTCTTTCGACCCGCAAGATCACAAAATAGTCAAAAAACGTGAAAAGGATGATGATGATGAACCTAAAGGTTCCGGCCTAGGTGGTTCAGGATTATCTGGAACGGGCTCAAGTTCAGTAGGCGGGGCAGGATCAGCAGGAGGGGACCAATCTAGTTTTAGAGTCTCTTTAGATTATTTTTATGTTATGTTATTAACATTTTTGGACGGTATTGCAGATGCAATAAACTGTTTATTATTATAGATTGGTGCAAATTGCAAATATAGAAAATATTAAACTAAGTTATAAATATCATAAAAAAAAATGAGAATATTAAAAAGTCATCCGTTACTAAAAATGGTGAATTCATATACAATAGATTCACCTCAACCCTCTAATATAAGCTACTTATGAAATTTTGGATCCTTACTAGCGTTTTGTTTAATAATACAAATAGTTACAGGTGTAACTTTAGGAATGCATTATACTCCTAGTGTATCAGAGGCATTTGATTCAGTAGAACATATAATGAGAGATGTAAATAATGGATGATTAATACGTTATTTACACTCAAATACAGCTTCAGCTTTCTTCTTTTTAGTTTATCTACATATAGGTAGAGGATTATACTATGGATCTTATAAAGCACCAAGAACCTTGGTGTGAACTATAGGAACAGTATTATTCATACTAATGATAGCTACAGCTTTCTTGGGTTATGTATTACCTTACGGTCAAATGTCTTTATGAGGTGCAACAGTTATTACTAATTTAATGAGTGCTATACCTTGAGTAGGTCAAGATATAGTTGAGTTCATTTGAGGAGGTTTTAGCGTTAATAATGCTACACTAAATAGATTTTTTGCATTACACTTTGTATTACCTTTTGTTTTAGCTGCATTAGCTTTAATGCACTTAATTGCTTTACACGATTCTAGTGGTTCAAGTAATCCTTTAGGAGTTTCTGGTAATTATGATAGATTACCTTTTTCTCCTTACTTTATATTTAAAGATTTAATTACAATCTTCCTATTTATAATAGTATTATCTACATTCGTCTTTTTCATGCCTAATGTTTTAGGTGATAGTGAAAATTACGTTATGGCTAACCCTATGCAAACACCGCCCGCCATTGTTCCGGAATGATATCTTTTACCATTCTATGCTATATTAAGATCTATACCTAATAAATTATTAGGTGTTATAGCTATGTTTTCTGCTTTATTGGCTTTATTAGTTCTACCTTTTTCAGATTTATCTAAATTAAGAGGTATACAATTTAGACCTTTAAGTAAAATTGTATTCTTTATATTTATAGCAAATTTCTTAATACTATTGCAATTAGGAGCAAAACACGTTGAGTCTCCTTATATAGAATTTGGCCAAATATCTACTGCTCTATATTTTGCACATTTTTTTGTTATAATCCCTTTTATAACATTATTAGAAAATAGTTTAATAGATTTAGCTGTTATACATAAAGTACAAGAATAATGGCGGGTCGTATATACAGGGTCTTACTTAAAAATTATGATAGATTTGGCTGTCGTACATCATTACTTACCTTTTATAATATATATATATAAGATATATCATTACTTATATTTTTTTAATATTTTTAAAAATATTAATGTCTAACTAAGAAATTAAGATAATTTCCTATACATTTTACTTCAGGTTTTACTTTTATTATGTAAATTTACATAATTTTATACCATTTAATTCAGATTTTATTTCCACTATATAATTTAATCTGACTAAATTATGAAGACTAGATACAGCTTATTTTGATTGTTAATCAATCTTTTTTTAGATTATTTTTAAATAATCCTTTTTTTTACTAAATAGTTAAAAAAAGATTATTTAAATTAACTAGTTAATTTAAATAATATAATATACATTTTACTTCAGCTTTTACTTCCACTTTTAAAATTTATAAATACACAATGACAAGTTTAACATTTTTTTTTATATTTATACCAATATTAGCATTAATACTATTAGGTATAAATATCTTATTATCTCCTCATAATCCATACCAAGAAAAAAATAGTGCCTTTGAATGTGGTTTTCATTCTTTTTTAGGCCAAAATAGAACTCAATTTAGTATATCTTTTTTCATATTTGCACTTTTATTTTTATTATTTGATTTAGAAATATTATTGGTATATCCTTATATTGTAAGTGCTTATACTAATGGTGTCTACGGTTTAATAATTATGTTAGTTTTTTTCTTTATATTGACACTAGGTTTTGTTTTTGAATTAGGAAAAAATGCATTAAAAATTGATAGTAGACAAGGTTATAATCTTCAAATAAAAAACTGAAAAGAAATAGTTTATGTAAATAAATAAAGGTAATACTTAAAAAAAAAAAATATGTTGTCGACTAATAGGCAAGTCATAAATTTTTGGTATTTACTATTGAGTGTTCGAATCGCTCCAACATAATATAAAGTTAATCCTAATTAAACTTAAAAAATAATCCTTATACTGTTAAATATAAGTCCTATAAATATGTATTCTAAGAGAAGAGCAAATAATAATAAAGTTTATATATTTAAAGGCGGTACATAAAAATTTATAAAACTATAAATTTAACTAAATAAGCATTCAAATAAAAATTTTTATTTTTATTTTGGATACTTGTAGGCATAACAATAAAAAATTAAATAGCCTAAATACTATGGAAAACTGTTATAATAAAACAGATCAAAGATTATACTCTTCAGATACAAAAACAAATTTAAAAGAGAAGATAACTAGTATAAGCATGTGAAAAGAAAGATGATTTTTATCTTGTAATGCCAAAGATATAGGAACATTATATTTAATGTTTGCAGTATTTTCTGGTTTAGCTGGTACGGCTTTCTCAGTATTAATTAGATTAGAATTATCAGGGCCAGGTGTACAATATATAGCGGATAATCAATTATATAATAGTATAATAACAGCTCATGCTATAGTTATGATTTTCTTTATGGTTATGCCAGCCTTAATAGGAGGTTTTGGAAATTTCTTATTACCATTATTAGTAGGAGGTCCGGATATGGCATTTCCAAGACTAAATAATATAAGTTTCTGATTATTAATACCAAGTTTAATATTATTTTTATTTGCAGGTATGATAGAAAATGGAGTAGGTACAGGTTGAACATTATATCCACCTTTATCTGGTTTACAAAGTCATAGTGGACCAAGTGTAGATTTAGCTATATTTGCTTTACATTTATCAGGAGTAAGTAGTTTACTAGGAGCAATGAACTTTATTACTACAATATTAAATATGAGAAGTCCAGGTATAAGATTACACAAATTAGCCTTATTTGGTTGAGCAGTAGTAGTAACTGCAGTGTTATTATTATTATCATTACCTGTGTTAGCAGGTGGGATAACTATGGTTTTAACAGATAGAAATTTCAATACCTCCTTTTTCGAAGTAGCAGGAGGTGGAGATCCTATATTATACCAACATCTTTTCTGATTCTTCGGACATCCAGAAGTCTACATATTAATTATACCAGGTTTTGGTATAATAAGTACAACAATCTCAGCCAGTTCTAATAAAAACGTATTCGGTTATTTAGGAATGGTTTACGCTATGATGTCAATAGGAGTATTAGGTTTTGTAGTTTGAAGTCATCATATGTACACAGTAGGTTTAGATGTAGATACAAGAGCCTACTTTACAGCAGCTACTTTAATAATTGCTGTTCCAACAGGTATTAAAATATTCAGTTGATTAGCTACTGTTTATGGTGGACTAGTACAATTAACACCTTCAATGTTATTTGCACTAGGGTTTGTAGTTATGTTTACTATAGGAGGTTTAAGTGGAGTTGTTTTAGCTAATGCATCTCTTGATATAGCTTTCCATGATACTTACTATGTTGTTGCTCATTTCCATTATGTATTATCTCTAGGTGCCGTGTTTGCTCTATTTAGTGCATGATATTTCTGAATGCCAAAAATAACAGGTTTAACATACAATATTTTATTAGGTAAAGTACATTTTTTCATATTATTTATAGGAGTTAATGTAACTTTCTTCCCACAACACTTTTTAGGTTTACAAGGTATGCCAAGAAGAATAAGTGATTATCCTGATGCATTTGCTGGTTGAAACTTAATAAGTAGTGTAGGATCTATAATAAGTCTTGTTGCAACAGTCTTATTTTTACATATAGTTTATTTACAATTAGTTGAAGGAGAACAAACACAAAGATATCCTTGATTAACACCACAATTCTTTGGAGATTTATTCCAAACACTATTTAATAGAAATTATAATTCATTAGAATGAAGTTTAACAAGTCCACCAAAACCACACGCTTTTGTAAGTTTACCTTTACAAAGTAAATTTGCTTAGTATCTATTTTAAAGTTGTACCCTTTTTTATATTACTTTATAATAAAGATTAATAGATGATATGAGTTAAATTCTAAATAGTTAAGATGAATAAATATTAAATTAAATTAGATATATTTGACACATTGTGCTTTTTTTATCCCTAAGCTTCATGATAAAAATGTTAACACATTTATAAAAAAAAACGGTAAAAAAAATTTTTTTTTGAATACAACTCAGTTAATAAACAATATAGACGAATTAAATATTAAAGAATATAATGTTCAAAATGATAGTCCCGAGCCCTGAGGCTTATTTTTTCAAGATAATGCTACACCACAAATGGAAGGTTTAGAAGAATTACATAATAATATTATGTTTTACTTAGCTGTAATACTGTTTGCAGTAAGTTGAATGATGATATCAATAATAATAAATTTTAGTAAATCTAAAATATCTAATAAATATCTAAATCATGGTACATTAGTGGAATTAATATGAACTATTACTCCTGCATTAATATTAATACTTATAGCCTTTCCTTCTTTTAAGTTATTATATTTAATGGATGAAGTGATTGACCCTTCTTTAGTAATACATGGAGAAGGTCATCAATGATATTGAAGTTATCAATACCCAGATTTTGTAAATACTGATGAAGAATGTGTGGAATATGATTCGTATATTATTCCTGAAAGTGATTTAGAAATAGGACAATTAAGATTACTAGAAGTAGATAATAGAGTAATAATACCAGAATTAACACACACTAGATTTGTCGTATCAGGTGCTGATGTTATACATTCTTATGCTTGTCCAGCACTAGGTATTAAATGTGATGCATATCCTGGTAGATTAAATCAATCTTCAGTTTATTTAAATAGAGAAGGAACATTCTATGGACAATGTTCAGAAATATGTGGTATACTACATAGTTCTATGCCAATAGCTATACAATCAGTAAGTTTAGGAAAATTTTTATACTGATTATATGATCAAATAGAAGGTTAAATTCAATAAATATTAAATATAAGACTATATTTAATAGTATTAAGCCTTTAAACCAATTCTTTAGGTTTTATATTTTATATAAAATATAATCGATGTTCAACTCTCGAGGAATTTTAAAAGGATATTATATGAAATGTTTTAATAAACATTTAATTAAAATTTTCCCTAATAAACCTTTTACCCTATTAACTTTATAACTCATAGCAATTATTTAATTATAACCAAAAATCTTTAACCTTAAAAACAAAAAAAAAAAGAAAAAATGTTTTTCAATAACAGTCCATTAGATCAATTTATAATAAGAAATCTATTTAGCGTAAAAGCAGATTTATTAGGTAATATACAATTATCCTTAACTAATATAGGATTATATTTAATGATCACTACTTTTATTATATTTATGTTATACACATTAGCTACAAACTATAACCTGACTACACCAAATAACTGATCTTTAGCAATAGAATCAATATATGCTACAGTATTTAGTATAGTAGTAAACCAAATAAATGCAAAAAAAGGTCAAATGTTTTTTCCATTAATCTCAGCTTTATTTATATATATCTTAATAAATAATTTAGTAGGTATGGTACCTTATAGTTTTGCACCTACATCTCATTTTATCTTAACATTTTCAATAAGCTTTACTATAGTAATAGGAGCAACAATACTAGGTTTCCAGATACATTCTTTAAAATTTTTTTCTTTATTAGTACCTTCTGGTTGTCCATTAGGACTATTACCTTTATTAGTTTTAATAGAATTTATCTCCTATCTATCAAGAAATGTATCATTAGGTTTAAGATTGGGTGCAAATATATTAAGTGGTCATATGCTTTTAAATATATTAGCAGGATTTACATATAATATAATGAAAAAAGGAATAATATATTTTGTTTTAGGACTAGTACCTTTATTATTTATATTAGCCTTTTCAGGATTAGAAATAGGTATAGCCTTTATACAAGCACAAGTTTTTGTAGTATTATCTTCATCTTATATAAAAGATAGTTTAGAATTACATTAAACCCAATAAAAGAATATTAGACTAAATATTATATAGATATATTTAACAAATAGACAAGAAAAGTTAAAGCTAAATAAGTATAAATAAAAAATAGAGGCAAAAGCTTTATAATTAAACAGAAATAAAAATCTTAAAAAAGAGATGAAAAAAATAAAAATATACTTAGCTGTAAATAGGAATGTATAATTTAACAAGAATTAGCTTATTAAAGTCTAATAAAAAGATAGAATAAGTCTAGTATAATAAAAATATTAGAATAATGAGTTTGATGATGGCTCTGAGTGAACGCTATCCAAATGCTTGACACATGCTAATCGAACGTCGAATTTAATAAATTATTTAGCCTAGCTAAATAAAAATTTTATAAGAAGTGGTGTACAGGTGAGTGACTATTATTAAACTACCTTGAAGTAAGGAAGCAAAAATCCCTTATAGATATTTAATCTAAGAACATATAGTATTAGGGATGCTATATGTAATTTTATTAAGTAGAAAGATAAAAATTCGCTTGAAGATGTTAATAACTAATCCGTAAGAGTAATAAAATTTAGCTCAGATTGCGGCAGTCGTGACTGAAAGGTCGATCGATCACACTGGGTCTGAAAAAAGCCCAGGGCAGAATTGTACAGCAGTGGGGGATATTGGTCAATAGTCAAATGGCTGAACCAGCAACTTGGAAGAATGTAGAGATGTAAATCTTCATGTAGTTCTAGATAAAATACAGAGTATGACGATTTTTTATCTATGAGTCTTGACCAAATTACGTGCCAGCAGTCGCGGTAATACGTAGAAGACGAGTGTTATTCATGTTTAATCGGTTTAAAGGGTACCTAGACAGAAAACCAAGCCTAGCCAGGTACTAGTTTTCTAGAGTTTTATGTGTGAATAGCGAATTATCAGAGCAGGGTCGGAATCCTCTAATCCTGGTAGGACGGGTAACGGCAAAGGTTCTATTCTATGTATAAACTGACGTTGAGGGACGAAGCCTTGGGTAGCGATTAGGATTCGAAACCCTAGTAGTCCAAGGAGACAATGATGAGTGCCATAAGCTAGAGTTTTATTTAGTTTATAAATGAAAGTGTAAGCATTCCACCTTAAGACTAAAGCGGCAACGCCCAAATTGAAATCATTAGACCGTTTCTGAAACCAGTAGTGAAGTATGTTATTTAATTCGATAATCCGCGAATAACCTTACCACGTTTTGAATACTAATGCAAATTAATACAAGTGCTGCACGGCTGTCTTCAGTTAATGTCGTGAGATTTTGGTTAATTCCTTTAATTAACGAAAGCCCTTACTTTAGTTATCTTATTTCTAAAGTTGTTAACCGATATATTGGATTTCATAAAAGGGACTAAGACAAGTCATCATGGCCTTAATAACGTGGGCTATAGACGTGCCACATATACCTTTACAAAGGGATGCAATATTGTAAAATGGAGCTAATCCCATAAAATTGGATATAACTATTCGTGAATTGTAGTCTGAAACTCGACTACATGAATATGGAATTACTAGTAATCGTGAATCACCACGTCACGGTGAATCTAATCTCAGTTGGGTACTAACTACTCGTCAGGCGCTGAAAGATGTATGCGCAATAAGTTTGATTACATATCTTTTATTATTTTTACTTAATTAGTTGTATTTTTTTTAGATGTGTAGTTTTCGTATGCGTGACTTTAATTGGTGTTAAGTCGAAATACGGTTCGTGTAATAGAAATTGCACGGGATATATTAGCCTTAAAATTATTATTTTTCTTAATTATCTTTAAAGATAATTAGGCATATATTAAAAGAAATTTCTTTTAGTATATGGTAGACAGTGTCTACAAGCCTTTATAGGACAAATTATTGGTTCAATTCCGGTAGAGGGCTAACAATTGTTTATACTTAAATAATTGTAATTTTATAATTGTTTATTCTTCATTTTAGGAGATTTTTCAAACATAGACATGAATATTAACATGATAAAAGCAATTTTTCTTAAAAAAAAAATTAACACAGTTAATACTTCGACTGAAGAGGAAGCAATGAGACAGTGAATGTTAAAGGTAGAGATGTATAGAAAATATGATAATGATAAAGAATTAATAATTAAAGCTAAATCTGCAATTACTGACTGACTTAAAGGGATTAAGCCAAATAAATCAGATTTAAATGCATATTTAGTTCTAAGAAAAAAATACAAATTTATTTTTAATGAAAATAACAGTGCTCTTGATAAACCTTCAGTTAATGATGTTTTTACTATGGATTCTATGTCTTTAGAAGAAGTAGATGAAACAATTAATGATAGAAAAAAAACTTTCTTTAGAAAATATTATGGTTCTATAATTGAAATTTATAGATCATCTGAGCGTGGTGTAATAGTTAGACCTACATCTGGAGGTTTAATTAAACCTAATACACCTACTAACGATTTTATAGATGATCAAATAGATATACATAATCCTTTTGATGATTTGGGTATAGATTAATCTTTTTTAATTTAACTAAATTTAGTTTTTTATTTGTTCATTAATTGTTTATTTATTTCTTTATATTTATAGATTCTTTATTCTTTTTATGTTAAATTTATTCTTTTTACCTTCTGTTTTTAATGGATTTAGTCCCGAATTATTAAACATTTTAATAGTAATATCTTTACTGGCAGGTGTTTTTATAATTATAAGTAAGAACCCTATAGTATCAGTTCTTCATTTAATTGTCTTATTTTCTAGTATATCTTGTTATTTAATATTTCTAGGAGCTAAATTTATAGGATTATCTTATCTTTTAGTTTATGTAGGAGCTGTATCTATTTTATTTCTGTTTATTTTAATGTTAATAAATATTAGGGTATCAGAACTTATTAGTGATACTAATAATAATATACCCTTAGCTATATTAACAATTTTAGGGTTTTTTATACCATATAATAAAATATTACCAGATACAAAAATTGCATATAATTTAGATATTTTAAATAAAGATAGATCAATTTCGATCGTATCTTCTAATAATTGAGATAGTAATTTAATAGATACTTATGATATTATTAATATAGGAAATGTTATGTATACTAATTTATCTATGTGATTAATAATAACATCAATTATTTTACTCTTAGCTATGGTTGGATCTATTGTAATAACAGTTAAACAAAAATATTAGTTTTAGAGACTTTAGTTTAAATGGTAAAACATACGACTTTTAATCGTGATAATAAGGGTTCAACTCCCATAGGTCTTAATAAAGGAGAGTTCCTTTATTGGTAAGAAGGGTTGAGCTGTAAACTCAATAGTTTTGGCTTGTAAGAGTTCGAATCTCTTGTCTCCTATTTATCTTATTAGCTTAATGGTAAAGCCTAATATTTCTAATATTATGATCTAAGTTCAATTCTTAGATAAGACTAATATTTTATATTAAGTATAACCAGGGTAGTTTAAATGGTTAGAACATTAATTTCATGCATTAATGATGAAGATTCAAATTCTTCTTCTGGTACAGACGGGGTAGAGCCAGGTTGGTTAGGCGTCTCATTTGGGTTGAGGACTTGTTAGGTTCGACCCCTAATACCCCGATTAATTTTACAAGTAATTATTTGTAAAAATTTAATTATACGTATATTATATATATATATAATCAGCGGCTATAGTTTAATGGTAGAGCTGTCGTCTTCCAAACGATTTGTGTGGGTTCAAATCCTACTAGCCGTAAAAAAAAAGAGTTAGTAATCTTAATTGGTAAAGTGTTTCCTTGTCGAGGAAAATGATGCCGGATCGAAGCCGGCCTAGCTCGAAGTAATAGGAAAAGTTGCCATTGGTAAGGTAAGATATTTGCTAAATATTGTGCTTTTGTACCTAGTTGTTCGACTCAACTCTTTTCCGTTTTAAGAGTGTAGTTTAATTGGCAAAATAAGAAGCTTCAAACTTCCTGTTCTTAGTTCAAATCTGAGTACTCTTGTTTTAAGTTTAAATGAAAATTTAATTAAGGTATAAATTCTTTATGATTCAAACTATATATAGTCTTTAGCAAAAATTTTTATATATACTTTTTATAAAGGTTCCTTAGCTTAATAGGTAAAGCGTATTTTTGATAAAAATATCTTCGATGTTCAACTCACCGAGGAATCATAATAAATATTTATTAGATTTATATTGATATATAAATTTTATAATATATAAGTCATATAAATCTTTTTATCCTTAGTAGTATACATAATTTAATTTTTTATAATGTTATTATTAGGTCTAATCTTAATGCCTATGTTGGGTATACTTTTTATATTTACCTATAATACTTATGATTTAAAAGTATATACCAAAAATTTAAAAATAATTGCATTAAGTGTTACTATAATAAATCTATTAATTTCGTTAATAATATGATTATTATATGATAATAGTAGTAAACATTTTCAATTTGTGCAGGAACATTATATAATAGGTTATTATGACTTTTATCTAGGTATAGATGGTTTATCCATATATTTTATATTATTAACAACTTTAATAATGCCAATTTCAATAATATCTAATTGAAAATCAATAGATAATAAAATAAAATACTTTTTAATCATCATATTATTATTAGAAACATTATTACTAACAATCTTTTTAGTTTTAGATATCTTAATGTTTTATATTTTTTTTGAAAGTATTCTTGCTCCATTATTTATATTAATAGGTTTATTTGGATCTAGTGCAAAAATAAGAGCAAGTTTTTATTTCTTCTTATATACATTTTTAGGTTCATTATTTATGTTATTATCTATAATAAAAATGCAATCTTTAATAGGTTGTACAGATATTTATGTTTTATCTAAAACAAACTATATATATATTACACAATTATTTATGTTTATTGGTATATTTATAGCTTTTGCCGTAAAAACACCCACTATATACTTAAATAGTTGATTATTAAAAGCTCATGTCGAATCACCATTATCTGGAAGTATCATTTTAGCGGCTATTGTTTTAAAATTAAGTTTATATGGAATTTTCAGATTAATATTACCTTTAGTACCTAAAGCTTTCTTATATTATACTTATATTATATTCCTTATTGGTATTTTAACAATAATATACGCTAGTCTTAGCACTCTTAGAACTATTGATATAAAAGAACTTATAGCTTACTCTTCTGTATCTCATGCTGCTGTATATCTTACAGGTGTTTTTAGTAATGTCATACAAGGTATACAAGGAGGTATTTTATTAGGATTAGCTCACGGATTTGTGTCTTCTGGTTTATTTATTTCTGCTGGAGGTATTTTATATGATAGATCTGGTACTAGATTAATTACTTATTATAGAGGTATAGCTCAAAGTATGCCTATATTTTCTATTTTATTTTTTATATTATCTTTAGGTAATTGTGGGGCACCTCTTACTTTAAATTTTGTGGGGGAATTTATGTCTTTATATGGTGTTTTTGAAAGATTACCTGTCGCCGGTATATTAGCTTCATCATCTATTGTTTTTTCTGCAGCTTATACTATATTTATGTTTAATAGAATAGCTTTTGCAGGATCAACTTCTAAAAGATTTTGATCTCAATATATACCTGATTTAAATAAAAGAGAATTCTTTATGCTTACTGTTTTAGTTTTATTTACTGTATTATTAGGTATTTACCCTTCTATTATATTAGATGGTCTTCACTATTATACTTCTCATTTATTATATAGTATAGATCTTAATTAGAAATATTTATCACCTGGAATAACTTAATTTATTAAGTTATTCTTTATATTATACTTTAATTTATCTATATATACAGTAGTTTTAGTTTAATTAGAGGATTGGCTGAGTGGTTTATAGCGGTAAGCTTGAAACTTATTTAATTTTTACAATTACATCGGTTCGAATCCGATATCCTCTGAAATTTAATTACTAAGCGTAATTAAATGATTCAATTTATAAACAAAATATTTAAAGATTTTAGTTACAAATGTCAAAAGAAAAATTAAATCTTTGCGAACAAAAATTAAGTAATAATTAAAAAAAATTTTTCTTTTATGATATTAACTTTTCTTATTCTTCTACTATTTTCGAATGGGTTAACTAATAGACCGGATACCTCTATTTTATATAGTCGAATAGGTATACTTATAGTTTTTTATAGTATGCTATCTTCGTACATTACATTTTATATGACATATTTAGAAAAAGGAATAGGATTATACGGAGGTTTATTTAATATAACAGCTATAACACATACATTTCAAATATTTATCTTAATAATTTGTGGTTTAATATTATTACTTACAAGTTTTTATCCAAGAAAAAAATATATAGGGGATTCAACATCTATGATAGATACTTTATTTAAAAAAGTAAAACAATATGTAAATATAATAAATAAAGTATCTGAACAATTTACAATAATAGAATACGCATTAATAATTATATTTGTAATAAGTGGTGCTACATTATTATTATCAAGTGGAGACTTAGGATCTATATATCTATGTATAGAGCTACAAAGTTTCAGTTTATATATAATTTCATCACTACATAGAAATTCTGAATCTTCTACGGGTTCTGCTTTAACTTATTTTTTATTAGGAGGATTATCGTCCTGTTTTATTTTATTAGGGATAGGATTAATATATGCAAACTCAGGTTTAACTAGTTTAGATGGTATTTATTTAATAATATCAGATTCAGAAAGATATGTAGATTATTCAACATGATATATGCATAGTTATGTTTTTTACAGTTTAATATTAATTTCTGTAGGTCTATTATTTAAAATAGCAGCTGCTCCGTTTCATTGATGATCTCCTGATGTGTATGATGGTGTACCAACTATAGTAACAACCTTTATAGCAATACTTGGAAAAATTGCTATTCTGGTATTACTATTAGAACTAGTACAGTATACTAGCAGTTTATTACATTCAACTGTACAATTTTATTCATGAACAACTAGTTTATCTATAAGTTGTTTTTTTTCATTATTAATAGGAACAGTCTTAGGTATAACACAAACCAGAATAAAAAGATTATTGGCTTATAGTACTATATCACATGTAGGATTTATATTATTAGCTTTAATAGTACATAGTATAGATTCCTATCAAGCTTACATATTTTATATTATACAATATATATTAACAAATTTAAATGTATTTTTCATATTAATAGCTATTGGGTTTAGTTTATATTTATATTATACAAATAATTCAGAATATAATAATTTACCAGAAAAAAATAATAGCCCTATACAATTAATTAGTCAATTAAAAGGATATTTTTCTATTAATCCTATTTTAGCTTTATTTTTAGTTTTAACTATGTTCTCTTTTGTAGGTTTACCTCCTTTAGTTGGTTTCTTTGGAAAGCAAATGGTTTTAACTACTGCATTAGATAATAATAAAACTATATTAGTTTTAATAGGTGTATTGACAAGTGTTATAGGTGCAGTATATTATTTAACTGTAATAAAAACAATCTATTTTGATAAATCTGAATATGAAAAAACTTATATGTATTTAGAAGTTTCATTATCTAATATATACTCTATAACATTAAGTATTTTAAATTTAGCTATAATTAGTTTTATTTTTATACCAGATGAATTATTAAATTTATGTAATTTATTATCTTTAATTTCTTATTCTATTGCATAAAAAGTTTAAATACTTAACAATCCTTTAGATTTATATTTAAATAATTTTATCCTTTAGCCCGAATAGCCGTCTAGATAATCAAAATTAATTAGAAAAAATTAAGTATTTGTAGTACAAAAATTTAGATTCTTATGTATTACAAACTGTAAAATATTATGCCACAATTAGTACCATTCTATTTTGTTAATCAAGTAATATTTAATTTTTTATTACTTGCTTTAATTATTTATTTATTTAGTAAATATATACTACCAAGATTTGTTCGTTTATACACAAGTCGTGTATTATTAAAAAAATTATAATAAAAATGAAA
>Ga0134128_10004323_pt1 | contig 17400 bp, 16 predicted proteins | sample KB31754_FD_96462 | JGI IMG/M metagenome (GOLD analysis project Ga0134128, IMG submission 96462) | Terrestrial soil microbial communities with excess Nitrogen fertilizer from Kellogg Biological Station, Michigan, USA - KB3-175-4 | ecosystem: Environmental > Terrestrial > Soil > Unclassified ... | reverse complement strand
TCGGCGTCCGCCGCGCCTACGACAACGCCGAGGTCGACAACCGGCGCTTCGGCGATCCCACCTACGTCGCGCCGTCGCTGGTGAAGGTGATGGTGATCGACACGGCGTCGGGGGCGATCGACGCGTGGTTCAGCCAGCGACCTGGCTCGGCGATCTCGCGGCACGCCCAGCCCAGCGCGGCGTCGTGACCATCGAGCGTGACGACGAACCCGGCGGCATCCGGGAGGGAGGCGTAATGCGCGAAGTCGGCCGTGCGGTCGATGTCCGTCCAGGCCCGCGATAGGCGAGCGGTCTCGGCGACATCGGCCGGTCGCTTCTCCTCGCTCGTGTCCGGCGGTGGAAGTAGCGGGACGTCCGCCTCGAGGTAGAGCAGCGGCCACCACGGGCGCATCCCGCTCCTGATGTACGCGGCGAGTGCGCGTCGGTCGCTCGACGAGAACGTCATGCGCTCGGTCGCGCCCTCCATCGCCGCGTCGAGCATCTGACGCCCGAGTCCGCGCGACTGCCGCCCGGGATCGACGTACAGATCCGTCAGGAACCGGCGATCAGGCCGGCCGAACTCGATCGTGCCGGCGACACCGGCGACGCTCCCATCGAGCTCGCCCACGACGAGCCGCAGCCCCGGGCGGGATAGAAGGTGCTCCACGTACGGTGCGCGCTCGACGCCGGGCCAGGTCACCGGCTCGTCGTTCGCCTCGAGGATCGCGGTGATGGCGGCCAGGTCTGCACGTGTCGCCAGTCGGACATTCATCGCCCGGCGGCTCGCATCACCTCCACCAGCCGCTCATGCGGGATCGCGTGAGCGGTGATGCTGTCGCGGCCGACGACGGTCGTTGCGGCGACGAGCGCGTTGACGATCGCCTCCTCGGTGGCTTCGATGACCGCGTCGAACAGCTCGTCGACCACGATGTCGCCGACGACCCGGACGTCGTACGTCGACAGGCCGATGGGGTCGAAGTCGTCGCCCGTACCCGCCGGCAGCTCATTGCCGGTCGAGAAGGCGATGAAGAGGTCGCCGCTCGTATGGCCACCGGTCCCGCCGACCCGCGCGATCCCCAGGCCGGCTCGCTGGGCAAGGCGCTCGCACTGGTGCGGAAGCAGCGGGGCGTCGGTCGCCACGACGACGATGATCGAGCCTGAACCGGCCGGAGGCGTCCGCCGGCCCTCCTCCTCATCCCACGGACTCGGCACCTCGCTGACGGGGATCGCTTCGCCGACGCGGACGCCGTCGACCCGAAGCCACGACCGTTTTCCGTAGTTGGCCTGGACGAGCACACCGACCACGTAGCCGCCCGCAGCCTCTCGAAGCACGCGCGACGCTGTCCCGATGCCGCCCTTGAACTCGTGGCAGACCATGCCCGTCCCGCCACCGACCACGCCCTCATCGACGGGCCCGCCGTGAGCGTCGGCGAGCGCCGCCTGGAGATGCGCGCCGGTGACGTGGAAGCCGTTGATGTCGTTCAGGAGTCCGTCGTAGGTCTCGCCGACGACCGGCAGCGACCAGCGCGCGTCGCTCCCGTCGACCGATGCGGCGACGAGCGCATCGCGGACGACGCCGACGCTGTGCGTGTTGGTGATCGCGATCGGGGTCGTGAGGAGGCCCGACTCGCGGACCCACTCCAGTCCCGTCAATTCACCGTTGCCGTTCAGCCGATGGCACCCGGCGAAGACCGGACCGCCGCGCGCCGCCCCGCGCGGGCAGACGACGGTGACCCCGGTCCGGATCGGACCCTTGCCGACCACGAGCGCCCCGGCGCCGCTGATGAGCGTCGTGTGTCCCACCGTGACGCCGGCTACGTCGGTGATCGCGTTGAGCGGACCGGGCGTGCCCATGCCGATCCGGATGCTGAGATCTCGTGCTCGCATCGCGAGAGGGTAGCGGCCCCGCGCGGCTGGCGGGAGCCCGCTCGGCCGTATCATCGCGAGCGTGATCCCGACACGCCCGACCGAGCCTGCTTCACCGTCCCCGTCGGTCCGCGCGCGCCGCTTGCCGCCGCGGCTCGCTGCGGCGCGCGCGATCGACGTCGCAGAGGCGTTCCGGGACCTGCCGGGTCTCGCGCTGCTCGAGAGCGCGCGCCCGGGACGCAACGCGCGCTGGACCTATCTGACCGCCGACCCTGTGGCGGTCCTCGAGGCGCCCGCGGCGGGAGCCGATCCGTTCGCGGTCGCGCGGCGGCTCGTCGCGCGGCTCGACCCGTCGCCACCGCACGACGCCGACGCCCCGCCCTTCCTGGGCGGCCTCGTCGGTTTTCTCGGGTATGACCTCGGACATGCGTTGGAACGGCTGCCGTCGATCGCGCTCGACGACCAGGGGCTGCCGCCCATGCGTCTCGCGCTCCACGACTGGGTGGTCGCCTGGGATCGGCGGTCGGGCGAGGCCTGGCTCGCCGGGCGCGCCGTCGACGGAGATGTCCGGGGTCTCGCCCGCAGGCTCGACGCGGTCCATGCTCGGCTGACGTCGCCGGCGGCTGCCGAAGCGGCTCGTGACGACGACGATCCTCCGCTGCGATTCCACTCCGGGCTGTCGCGGGCTGAGTACGAGGCCGGCGTCGAGACGGTCCGAGGCCACATCGCGGCAGGCGACATCTACCAGGCGAACCTGACGCGCCGGCTCGAGACCCCGTTCGGCGGCGATCCGTGGGCGCGCTACCGGCACCTCCGGACCGGTGACCCGTCGTTGTTCTCCGCCTACCTCGAACTCGGCCGGTCGCCGGAGACCGATCGACCGCGAGCGGTGCTGTCGGCGTCGCCGGAACCATTCCTGTCCCTCGACCGGAACGGCGTCGTCGCGACAGACCCGATCAAGGGGACCCGGCGGCGGGGTCGCGACCGGGCCGAGGATCGCGCGCTCGCCTGCGAGCTGCTGACCAGCGCCAAGGACCGCGCCGAGAACGTGATGATCGTCGACGTCCTCCGGAACGACCTCGGTCGCGTGTGCCTGCCGGGCACGGTCCGTGTACCGCGGCTGTGCCGGCTCGAACGCACGGCGGCCGTCCAGCACCTCGTCTCGACCGTCACCGGTCAGCTCGCACCGGGACGTGACGCCTTCGACCTGCTCGGTGCCAGCTTCCCGGGTGGCTCGATCACCGGCGCGCCCAAGATCCGCGCGATGGAGATCCTCGAGGTGCTCGAGCCCGTTCGGCGCGGCCCGTACACCGGCGCGCTCGGCTGGATCGGGCCAGACGGCGCGATGCAGACCAGCATCCTGATCCGCACGTTCGTCGCGGACGGTCGGCGACTGACGCTGCACGTCGGTGGCGGCATCACGTGGGGCAGCGATCCAGGTGCCGAGTGGGAGGAGACCGTCGCCAAGGCACGCGGCCCGCTCTCGGCGATCGGCGGCGAGGAGGTCGTGTGACGGCGCCCGCCGAGCGCCCGGCCGGACACGTCTGGGTCGACGGCGCGATCCTGGCCGCGGACGAGCGCCATCTCTCGGTGTTCGACCGAGGGTTCCAACTCGGCGACGGGATCTTCGAGACGCTTCGCGCGCGAGCCGGCACGCCCGCCGAGCTCGACGCGCATCTCGGGCGTCTCCACCGCTCCGCCGACGGTCTCGATATCGAGCTGCCGGCAGACGTCGACAGGCGGCTGACGGATGGGATCGCCGCCCTCCTCGCGGCCGACGGCCTCGACGGTCCCGATGGGGTCGCGTCGATCCGGATCACGGTCTCCCGGGGCGTCTTCAAGGCGCGCGGCGTCCTGCCGCCGAGTGACGGGGCGACGGCGACGATCGTCATCCAGGCGTGGCCCGTGGCCGCGGCCCCGACCGACCACCTGGAGCGCGGCCTCCACCTCATCACGTCGCGCGTCCGCCGCGACCCGCAGAACCCGCTGGCGACGCTGAAGACGACGTCGCGCGCGGAGTACGTCTATGCGCGGCTCGAGGCGCGCCGCGCCGGGGCCGACGATGCCCTGTTCATGACCGTCAGCGACCACCTGTCTGAGGGGACCTCGGCGAACATCTTCCTGGTGCGTCGCGGGGTCGACGGGAAGGAAGAGCTGGCGACCCCGTCGCTCGACTGCGCCATCCTGCCCGGCACCACACGGTCGTGGCTGCTCGCGTGGGCGGCGACCGTCGGACTACAGCCGGTCGAGTCCCTGCTGCGACACGAGGACCTTGCCACGGCCGACGAGGCGTTCCTCTCGTCGAGCGTGGCCGGCGTGCTGCCGGTGACGACATTCGATGGCGCGCCGATCGGCGATGGACGACCCGGCCGATGGACGCTGCGAGCCCGTGCCGACCGCGAGGCCATGCTGGACGCGACGGGCGTCCACGCCGAGGCCGAGCGCGGCCCGCGATGACCCGGGATGAGCTGATCGCGCGGACGCGCCAGCTCGTCGACGAGGGCGACCGGCTCATGGCCGACCCGTCGATGGGCGCGCTGCGCGTCTGGCTGCAGCTTTCCGATGACCTCCTCGCGACGGCGTGGGGCAGCATGGATCGCTACCACCTCGCCTGGCTGATGGTCGGCAAGCCCACCGCCATCGTCCGAGGCCGTCCGATGACGGCGGACGAGGAGTCGGCCTACGTCCGCGAGGTGGCAAGCCAGAAGACCGCGGCGTTGCGGATGAGCCTTGACGCGGTGGAGCGGCAAGGGATGCCGTTCCTCGGCGAGACCGGCGGGATCGCGCCGGGCGCGGATGCCGCGGCGACCCCGCGATCGCCGGACCGGCCTCCGGATCGAAGCGGACTCCCGGTCGATCCGTCGCTCTCGGAACGGCTCGCGGAGGCGCGGCGGAAGGCGGATGAACACCGCGACCACGGAGAGCGTCGCGCACCGCGCCCGGACAAGATGCAGCGGTGACGGACGGAGCGGAGCGCATCCCGGCGCTCGGCGGCGCGCGCCTGATCCCGGCGCCAGACCCCATCGCCGCCGAGTACCTGCTGCTCGGGCTGCGGTTCGACCAGCACCTGCCGGGCATCGTCGACGGCTACTACGGCCCGGCCGACCTCAAGGCGCGGGCGGACACGGAGCAGCGCCGTCCGCCGGCCCGCTTGCTCGAGGACATCGCTGCGTTCTCCGAGCGGGTCGAGCGTGAGATCAGCGAGACCGATCGACGCGAGTGGCTGATCGCGCAGCTGCGAGCCCTGGACGCCCATGCGCGCGCGCTCGTGGGAGAGCCGCTCGATTACCCCGCGTACGTGGAGCGCTGCCTGGGGTTCCCGCCACGGCGCCACGCCGACGCCGTCTTCGATGCCGCGGCCGCCGAGATCGACGCGCTGCTTCCGGGTCGTGGCTCGATCCCGGATCGCCTGGATGCCTGGGATCGGACGATCGAGATCCCGACCGATCGGCTGCTCCCGATCGCCGAGTGGCTCCTCGAGCGGTTCCGTGGCCGCGCTCGCGAGCGGTTCGGGTTGCCCGACGGTGAGTCGATCCGGCTGACGACCATCACCGATCAACCGTGGATCGCCTACGACCGGTACCTGGGAGGCGGGCGTTCCCGTGTCGAGCTCAACGTCGACCTGCCCGTGACCGCTCACGACCTGATCGTCACCCTCGGGCACGAGGCCTACCCCGGGCATCACCTCGAGGCAGCGTGGCGCGAGACTGATCTCGTCGAGCGCGACCGTCGACTGGAAGTGTCGATGATCCTGACCAACACACCCGAGGGTCCGATCAGCGAGGGTCTTGCGCGATACGGGACGCGCTTCGCGGCCTCGCTGGACGAGCGTCCGGACCTCCTCCTCGAGATCTTCGACCGCGTGGGCCTGCCCATCGCCGCCGATCCTGCCGCGGCCCGCGACGTCGCGGAGCGGACCGTCCGACTGCACGGCCTGCGCGACCGGTTGGAGGCCGCGACCGACGAGGCGACGCTCCGGCGGTACGTGGACGGTGCATCCTCGGAGGAGGTCCTCGCCTACCTGCGCGATGTCGGGCGGTACCGCTCGAAGGTCGCCGCCAAGCGGCTCGCGTTCCTCGAGGACCCACTGTCGCGCCTGTACGTCTTTGCATACGAAGGTGGCGAATCGCTGGTGGCCGCCTGGGTCGAGACAGCCGAAGCGCCCGACCAGGTCGGGCGCTTCGGTCGCCTCCTCCACGAGCAGGTCACACCGGGTCGACTCCGCGCGGAGTCGCACTGAGCGTCACGGCGGACCCCTCTGACCGTGGCCCTCGTCCCGATAGCCAGCTCATGACGAACCCGGCGATCGCGCCGGCCAGCACGGACACGCTGAGCACGGCGAGCAATGACAGGCCCTGCGTCCCCTCCGCGGAGCCAGCGCTCGCAGCGACCGTGTCACGCTCCTTCGTCAGCGCTCGGACCTGCGCGTTGAGGCTGTCGATGCGGGTCCGGTAGGTCTCGGCCTGCCCCTGAAGCCGATCGATCTCCGGACCGTACTGGTTGGTGACAGAGGTGATCGCCTCGCTCTTCGCCCGGTCGATGGCGACGAGCAATGCCGCCGTGTCGAGCGCCGGCGCGACGCCCGATCTGCTCAGGACCGTGAACGGCACCGGTGTCTGGGTCGTCGCCAGGTCCTGGAGCGTGACGTTCCATGTCCAGAAGCCGGCCTCGGGCATCCTGGCGGTCGCGACGAAGTGCCCATTCGGATCGTCGTTCCTGGCGACGACCGCGAACGCCTCACCGGTGCTGGCGTTCAGGAAATGGACGGTCGCCTTCTCCCATGGTGCGGGCGTGACTCCGTGCTGCATCACCCGGAAGCCGATCTCGACCGGGGTGCCGGCGCGTGGCGTCGCCGTCTGGCCGTCGGCGACGATGTCTGCCCAGCCTCCGGCCATGACCGGCAGGGCAAGGATGAGCAACATGGCCATGGCGGCGACGACGGCGGCGATCCTGCGGATCATCGATGACTCCCTTCGGCGAGCAATTGGACGGTGGTCCGTGTTGCCCATCTACACCGTCGGGCGGTCAGCGGTTCCCGGCCACGGCCGGGAGGTCACAGGTCGCGCGTGAACACCACTCGGTCGTCGCCGTCCCCGTCGTAATCCGCGTAGGCCGGGATGCCGTACAGGTTCTGGGTGCCGGGCCCGTCGTCGACCCGGAAGCCGATGGACGTATGGAACGCGACGCTCTGCCGGTTGCCAGGCCAGGTGACGGCCTTGACCCGGGCGACGCCGCGAGCACCGAGGTCGTCGAACACATGCTGGTACAACGCGCGCCCGACGCCGCCCCGTCGGCGGTTCGGGTCAGCGGCGACCATGTGGATGTAGCCGGTCGAGGGGTCGTCCTGGCTGATGAACGCGACGACGAACCCGGCAAGCCGTCCCTGGTCGTCCTCGGCGATCCAGGACGTCCCGGTGAAATGCTGGAACCACAGCCGCGGCAGGAGCGCGCGCATCCGCCGGCCTCCCCACCACTCGTCGACCACGCCGACGACGTGCGGGTGGTCGTCCTCGACCGGGCGGCGGAACGTGATGGATGTGGGTTCCGTCATCCGGCGCGCCACCACGCGACGGCACCAGCCAACGCGAACTCCGCGGGCACGAGGAGGCCGAACACGTCGGCAAGGTAGTCGATGGGCGCGAGCACGCCGCCCTCGTTGCGAGCGATAAGCCACAGGCCGAGTTGCCCGAGCGCCACACTCAGGAGTGCGATGGCCGCCGCGGTGCCGCGACGCCCGTTCGGACTCAGGGACCGGTTCGTCCCGAGCGCGGTGGTCAGCACCACCGCCACGACGTAGCCGAGGACTGCGGCGATGACCAGGAGACCTGCTGTGATGGTCAGGCGCCCACCCGCGATCGCGATCGCGATGGAGCCGACGACAGCGGTGAGCAGGGCGAAGACGATCGCCCTGGCGACGGGTGGTGGCGGCGCCACGTCGTCCTGCGGCGGCTCGTCCTCGCGATACCGGTCCGACGGCGCGTGATCGAGCGTTCTCGCCGGGCGTCGCTCGCCTGGGTCCCGCGTCGTTGGCGTCTCGTCCACGGCGTCATCGTAGCCACGCACGCTGGACCAGACGCTGAAGGGTCTGGTGCCGGTGACGACCGCGCTGACCGGACGCTAGACTCCGGGACGTGAGCCACCCGAGTCTCGGCCGACCCCCACGCGACCTCGCTGCTGGTTCGCCGACGGCGGCGCAGCACATCCGTGCCGCGACCGACGCCCTGGCGGCCCGTGCGCTCGAGTCAGCGGTCGAGCGCGACCCGACGCTGATGACGCGCTACGACGAGCTCGGTCTGCGCGAACGGCTCCATGACGCGGCGCTGCTTGTGGATCGGATCGCGATCTCGGTCGCTGCCGGCGATCCGGCACCCGCCCGGGAGTACGCCGACTGGACGGCGCCGGCATACCGCCGCAAGCGCGTGCCGCTCGACGACGTCATCAACCTGCTCGAGGGGCTGCGGTCTGTGCTGCCGTCGGTGGTCGACGGCCGGGCGGACGCCGACGCCGACGCTGCGATCGATGCGGCGATCACCGTCTACCGCTGGAATCGACGGCTGGCGGGTGACGCGCGCAAGCGGAACGCGTTCCTCCAGCTTCTCTACAAGGGCGCCTGACGACATGACGATCAAGTGGGTCCAGCAGGACCCCCTCGTGATGAATGGCGAACCCTTCTGCTACGGCTCCCGTCTCACCGTGCGCCAGCTTCTCGAGCTTCGGTCGAGTGGCTACGACCTGCCCCGCATCCTGACCGATCACCCCGAGCTTCGGACCGTCGGTGTCGCCGCGGCGTTCACGTACGCGAACGACCACCGCGACCGATACGCCGAGTTCTTCGAGGACGACGGGTCGCTTCGAGGTCCGGGCTACAGCGCGGCCGAGGCCGCGAGCCTGCCGTCCCAGTACCGGCTGCCAGGCGTCGTCGTCAAGACGGCCTGAGGCGGACGAACCCCGCTCGGCGGGCGATCGTCCACAAGCCCGGTCGATCGGGCCTTCTCGAACACGGTGCTACGCTGTTCGGAGTCCTTCGGAGATACGCCCGTACATGACCGACACTCGAACGACCGAACCGACCGCCGCGGCCGCACCCACGGATGCAGCAGCAGATGCCACCGCGCCCGCCTTCGATCCCGAGCGGCGCGCGACCGAGCTCGCGATCCTTGACGCGTTGCGTGCCGTCGTCGACCCCGAGATCGGGATGAACGTCGTCGAGTTGGCCCTGATCAAGCAGATCATCCTCGGGACCGATTCGACCGAGATCAAGATGATCCTGACGACACCGTTCTGCCCCTACGCCGGGTCGATGATCAACCAGGTCAAGGAGCAGGTCGAGTCCGTCGTAGAACATGACGTCAAGGTCACGTTGCTGGCCGAGCGCTGGGACCCGCGTGACGCGGGTCTGATGTGGTGAGCCCCGACGACCGTCAGTGCATGAGGAGCGACGCATCGTGAGCGATCCGCGATCCACCAACCCCTACACGTCACAGACGTCGGCCGTCCCGGGGACGATGCCGGTGGAGCAGCAGGTGAGCGCGCCTGCGATCCCCGACGCGCGGACGCAGCAGGCGTTCCTGACCCAGGCGTTCATCTGGATGTTCGTCGGGCTCGCCGTCACGGCGGCGATCGCCTACGTGGTCCAGAGCAACGAGCGCCTGCTCGAGTTCGCCGCGAACAACCTGTTCATCCTGATCATCGCGCAGCTCGGGCTGGTCTTCGCGATCGGGCTCGGCATCCGGCGTATCAGCGCGACCGTGGCGCTCGGGCTGTTCTTCGTCTATGCCGCGTCACTGGGCATCACGATCGGTCTGATCGTCTCGGCCTACACCCAGGCGTCGGTCGTGTCCGCGTTCCTGTCGTCCTCGGCCATGTTCGGCGCGGCGGCTATCTACGGACACGTGACCAAGCGGTCCCTCGCCCGGATGGGCAGCCTCCTGTTCATGGGGCTCATCGGCCTGCTGGTCGCGATGGTGATCAACCTGTTCCTGCGCAGTGACGTCGCGTCGTTCGTGATCTCGATCATCGGCGTGGTGATCTTCACCGGGCTGACGGCATGGGACGTCCAGCGCATCCAGAACGGGCAGCTGGCGGTCTACACGGGGTCGGTCGAGAAGGCGGCGGTCATGGGAGCGCTGACCCTCTACCTCGACTTCATCAACCTGTTCCTGTTCCTGCTCCGGATCTTCGGCGGACGCAACTAGTCCGTCAGACGACCTGGCGAAGATCCCGGGCGCGAACGGTCTTCGAACGCAGCGCGCGTGCCGCGCGCGGACGATCCCGCAGCAAGGCGGCCGTGCGGTCGGCCGGCACGGGCCTGCTGAACAGATAGCCCTGCCCGAGGTCGCAGCCGAGCTCGCGTAGCTTCTCGGCCTGGGCCTCGGTCTCGATGCCTTCGGCTACGACGCCGATGCCGAGCCCGTGGGCCAGCGCGACGACCGCCTCGACGATGGAGCGGTCGGCAGGGTCCTCGATGCCGGCCACGAACGTCCGGTCGATCTTGATCGTGTCGAGCGGCAGGTGCTTCAGGTACGCGAGTGACGAATAGCCGGTCCCGAAGTCGTCCAGGACCAGGCGTACACCCAGGTTGCGGATCTCGCTGAGCGCCCGGATGCCTGCCTCGGAATGGTCCATCAGCACGCTCTCGGTGATCTCGAGCTCGAGGGCCTCCGGGTCGAGACCGGTACGCGCCAGGGTCCGGCGGATGTCGTCGACGAGGTCGCCCTGCGTGAACTGCCGCGCGGACAGGTTCACCGAGACGAACGTGCGGCTGCCACCCGATGCGCCCTCCGCCGCGTTCAGCACGGCGGCTTGCCGGCACGCGGCGTCGAGCACCCAGCGCCCGAGGGCGACGATCAGCCCCGTCTCCTCGGCCATCGGGATGAAGGCCAGCGGCGGGACCAGGCCACGGGTCGGGTGCTGCCACCGGACGAGTGCCTCGAAGCCGACGACGTCGCCCCGCCGCAGGTCCACGAGCGGCTGGTACTGCAGCAGAAGCTCGTCCTGGGTCAACGCGCGGCGGAGGTCGTTCTCGAGGTCCACGCGCTCCCGCGTCTGCTCGCTCATCGACGGCTCGAACACGAAGTGGCGATGCGCCGGGTCGCCCTTGGCCCGGACCATCGCGATCTCTGCCTCGCGCATCAGCTCGTCGGGGGTGGCCCGACCACCGTGCCCGAGGGCGATGCCGAGAGACGCGGTCAGGAACCAGTCCCGGCCATTGATCGGAAAGGGTTCGCCGAGCTCGACCGCGATCCGGTCGGCGATCCGATGCGCCTCGGTCGTGTCGATGACGGGATCGAGGACAAGGGCGAACTCATCACCGCCGAAGCGGGCGACGGTGTCACCCGGGCGCAGGCTGTTGACGAGGCGCTGACCGACGGCCTGCAGGATGCGGTCGCCGGCAACATGGCCGAGCGTCTCGTTGATCACCTTGAACCGGTCGAGATCGAGCAGGATGACGGCGATCGCGGATGCGTCCTCGGGTCGGTGGCCGGCGAGGGCATGGGCGATCCGGTCCGTCAGCAACTCCCGGTTCGGCAGCCCGGTCGTGTGGTCGTAAAGGGCGCCCTGGCGGGCGACGTCGACGAGACGCGCGTTCTCGAGACCGATCGAGGCAAGTCTCGCGAAGCTCTCGATGGCAAGGACGTCGCGATCGGTGAACCGGCGCGCGGTCCGTCCGGCCGCGAGCCCGAGGACCCCGACCACGCGACCGGCGGACTTCAGCGGCGCGCCGATGGTCGACCCGAGCCCGTCGGGCGGATCGCTGGCGCGGTCCGGCCAGGTGTCGTAGTCCTGGACGAGCAGCGGCTCGCCTGTCCGCAGGATCACGCTCGCGGCGCCCTCGGTCGAGCTCATCGGCGAGCCCTGGAAGTCGGCGAGCATGCCGGTCCCGACGCGCAGCACGAACTGCGAGCCGTCGGGGTCGAGCAGGTCGATCCAGGCGTGGGGTGTACCGAGCAATGCCGACGCGCGGGCGAGGATCGTCGCAAGGAGACCGTCCTGGTCGCTCCGGTCGAGGAGCGCGAGCGCGGTGTCGTCGAGGGCACGGAGATACGGATCGGCCAGCCCCGAGTCGAGCAGGCCGCGGTCGGGTTTGACGAGGTAGAGCGCGCGGTCGGCGACCGCGACGAGCTCGTCCTTGGTCCGGCCGTCATCGGGATAGCAGGCAACCCCGGCGCTGATCGAGACCGATGGGCCGGTGTTCGAGGAACCGGTGCCGGCCCGCTCGCGGACCGCTCGCCGGATCCGGTCGGCCACGTCGTGGGCGACGAGACGATCCGCACCCGGCAACAGCGCCGCGAACTCATCTCCGCCGTAGCGATAGAGCCGATCGTTGTCCCGCGTGGCGCGCGACATCACGGCGGCGATGTCGACCAGGAGCGCGTCGCCCGCCGGGTGGCCCTTGGTGTCGTTGAAACGCTTGAAGTCGTCGAGGTCGAGCATCAGCAGGGCGAACGGCCGGCCGCCCTCGACGGCCGCGCCGAGCTCGCGCTGGAACGCGCCGTGGTTCCGCAGCCCGGTCAGGGCGTCCTGGTCCGCCCGGGTGCGGACCTCGCGGTGCGTCTGGGCGTTCTGCATCGCGATCGATGCCTGGCCCGCGAACAGCTTCGTGAGCTCGAACTCGTTCGTCGTGAAATGGGCCTCGCCGCCGCCGAGCCGCCCGACGTTCAGCGTCCCGATCGCGTCACCGTCGACGAGCAAAGGGACGACCATCATCGACTCGGGCTCGAACGGCGTGTTCGGCACCTGAACGGTCCGATCGTCGAGGTGGGCATCGTTGGCGAGGACCGCCTCGCGGTGCTCGATGACCCAGCCGGTGAGTCCGTCGTGGATGGGCCCCTCGTGCGCGAGGATCTCCTCGGCGAAGCGGTCGCGGGCGACGACCGCACGGCGGGTGCCTCGATCGTGGTCCGCGTGATAGACGGTCAACGAGTCGTACGGGACGATCGCCTTGAGTGAGTCCGCGATCAGCTCCAGGACGCCGCCCGGCTCCAACGTGGACAGCAGTCGCTCGTTGACGTCGAGCAGCCGGCGCTGACCCTCGAGCTGGAGCTCCATCTCGTCCTGCTGGCGCCGCAGCCTTGCGAGGTTCTCGGCGTTGATCAGGGCCTGGACGGCGGCCGAGGCGAAGATCGATAGCGTGACCTCGTCCTCGTTGTCGAACCGGCCGACCCCGGCGGCAGAGACGACGATCACGCCGCGCACGACCTCCTCCTGGACCATCGGGACCAGGAGCATCGACTCGGGCCGGCGCTCGCCGAGGACCAGGACGCGCGGGTCGTTGAGTGCGTCGTCGAGCCGCAATGCCTGCCCGTGCTCCGCGACCCACCCGGTCAGACCGGTCCCGATCGGCATCGCGAGCGTCCGCAGGTCGGGGTCGGTCGGATGCAGGAGCTCGCCTTCGAACGCGATCGGCTCCACCATCCGCGTCACGTGATCGACGCGGTACACGCGGATCGTGTCGTGCTCGATCAGCCGCTTCGCCTCCTCGACGATGGCCACTGCGATCGAGGCCTGGTCGTGAAGACCACTCAACCGACCGGCCAAGTCGGCGATCGACGAGAGCCGGTCGGCGAGGCTGCGCCGGGCTTCGGCGAGCCGCACCGTGCCGATGGCGGTCGCCATGTTGTCGCCGAACGCACGCGCCAGGGCCCGCTCGGAGCGGGTCCAGTCATAGGTGCCCCGGTGATAGAGCACGAGCAGACCGAGTGCTTCGTCGCCGTAGACGAGCGGCACGAAACAGATCGAGCCGACGCCCATCGAGCGGTAGACCTCGCGCAGCGAGGGGATCGTCGCCCGCATCGCGTGTCCGAGGACGCGTACGCGCCGGGTCCGGATCGCATCCATCCCGGCGGTCCGCGCGTCCGGCGTCAGCGAGGAAACGGCATCGAGGATGATCGGCGGCAGCCCGCGCTGTGCCGCGAGCGCCAACGGGCGCTCCGCCGCGCGGTCGTACACCCATAAGCCCGCCCGGTCGACGCCGAACAGCGCGAACGCCTCGTCGATGATGTCGTCGAACAGGCCGGCCAGCTCGCGACGGCCGCTCACCTTCGCGGCGATACGGCTCAGCGCCTCGGCGCGGGTGGGGTCGGCGGGCGCGGCTGGGGCCGCGTGCGGTGGCACTCGGGCGTCAGGCCCTCGGCGCCGTTCCGGATCGGACCGGCCTTCGACGTGGGTCATACCTCGCGAAGGTACGGTCGGGTGTGCTCCGGGGCGATAGCCCATCGGTACCGGCACGGCCGGCCGAGTGCCCGAAGGCCCGCGTCAGTCGAGCAGCGTCCCGATCGAATCCAGGGTCATGTCCGCGGCCGTGAGGTCGTCCTCGGACCCCAGGCCGCTGCGCACGCCGATCACCAGGCGGGCACCGGCTTCCCGCGCCATCGCCAGGTCAGCTGGTGTGTCACCGATGACAGCGACGCGCGATGGGTCCGTCCGGAAGGCATGACAGACCGCGAACACCGCGTCCGGAGCTGGCTTCACCGCGAACCCGTCGTCGGCGCAGACCGTCGCCTCGACCGAGTCGCGGATACCGAGGGCTCGCAGCGTCGCGTCGGTCGGTGCACGGTCGTCATTCGTGACCACCGCGAGCCGGCGCCCGTCCTGCCGGAGGCGGCCGAAGATGGCCGGCAGGTCGGCCAACGGCACCGCCAGCGCGATGGGGTCCGGGAGCAGCCACGCGGACTCGGTCGCCCGTCGCGCCGCGGTGATGCTCGGGCACCAGCGTCGCAGCACGCGGGCGACGGTCTCCTCGATCCCCGCCATCGTTCCCGTCGCGAGCAGGCTGCGCGACGCGACACGGCCCGTGGTCGGGTCGAAACCGATCGTCGCGTACACGTCAGGGGAGACCGGACGGCGGATGACGTCATCGAGGCGGTCACCGAGCTGCCGCGCCCAACCGCCCCACATCGCGTGGAAGTCGATGAGCGTGCCGTCCTTGTCGAAGATGACGGTGTCGATCCCGGACAGGTCGACCCGGCGCGGGGTCTGCATCTCGGTGCGGTCCTCGGCGCCCGACGTCACGGCCTAGCTCCGGAGACGGCGCATCTCGGGGTCGAACAGCGGCTCAGCCGCGACGCTCGCCGGGATGTCCTCGCCGAAGTACCGGATCGTCACTGGCCGGCCGGGCCGTGCCGCGGCTACGGGCAGCCACGCGTAGGCGATCGCCGATCCGATCGAGTACCCGAACCCGGCGCTCGTCACGTAGCCGGCGGGCCGTCCCTCGATACGCACCGGCTCCTTGCCCATCACGACGGCCTGCGGGTCGGCGATGAGGAGCGGGACGAGTCGTCGCTCGACGGTCTCGGCGCTCTTGCCCACGAGTGCGTCGCGCCCGACGAAGTCGCCCTTGTCCATCCTTACCGCGAAGCCGAGACCGGCCTCGTAGGGATCGTGCTCCGTGGTCATGTCGACGCCGGAGAACCGATATCCCTTCTCCAAGCGGAGCGAACCGAATGCGCCACGCCCGGCGGCGATCAGGCCGTGCTCCCGTCCGGCGATCCACAGCGTGTCCCATAGACGCAGACCCATCTCGGCCGAGGTGTACAGCTCCCAACCGAGCTCGCCGACGTACGAGAGCCGCAACGCGGTCACCGGCATGCTGCCCACCCAGATGTCGCGAGCCTGGAAGTAGCGGAATGCCTCGTTCGACAGGTCGGCGTCCGTCACGGTCGACAGGACGTCGCGGGCGCGTGGACCCCACAGACCGATGCAGCACGTGGCGCTGGTGATGTCGCGGACCGACACGCTCCCGTCGTGCGGCGCCTGACGCTCGAGCAGGTCCAGATCAAGTGGTCCGTTCGCGCCGACCTGGAAGCGGTCCTGCCCGAGCCGCGCGATCGTCAGGTCGCTCCGGACGCCGCCGCGCTCATCGAGCAGCAGGCTGTACACGACCGTCCCGACCGGCCGGTCCACGCGGTTCGTCGTCAGCGCATCAAGGAATGCAGCCGCCCCGTCGCCCTCGACGGCGATCCGCTTGAGCGGCGTGACGTCGTACATCGCGACACCGTCGCGCGTCGCGAGCGCCTCGGCGCCGACGATCGGGTGCCAGTACCGTGCTGCCCACGCATTGCGGCTCGGGATGTCGTAGCGCCCGAGCAGCGACTCGTTCACCCCGTACCAGTGCGGTCGTTCCCAGCCCGAACCCTCGAGGAAGTACGCGCCGAGCTCCCCTTCGCGTTCGTAGAACGGCGATGTCCGCAGTGGTCGCGGCTCTTCCATCGGCTGGAGCGGATGGACGATGTCGTACACCTCGACGTAGTTCTGGATGCCGCGGTCGTGGATGAACGACGGCGACAGCTGGTGTGCCTCGAATCGGTTGAGATCGCATTCGTGGAGGTCGCTAGTCGAGCCCCCGTCGACCAGCCACTCCGCCATCGCGCGCCCGACGCCGAGTGCGTGCGTCACCCAGACCGCCTCCGCCAGCCAGAACCCGCCGACGTCCCGCGACTCGCCCATCAACGGGAACCCGTCGGGTGTGAACGAGAAGATCCCGTTGATGCCTCGCTCGATGCGGGCGCCCGGGGCGCGCAAGGCGGGGACCAGCTCCTCGGCCCATGACCACGTCTCGGCGAACGTGTCGGGCGTGAACTCCAGGACCGAGGGCATCACTGGCGCCACGGACGGGTGGAGCAGATCATTCGCGTCGACCGGCAGCGGCACGTGCCCGTAGCCGCCGACGGCCAACCGATCGGGATACTCGCGCAGGTACATATCGCGATCCTGGACCCGGATGTTCGGGTGGATCGCCTCGCGCTCGGGTGGGATCGCGAACGCCTGGACCTCGGGCAGCGGCGTCGTCCACGTCAGCTGGTGGGCGAGCGGCTGGAGCGCCGTCGTCATGCCCACCATCGCGCCGATACGCGGGCCCCAGATGCCCGCGGCGGCGACGATGATGTCGGCCGGGATCTCGCCATGATCGGTGATGACGGCGCGGACCTGACCGTCGTCGGTGCGGATCCCGGTCACCGTGTGCTCGCCGAGGAAACGGGCGCCGCCCTCGGTCGCTCGACGCGCCTGCGCTTCCGAGACCCGCATGGCATCGGTCAGACCGTCGGACGGGACGTGATACGCGCCGACGATCCGGGTGCGGTCGACGTACGGCCACAGCTGTGCAGTCTCGTCGGGATCGATGACCCGACCGGCGAGTCCCCACGACTCCGCGAAGTCGTGGCGGCGATGGATCTCCGCCAGTCGCTCGGGGGTGAGCGCCAGTTCGAGGCTGCCGACCGGGTTGAGACACCATCGTCCGTCGAGCTCGAGCGATGCCGCTTTCTGGATCGTGTACGTTGCGAATCCCTGCATCGTCTTCGAGGCATTCGTCTGGAAGATGATCCCCGGGGCGTGACTCGTGGAGCCGCCGGTCTTGAACAGGCCACCCTGTTCGATGACGGTCACATCCCTCCAGCCGCGCAGTACCAGCTCATCGGCCAGCGAGCAACCGACGATGCCTGCTCCGATGATCGCGACGCGTGGAGTCCCGCCCATGGTGGCGGTCAGGATACGAGGGCGCGGACACGGTGGGCGAGCCCGACGGCGGACCTATACTCCGGACCGACGTTCGCCCTC
>Ga0134128_10004320_pt1 | contig 17403 bp, 16 predicted proteins | sample KB31754_FD_96462 | JGI IMG/M metagenome (GOLD analysis project Ga0134128, IMG submission 96462) | Terrestrial soil microbial communities with excess Nitrogen fertilizer from Kellogg Biological Station, Michigan, USA - KB3-175-4 | ecosystem: Environmental > Terrestrial > Soil > Unclassified ... | reverse complement strand
CGGGCGACCGCCTGCACGCTCTCCCAGTCTCCCTTGGAGGCGGCGGGGAAGCCCGCCTCGATGACATCCACCCCCAGCTCCGCCAGCGCGCGCGCCACGCGCAGCTTCTCCGGGCGCGTCATGCTGCAGCCCGGGGACTGCTCCCCATCGCGCAAGGTCGTATCGAAGATCAGCACTCGGTCGGGTTGGGGAGCCATCGGAAGTCTCCTGCAGAGGGGCGCCTCGGATCAGGCGCGCTTGTCGTTGAGCCAGGGCATGCGGGCGCGCAAGGCCTCGCCGACTTTCTCGATCTGGTGATCGATGTCGTGGTCGAGGAGTTTCTGGTAGCCCTTGCGCCCGGTCGCGTTCTCCTCGATCCATTGGCGGGCGAACTTGCCCGTCTGCACTTCCTTCAGCACCTTGCGCATCTCGTTCTTCACCCGGTCGTTGACGATGCGCGGGCCGCGGGTGAGATCGCCGTACTTGGCCGTCTCGCTGATGAACTGGTGCATCTTGCGCAAGCCGCCCTCGTGCAGCAGATCGACGATGAGCTTCAGCTCGTGCAGGCACTCGTAGTAGGCGACCTCGGGCTGGTAGCCGGCCTCGACCAGGGTCTCGAAGCCCTTGACCACGAGCTCGGTCGCCCCGCCGCAGAGCACCGCCTGCTCGCCGAAGAGGTCGGTCTCGGTCTCCTCGGCGAAGGTCGTCTCGAGAACCCCGCCACGCGTGCCCCCGATGCCGTGCGCGTAGGCCAGCGCCTTCGCGTGCGCCTTGCCGGTCGTATCCTGCGCAACGGCGATGAGGCAGGGAACGCCGCGGCCCTGCTGATACTGCCGGCGCACCAGATCGCCGGGTCCTTTCGGCGCGATCAGCACGACGTCCAGGTCCTTGCGCGGCTCGATCTGTTTGAAGTGGATGTTGAACCCGTGCGCGAAGAGGAGCGTGGCGCCGGATTTCAGCGCCGGCTCCATGCCCTCGTAGAGTGACTTCTGCGCGAGATCCGGCACCAGCATCGCGACGAGATCGGCGCCACGCGCCGCGGCGGCCGGCTCGGCGACCTCGAGGCCGTCCTTCCTCGCCTTCTTCCAGCCTGCTCCCGCCTTCCGCACGCCGACGACGACATCGAAGCCGCTGTCTTTCAGATTCAGGGCGTGCGCGCGGCCCTGGCTGCCGTAGCCGAGCACCGCGATGCGCGCGCCGCGCAGGGCCTTCTTATCGACGTCTTTCTGCGAATAAAGCTTCATCATCATGCTCCAGGTTCAAAATCGGAATCACATAGGAAAAACCCCGCAGCGGCTCGTGGCCGGTGCGGGGTTGGTGTTTTCTCTCACTCTGCCTGAGCTGCCCTCAGGTACGCGCGAGTTCCCCGCACCGGCTGCTCGCCAGGAGCAGCTTTCCAATGGGCAGTGCCAGCAGCAGCGGACGCAGCGCGGCCCGCGCCGCCTCGGGCGCTGCGCAGCTCACGTCGATCTTTACTTCGAATGCCACGGCCGGAAATGCCAAAAGGTGCCTGGGGTGAAAGCGTTGAATGCCGAAAAGGGGCAGATGATGCAGCCGATGTGAGCACATCCGCCGCGGCTTTGTCAACGTGACGGCCCCTCCGTTATGCTCGCCCGGTGTCTCAAGAGATGTTGCTGAGCGACGATACGGCCGATAGCCGGCCGCTCTGGGTGGTGACGGAAGGGGAGCTGCAGGGCTGGCTCGCCGGCCAGCCGGCTGCGGTGGCGGCGTGGGTACGCGCCCACGGATTCCAGGCGGAGCGGCACCGCGTCCTCAGCCTGCCGTCGCCGGAGGGCGGCATCGGCGGCGCCGTCGTCGGCCTCGGTGCGCTGGCGTCCGTTCATGACCTCACGCTCTGGCACGCTGCCGGGTTGTCCGACCGGCTGCCCGCGCAGGTCTGGCACCTCGGCACACCGCTGCCGGTGCGCGCCGCGACCCGGTTCCTGCTGGGATGGCTCATGGGTGCCTATCGAATGACCCGGTACCGTTTGGACGGACCGCAGGTGCCTCGGGCCGCGCTGGTGCCGCCCCCCGGCGCGGATCTCGCCTATGCGGATGCGGCGGCGCGCGCCACGGCGCTGGCGCGCGATCTCATCAACACTCCCGCCAACGACATGGGGCCGGAAGAGCTCGCCGATGCGGCCGTGGATCTGGCCCGGACGCACGGCGGACGCTGTCAGGTGCTCGCGGGCGGGGAGCTCGCCGGTTACCCGATGCTGCGCGCCGTCGGCGGAGCGAGCCCCCGGGAGCCGCGGCTCATCGACCTGCGCTGGGGCGACCGCGACGCGCCGCGCGTGACCCTGGTCGGCAAGGGGGTGTGTTTCGATACGGGAGGCCTCGACCTCAAGCCCTCCGCCGGCATGCTCCTCATGAAGAAGGACATGGGCGGTGCTGCGTGCGCGCTCGGCGTTGCGGACCTGGTCATGGGGCTCGAGGTGCCCGTGCAGCTTCGCGTCCTGATTCCCGCGGTCGAGAACAGCGTCGGAGGAGCCGCGTACCGTCCCGGTGATGTGTTGCGCTCGCGCAAGGGTCTGACCGTGGAGATCGGCAATACCGATGCGGAAGGGCGCCTGGTGCTCGCCGATGCGCTCGCGGAGGCGGATCTCGAGAGGCCGGACCTCCTCGTCGATCTCGCCACGCTGACCGGGGCCGCGCGCACGGCACTCGGGCCGGAGCTGCCTGCCGCCTATTCGCCGAGCGAGGCGCTGCTCGCGGCGTTGCGGCGGCATGGAGAAGAGGAGAGCGATCCGGTCTGGCCGCTGCCACTCTGGTCCGGATACGACGAGGAGCTCGCGAGCAAGGTGGCCGATCTCGGCAATGTCGCAGCGACGCCGTTCGCCGGCTCCATCCTCGCGGCGCTCTTTCTGCGTCGCTTCGTTACGGAGACGCCGAACTGGCTGCATCTCGATCTCTACGCCTGGAATGGCAAGGAGCGCCCCGGCCGTCCGGTGGGCGCCGAGGCGCAATGCGTGCGCAGCCTCTTCGAGCTGATACGCTCGCGCTACCAGTGTTAAGCTAGGCGGCTTACCCCTTCCAGGCATGTCGTGGCAGAAAAAGAGAACCGCTCTTCCGGCGCGTCTTCGCGCCGCTACTCGGACGGGGTTCGCGCTTCGCGAGCCCCGTCAAGACCTGCGCGCAGCGCATCAGTAGATCCGCGAGAATACTCACGGCTCGTGGTCGACGGCATCAAGCAGACGCCCTCCCGCTCCATGCTGCGGGCCGTCGGCTTCAAGGACGAGGATTTCGCCAAGCCGCAGATCGGCATCGCCTCGACGTGGGCGAACGTAACACCCTGCAACATGCACATCGGCGAGCTCGCCCGTGAGGCGGTCGCCGGGGCCGATGCGGCCGGCGGCAAGGGGGTGCTCTTCAATACCATCACCGTCTCCGACGGCATCGCCATGGGCTCTCCGGGGATGCGGTACTCGCTGGTCTCGCGGGAAGTGATCGCGGATTCCATCGAGACGGTGGTCGGCGCGGAGGGCTTCGACGGGTTCGTTGCCATCGGCGGCTGCGACAAGAACATGCCCGGGTGCGCCATGGCGATGGCGCGCCTCAACCGCCCGGCGGTGTTCGTCTACGGCGGCACCATCCGCCCCGGCGCCGCCCGGCGCGACATCGTGGCGGTGTTCGAGGCGGTCGGCGCCCGTGCCGCGGGCAAGATCACCGACGAGCAGCTCGCGGAAGTCGAGCGCACGGCCATTCCGGGACCGGGGAGCTGCGGCGGCATGTACACCGCCAACACCATGGCCTCGGCCATCGAGGCGCTCGGCCTCTCGCTCCCTGGCAGCTCCGCCCAGGAGGCGGTGAGCGGGGAGAAGCGCGCCGACTGCCGCCGGGCGGGCGAGGCCGTCGTCACCTTGTTGAAGCAGGGCATCCGGCCGCGTGACATCCTGACCCGCCGGGCGTTCGAGAATGCGATCACCGTGGTGATCGCCCTCGGCGGCTCGACCAATGCCGTGCTGCACTTGCTCGCGATCGCGCATGATGCGGGAGTGAAACTTCACCTCGATGATTTCACTCGAATAGGACGGAGAGTCCCGGTGCTCGCGGATCTGAAACCCAGCGGCCGGTACCTGATGTCCGAGCTCGTGGCCATCGGGGGTATCCAGCCGCTCATGAGAATGCTGCTCGAGGGCGGCCTGCTGCATGGCGACTGTCTGACCGTCACCGGCCGGACGCTCGCGGAAAACCTCGCCGAATCAGGCACGTATGTTGCTGGGCAGGACATTGTGCGGCCGCTGTCGCAGCCGCTCAGGAAGGAGAGTCACCTCGTCGTGCTGTACGGGAACGTGGCTCCCGAAGGGGCGGTCGCCAAGATTTCCGGCAAGGAGGGCGAGACCTTCAGCGGCGTCGCCCGGGTATTCGACGGTGAGGAGCAGGCGACCGCGGCCATACTTTCCGGGCGCGTGCGGGCGGGCGAAGTGGTCGTGATCCGCAACGAGGGCCCGGTCGGCGGTCCGGGCATGCGCGAGATGCTGAGTCCCACAGGTGCCATCGTCGGCCGCGGCCTCGCGGATAAGGTCGCACTGATCACCGACGGGCGCTTCTCCGGCGGCAGCCACGGCTTCGTGGTCGGACATATTGCGCCCGAAGCGGCCCTCGGTGGCCCCATAGGGCTGCTGCGCAACGGGGACCCGATCACCATCGATGCGGTGCGCCGGGAGATCCGGGCCGATCTCTCCCCGGCGGAGCTGCGGCGGCGCCGCGCGGCCTGGAAGCCGGGCAAGCCCTTCGCCACCACGGGCGTTCTGGCCAAGTACGCCCGCCTGGTGGGCAGCGCCTCCACCGGCGCCGTCACGGGCGCGGGCTCCGCGGCAGCCGCGCCGCCCTCGCGGCGGGCGCGCCGGATTGAACGTCGTTAAGACCGATAGCGTGATGCAGTTGTCAGTGCGCGGAGCAGCGGTTAGAGTTCGCCCTCGCAACCACCGATGCAGGCGGCGCGCGCCTTCGGCTACAGGCCATCGAGGCGCCGCGATATTGAATTACTCAGGGGGATTGAGCCATATGCGCGCGTCAGCCCGGGGAGGGGCGCACGCGCGAAACCCAGGTATGCACGAGCCGGCGGACCGCTCCGCCGGTGCGATCGGGTCCGGATGGGACCGCTTGCGGGCAGGTAGAAAGACGGTTACTTTGCACCGCTTACGTTTCGATCCGACAATTGCGGACTTGCAACAGCGACGCCTCGCCAGTCACTCATGAGCGCTTACGTACAAGACACACAGATCCTCACACGCCGCACGGTCGTCCTCGGCGCCATCATCGCTCTGCACATCGCCATCATTTACGTGCTGGCGAGCGGACTCGCGACCAGAGCGATCCAGCTGGTGGCACCGCCGATCCAGACGGAGATCGTGCAACAGACCAAGCAGCAGGTGAAACCGCCGCCGCCGCCGCCGCCCCAGCTGCAGCAGCAGCAGGTGCAGGTGCCGCCGCCGGTGATTCAGATCAACGTGCCGCAGGCGGCGCAGACGCATGCCATTACTGTCGTCAAGAAAGTGGTGCGTGCGGCGCCGGCCCCGGCTCCGGCGCGCATCACGCCGCTGCGAGAGAACCAGCGGGATTTCCCGTCGACCGATGAGTACTATCCGGACGCATCCCGCCGCCTCGGCGAGCAGGGCACCGCGCTCGTGAAGGTGTGCATCGGCGCCGGCGGCCGCGTGATGGGCGAGCCCTCCATCATGCGCAGTTCCGGCAGCTCGCGCCTCGACCAGGCCGCCATCCGGTACGCCAAGGCCACCTCCGGCCACTTCGAGCCGGAGACCCGCAACGGCGTGCCGGTGGAGGTCTGCACGGCGCTTCCGATCAAGTTCCAGCTCACTGACTCTTTCTAGCGGTCCCTGTCTCTCTCCATTATGAATATGCCTTTCGATGCCGCAACGTCCACCGCGGCCCTTTCGTGATTCGAGGAATTTATGGGTAATCAAATTACTTCCGTCAACAACCCGTACGGCCTGGCCGGTATGTGGAACTCGGGCGATATTGTCTCCCGAGGCGTCATCGTCCTGCTGCTCATCATGTCGCTGATGTCGTGGTACATCATCCTGACGAAGCTGTGGGATCAGCGTCGCCTGAAGCAGTCCGCGCGCGCCGCGGAGAAGCAGTTCTGGTCTGCTCCTTCGCTCAAGGATGGTGTCGAGCGCCTGAAGAAGGGCGATAACTTCCGTGCCATCGCCGAGGACGGGCTGCGCTCCGTGTCGCACCACGAGGGCCGGCTCACCGACCGGATCGACATGCACGAGTGGGTCACCATGTCGCTGCAGCGCTCGGTCGATCAGGTCAACAGCAACATGCAGAAGGGCCTGGGCTTCCTCGCCACCGTGGGCTCATCCGCCCCGTTCGTCGGCCTCTTCGGCACGGTCTGGGGCGTCATGACCACCCTCATCACGATCGGCCTCTCCGGCCAGCCCAGCATCGACAAGGTGGCGGGCCCGATCGGCGGCGCGCTCATCATGACCGCGCTCGGCCTGTTCGTCGCGGTGCCTGCGGTGTGGGGCTACAACTGGCTGCTCGGCCGCAACAAGATCCTGCAGGACGCGCTGCGTAACTTCGCGGGCGACCTGCACGCCTACCTCGTCAGTGGCGCCCGCGTCAGTGCTGGTCCCGAGATCGGCGGTGCGCGTCCGGCGGCCGCTCCCGCCGCCGCGGTCCGTAAGTGACAGACAGGTCGAAATCACGAGAGTGCCGCAAGGGCGGCTCCGCACCCGGTGCGGAGCCGCCCTCCGGGGCCGGCTTGATTGATTCGGCTGAGACGTGGGTGATTCTATGTCGATGAATATACAGAGCTCCGACGAGGAGCCGGGCGTGATGGCAAGCATCAATACGACGCCGCTCGTCGACGTCATGCTGGTGCTGCTCATCATCTTTCTCATCACGATTCCGGTGATCACGCATACGGTGCCGGTCACGCTGCCGCATGCCACGAACATTCCGACGCAGACCAAGCCAGAGGACATCGTCATCGCGGTGAATGCGGCGGGCCAGATTTTCTGGAACAACAAGATGGTCACCGACGACAACCAGCTGCTGACCATGATCGAGCAGCAGGCGATCAAGGTGCCGCAGCCGAAAGTCCAGATCCGCGGCGATCGGGCCGCCGCCTACAAGTCCATCGGACACGTACTCTACGAGCTGATGCGCGGCGGGATGGTCAAGGTGGCCTTCATCACCGAGCCGAACCAGAACGCGCTCGGCGTGCATTGAGGAGTTCTGAAAGATGTCAATGAATGTCGGGGGCTCGAGCACGGGCCCCATGTGCGACATCAACACGACGCCGCTGATCGACGTCCTGCTGGTGTTGCTCGTGACTCTCATCATCACCCTGCCGATCCAGACGCACGCGGTGAAGCTCGATCTGCCGCAGAACAATCAGCCGCCGCCGCAGAACGTGCAGCCCGAGGTGATCGAGCTCGAGATCGACTTCGACGGGACGATCGTCTGGAATGGCACGCCGGTGACTCTGCAGCAGCTCGACGGCTATTTCGCCAGCGAGTCGACCAAGGATCCGCAGCCGGAAATCCACCTGCGGCCGGACGGCATGGCCAAGTACGACATCGTGGCCAAAGTACTCGCGTCGGCGCAGCGCAACCGGATGCAGAAGATCGGCTTCGTCAACACTTCGCAGTTCTCCGAATAGCGGCTCGAGAGCAATGAATTACTCCATGAGAGACGATGTCATGAAGGTCAAACGTAACGTGGTGGCGGCAATCGCGGTCGGTGCCGCGGTGGTCTGCGTCGCGAGCTTCGCCGGAGTCACCCCGGCCTTTGCCGCCAAGGAAGGGCAGACGGTCAGCGCCGCGGTCGGCAAGCCGCTCAAGGCGGCGTCGGAGGCTCTGAACAAGCACGATTTCACCACGGCGATCACGAAGCTGAACGAAGCCGACGCGATGCCGAAGAAGAGCCCGTACGAGCAATACCTCATCGACGAGATGAAGGGCTACGCGTACGTGCACACGAAGCAGTACCCCGATGCGGCCAAGGCGATGGAGGCACAGCTCGGGAGCAAATTCACCACCCCGGATCAGACGCGCACGCTCACGGTCGCGCTGGCGCAGCTCAGCTATCAGATCAAGAACTACGACAAGGCGATCCAGTACGGCACCGAGGCGATCGACAAAGGTTGGTCGGATGCGCAGATGCCGACGCTGGTCGGACAGGCGTATTACCTGAAGTCCGACTGGAAGGGCACGGTGCGCTTCGAGAAGACGCAGGTCGCCGCCGACGAGAAGAAGGGCGTCGCCCCGAGCAACGAGTCGCTGCAGCTGCTGCTGAGCGCCTGCCTCAAGATGGACCCGTCCGGGGATGACGCCTGTGCGAACGATGCGCTGCAGGAGCTGGTCGTCTATCACCCGAAGCCGGCGTACTGGCAGCAGCTCCTCTATGGCATGTTCAAGACGGTCAAGAGCGACAGCAACCTGCTGCAGACCTACCGTCTCGCGGACGAAGTGGATGTGCTGAAGCGCCCCGAGGACTATACCGACTTCGCGCAGCTCGCCATCGAGGCGGGCTCGCCGGGCGAAGCGGAGCAGATCATCGAGAAGGGCATGCAAGCCAACATCTTCCCCGATGCGCGCACCAAGGGTAAGGCGCAGCGCCTCCTGGTCGACGCCAAGAAGGCCTCCGCGCGCGACAAGGCGACCTTGGACAGGACCGCTGAGGAAGCCGCGCGGTCGAGCAGCGGCAACCAGGATGTGGGCCTCGGGCTTGCTTACTATGGCTATCAGCAGTACGACAAGGCGATCCAGGCCCTCAAGCAGGGCATCGCCAAGGGCGGCCTGAAGAGCCGGCCGGAGGCGGAGCTGCTGCTCGGCATCGCTCAGTTGAAGTCGGGCGACAAGGCCGCGGCCTTGAGCTCGTTCAAGTCGGTCAAGGGCAATCCGACGCTGCAGCGGTTGGCGACCCTGTGGAGCCTGCGCGCCCGTTCAGCCTGATTCCGGAAAGGAGAGCACGATGGCGATCAAGGTGGGTGACCGCATGCCTTCGGGCACGCTCAAGGTGATGACCGGCGACGGACCGAAGGACGTCACGACGGACGACTTATTCAAGGGTAAGAAGGTCGTGCTGTTCTCCGTACCCGGAGCATTCACGCCGACCTGCAACGCCAAGCACCTGCCGGGATTCGTGCAGCTCGCCGATCAGATCCGGGCGAAGGGCGTCGACACCATCGCCTGCATGGCCGTCAACGACGTGTTCGTGATGAACGCCTGGGGCAAGGCCGCGAGCGTCGGCGACAAGATTGTGATGCTGGCCGACGGCAACGGCGAGTACGCCAAGGCGCTGGGCCTGGAGCTCGATGCGCGCAAGTTCGGGATGGGCACGCGCGGCCAGCGGTTCGCGCTGATCGTCGACAATGGCGTGCTGAAAGGCGTGAACGTGGAAGAGGCGGGGCAGTTCAAAGTGTCCGCCGCCGAGCACGTCCTCGGCCAGCTATAGGAGCTTCTCGAGCTCCGGAACGATCTGGAAGAGGTCGCCGACCAGACCGATGTCGGCGACCTCGAAGATCGGCGCCTCGGAATCCTTGTTGATGGCGACGATGGTGCGGGCGTCCTTGATGCCCGTCAGGTGTTGGATCGCGCCCGAGATTCCAATGGCGATGTAGAGCTCCGGCGCGATGATCTTGCCCGTCTGTCCGACCTGCATCTCATTGGGCGCATAGCCCGCGTCCACCGCGGCGCGCGAGGCGCCCACGGCCGCCCCCAGCCTGTCAGCCAATCCGTAGAGCGTCTGGCGAAAGGCCTCGGCGCTGCCGAGCGCGCGTCCTCCCGAGACCACCCGCGAGGCGGTCTGCAGGTCGGGGCGGTCCGTCTTGCCCGCTGAGACCGACACGAAGCGGGTGTGGGAGGGGATCTGTGCGCTGGCCGGGGTCTTCTCGATCGGCGCCGAGCCGCCTGTGCCGGCGGCCTGGAACGATGCGGTGCGTACGGTGCCCACGACCTTGGCGCCCGGCTCCGCCTCGACCGTCACGATCGCATTGCCGGCATAGATCGGGCGCCGAAAGCGGGTCGCGCTCTCGATCGCCATGATGTCGCTGATCTGGGCGGTATCGAGCAGCGCGGCGACGCGCGGCATGAGGTCCTTGCCGAAAGTCGTCGAGGGTCCCAACACGAGGCTGAACGGGCCCGCGAGCGCCGCGATCTGGGGGGCGAGCACCGCGGCCAAAAGGTGCGCGTTGGCGGGATTGTCCACCGCGAGAACGCGCGCGACACCTTTCAGCGCCGCGGTTTGCGAGGCGACCGCGCTGGCATCGGCGGCACAGACCGCAACGGTGATTTCGGCGTCGGGCACGGCGGCCGCGCAGCTGACGCACTTCGCCGTGCTGGGATTGAGCCGTGCGCCATCGTGCTCGGCGACGATCAGAATGCGATGACTCATGACAGGAGGCCCTTACTCTTCAGCGCGGCGACCAGCTCCGCGGCGTCTTTTACCTTGATGCCCTTTTGCCGTTGCGGCGGCGGCTCGAAGCGCGTGAGTTTCAGGCGCTGCTTCTGCTCCACTCCGAGCGAGGCGAGGGCCAGTGTCTCGAGCGGTTTCTTCTTGGCCTTCATGATGTCGGGCAGCTTCACGTAGCGCGGCTCGTTCAGGCGCAGGTCCGTCGTCACGACGGCAGGCAGATCGACTTCCAGCGTCTCGAGGCCGGCATCGACCTCGCGCGTCACGCGCGCCAGGCGGGGTTGGCCCCCCGACGTCTCGCCATCGAGCTCCACCTTGGAGGCGAAGGTCGCCTGCGGTCGTTCCCAGAGCGCCGCGAGCATCTGTCCGGTCTGGCTGTTGTCGTCGTCGATCGCCTGCTTGCCCAGGATGACCAGGAACGGCTGCTCGCGCTTGACGAGCTCGAGCAGCGTGCGGGCCGCCACCAGAGGCTCGACGACGCCGTCCGCCTGCACGTGCAGCGCCCGATCCGCGCCCATGGCGAGGCAGGTCCGCAGCTGCTGCTGGCAGTCGGCAGGCCCGATGCTCGCGACCACGACCTCTTCGGCCGCGCCGCGCTCCTTGATCCGCAGGGCCTCTTCGAGCGCAATCTCGTCGAAGGGATTGACGCTCATCTTTACGCCTTCGGTGACCACCCCGCTGGCGTCCGGTTTGACCCGGATGCGCACGTTGTAGTCCACCACTCGCTTGATGCAGACCAGGATCCGTCTCATACCGCGAACCGACTCAGGTTGGTGCTATATTGCATAAACTATATCAGACGGGGTGCGCAGCAACGATGCTCGGGTACGCGGTCCGCCGCATAGCTGGAACCGTCCCCGTTTTGCTGATTCTCGTCACCCTGTCCTTTTTCGTGACCCGTCTGGCGCCTGGCGGCCCCTTCGACGAGGAGCGCGCCCTGACGCCGCAGGTGCGGGCCAATCTCGATCATCTCTACGGCCTCGACCGGCCGCTCGGCGTGCAGTATCTGCATTATCTCGACGGCCTCGCTCACGGTGATCTCGGGGTTTCCTACAAGCTGCGCGACGAGAGTGTCGCCGGGCTGATCGCGCAGGGGCTGCCCGTGAGCGCGGCGGTCGGCTTCGCGGCGCTCGGACTCGCGACGCTGTGCGGCATCCCGCTTGGGCTTTGGGCTGCATTGCGGCGCGGCGGCGCCGTCGATTACGCCGTCACGGCGCTTGCGACGCTCGCCATCGCTCTGCCGGCTTTCGTCACCGGGCCGCTGCTCGCGTTGCTCTTCGGACTGGCACTGCGCTGGCTGCCGGTGGCCGGCTGGCAGCCGGGAGATCCGCTGTATCTCATCCTGCCCGCCGTGACTCTCGCGCTGCCCGTGGGCGCCGCCATTGCGCGCATGATGCGCGGCAGCCTCCTCGAGACGCTGAGCGCGAGCTTCGTGCGTACTGCGCGGGCGCGGGGCCTGGGACCCTGGCGCGTGCTGTTGCGACACGCCCTGCGGCCCGCTCTGCTGCCGGTCGTGAGTTATCTCGGCCCCGCGGCGACCTATGTCTTCACGGGCTCGCTGGTGGTCGAGACGGTCTTCGCGCTGCCAGGCACCGGGCGTTATATGGTGGAGGGTGCGCTCGACCGCGATTACACGCTCGTCATGGGCATGATCATTCTCTACGGCGCGTTGACGCTTCTTCTCAACCTCGCGGCCGACCTCGTCTACGGGTGGCTCGATCCGCGGGTGCGGCATGAGTGAGGCGCAGGCGCTCGCCCCGACCCCGGTGAGGGCGCGATCCGGTGGACGCCGCCGCCTGCGCCAGAATCGCGCCGCATTGGGCGCGGCGGTGGTGCTCGCCGCGCTGGTGTTGCTCGCGATCCTCGGGCCCTGGCTGAGTCCGTACGCGTACGATGCGCTCGACTGGCAGCACCTCGCGGCGCCCCCGGGGCTCACCGCCTCGCACTGGCTCGGCACCGACCCGCTCGGGCGCGATCTTTACGTGCGCACTCTCTACGGGCTGCGCCTTTCGCTCGTCATCGGCGTGCTCGCGACCGCGGTGAGCGTCGGGATCGGAGTGGCGTGGGGCACCGTTGCAGGCTATTTCGGCGGCCGAACCGATTCGTGGATGATGAGGACGGTGGATGTGTTGTATGCGCTGCCGTACCTCTTCGTCGTGATCATCCTGGCGACGGTGTTCGGGCGCGGCAACATCGCGATGCTGCTGCTCGCGATCGGCGCCGTAGGCTGGCTCACCATGGCGCGCGTCGTGCGCGGCCAGACGCTGTCGCTGAAGCGGCGGGAATTCATCGAGGCGGCGCGCGCGACCGGGCTCGGCACGCCCGCCATTCTGTTGAGGCACGTCATACCCAACCTCGCCGGCACGGTGGCGGTGTACGCCACGCTCACCATCCCGGAGCTGATCACGTACGAGAGCTTCCTCAGCTTCCTCGGCCTGGGCGTGCAGGAGCCGCACGCGAGTCTCGGCAGCCTGGTCAACGACGGCGCACGGCAGATGCTGACGGCACCCTGGATGCTGCTCGTGCCGGCGGGAGTGCTGGTCGCACTGCTTCTCTGTTTCAACCTTCTCGGTGACGGTCTGCGCGATGCGCTCGATCCCACCGCACGCTGAGGAGGAGGCGGCGGAAGCGGTGCTGCGCGTCGCCGAGCTCAGCGTCACCTTCACTACGCCGCAGGGCGAAGTCCGAGCCGTCCGCGAGGTGTCGCTCGCCGTCGAGCGCGGCGAGTGCCTGGGCGTAGTCGGCGAGTCCGGCGCGGGCAAGACCCAGCTCTTCCTCGCCATCCTGGGGCTTCTATCGCCCACCGCCCGCGTGACCGGCAGCGCGTCGCTCGGCCGCGAGCCGCTCATCGGCCGCTCGCAGCGGGAGCTCGACCGCTTGCGCGGCGCCCGGGTTGGCGTGGTTTTCCAGGATCCGATGACTTCGCTCACGCCGCACCTGCGGGTCGGCGAGCAGGTCGCCGAGCCGATCGTGCGGCACTGCGGCACGAGCTGGAGCCAGGCACGGCGCAAGGCGCTTGCGCTGCTCGATCGGGTGCACGTGCCGGATGCCGCGCAGCGGCTGCGGCAGTATCCGCACGAGCTCTCGGGCGGCCTGCGCCAGAGGGTGATGATCGCGATCGCGCTGGCGTGCGAGCCGCAGTTGCTGATCGCGGATGAGCCGACGACTGCGCTGGATGTGACCCTGCAGGCGCAGGTTCTCGCGCTCTTCGCCGAGCTCAAGCGCGCGAGCGCCCTGGCGATGGTGTTGGTCACGCACGACTTCGGCGCCGTGGCGGGCGTCGCCGACCGGGTGGCCGTGATGCAGTCCGGACGCATCGTCGAGATGGATACGGCGGCCGCGGTGCTCAAGGCGCCGCGCCACGAATACACGCGGGCGCTTCTCGGCCGCGCGCTCACGCTCGATTCAGCCGCGCTGCGCAGAGCCGCCGTGCCGCCAACGGCCGCGGCGCCGGAACGGCCCGCCGAGACTCCGGGACCGGCCGCGACTCGCGGGCTCTGCGCCGCGCCGGGGATTGCGCTCGGCGTCGCTTCCCTCTCCGTGCGATACCCGGACCGCGCGTCGTGGAGGGGCGACGCCTCTCGCGCCCGCCATGCGCTGCACGAAGTCAGTCTGGAGGTGCGAGCCGGCGAGGCGGTAGGCGTGGTGGGGGAATCCGGTTCCGGCAAGTCGACGCTGGTACGGGCAGCGCTGCAGCTCATTCCGCCGGGGACGGGGCGCATCACCTGGTTGGGCCGGGCGCTCGCGGGGCTGCCGGCGGGGGAGCTCAAGCGCCTGCGCCGCGATCTGCAGATCGTTTTCCAGGACCCGCTCGCGAGCCTCGACCCCCGCATGACCATCGGTGCGATCGTCGCCGAGCCCCTCGAGGTTCATGAGCCGCGCCTCGCCGCCGCGGCGCGGCGGCAGCGGGTGAGCGGGATGCTGACTCGGGTCGGCCTCGAGCCGCAGATGGCCCGCCGCTATCCGCACGAGCTCTCGGGCGGTCAATGCCAGCGTGTCGGCATCGCGCGGGCGATGATCATCGGCCCGCGGCTCCTCGCCTGCGATGAGCCGGTGAGCGCGCTCGATGCTTCCGTGCAGGCGCAGGTGCTCGATCTGCTCGCGAGCCTGAAGAGCGAGCACGGCATGTCGATCCTGCTCGTGAGTCACAACCTCGCGGTCGTGCGGCGGCTCTGCGACCGGATCCTCGTCCTCTACCGCGGGCGCATGATGGAGCTTGCCGACTCGCGGACGCTCTTCGCCGGGCCGCTTCATCCCTACACCCGCGAGCTGCTGAACGCCGTGCCCGTGGCGGACCCGGACGTGCAGCCTGGAAGGCTGGCGCGGCTCGGGGTTTCAGCGCGGGATCACCGGAAGATCCCGGACGCTCTCGGGGAGAATGCGCTCTCCGGCGGCTGCCCATTCCGGGACCGCTGCCCGTACGCCATCGCGGTATGCGCCGCGCAGGCGCCCGCCTGGGAGGCGGCGCCCGGCGGAGGCCGGGTGGCGTGTCACCGCTTCCGGGAGTTCGCGGATGGTATCCTTGAGTGATATGAAGCCCGAAGCCAGCATCCGCCCGAGCGAGAGTCTGCGCAACGTCCGTTACGAGATCCGCGGCCGCCTCGCGCGCCGCGCCCACGAGCTCGAGCGGCAGGGCTATGAGATCGTCTCCCTCAACATCGGCAACCCGAAGGCGTTCGGGTTCCGGACACCGGAGACCATGCGCCTGGCGATGATCGAGAACCTCTCCGAGGCCGAGGGCTATTGCCATCAGAAGGGCATCTTCCCGGCGCGGGAAGCGGTGGTCATGCAGCAGCAGGCGAGGGGCGTCACCGGCGTCACGGCCGAGGAGGTCTTCATCGGCAACGGGGTGAGCGAGCTCATCGACCTCGTGCTGCGCGCGCTGCTCAACAGCGGCGATGAGGTGCTGGTGCCGAGCCCGGACTATCCGCTCTGGACGGCCGCCGTGACGCTGAACGGCGGGCGTGCGGTGCACTACCCGTGCCGGCCGGAAAACGGCTTCGTGCCCGATCCCGAGGAGCTCGCGCGCCTCATCACCCCGCGCACGCGCGCCATCGTCATCATCAATCCCAACAATCCGACCGGCGCCGTCTACCCCCGGCCGGTGCTCGAGGCGCTGGCGCGGCTCGCGGAGCGCTCCGGGCTCATCGTCTTCAGCGACGAGATCTATGACCAGATGGTCTACGACGATGCCGAGTTCGTCCCGATGGCGACCCTCGTGCGCGACACGCTCTGCGCGACGCTCTCCGGCCTCTCGAAGGTCTACAGGGCCTGCGGGTATCGGGTGGGCTGGGCGGTGTTCTCCGGCCGCACCCGCGCCGCGGCGGAGTATCTGAGTGCGCTCGAGCTCCTGAGCTCGCTGCGCCTCTGCAGCAACGTCCTCTCGCAGTGGGCGGTGCAAACGGCACTCGGCGGTTATCAGAGCGTGAAGGACCTCGTCAGCCCCGGCGGCCGGCTGTATGAGTCGCGGCGCACCATCGTGAACGCGGTCGAGAGCAGTCGTTTTCTCGAGCTGTCGCCCCCCAAAGGAGCCATGTATGCCTTCGTGGGCGTCGACACCCGCGAGCTGCCCGCGTTCGACGATCAGAAGTTCGCGCTGGACCTTCTCGAGCAGAAGCACGTGCTCGTGGCTCCCGGCGTGAGTTTCAACGTCTCGTACCGCAATCACTTCCGGGTGACGACTCTCCCGGATGCGGCGATGCTGCGCGAGGTGTTTGCGCGCATCGAGGCACTGCTGCAGGGCTATGCCGAGGCGGCGGCGGCCGGCGGGGCGCAGTCGACAAAATCGCCTGGAGCGATTTTGGACGGCGCGCAGCGCCGGGCTCGAAGGGCCGAGGCCCAGGATGGGCCGAGCAACGACGGCAACAACGTGGTCGAGGCGACCTCTAGATTCAAGTGAAAGCGCAAGAATCTGCGCTAAGCACATGTATTGCTGAAGATTCCGAGCTATCTTAGCGTCGTCCTGGAGCGCGGGGGCACGGTGGTCGTACCCTCGCGCCAGCGCGCGCACGCGTTGGGATTGGCATACGCCGCGGCGCAGCTCGCGCGCGGCAGGCGAGCCTGGGCGAGCCCCGACGCGCTGCCGCTCGAGGGCTGGCTGAGCCGCGAGATCGAGCGTTACGCCGCCGCCGGCGCCGGCGGCCCGAGAGTGCCGCGACTCCTCTCCCGGGCCGAGGAGTGGCTCCTCTGGCGCCAATGCACGGCCGACGCCACGGGCGGCCTGGATCTGGTCAATCGTGCCTTGCTGGCGGAATCCCTGCGCCATGCGAGCGCTCTTGCCGCGGAGCTCGGCATCGAGCCGCGGGCGATCCGCGCGGACGCCGGGACCGAAGCGGCCCTGTTGGCAACCGTGCAGCGTGCCGTGCTGCAGCGGTGCAAGGAGCTGGATGCGGTGCCGTTGTCGGCTGCCGTCTCGAGCCTGCCGTGTATCGGGGACGAGCGTCCGATCGTGCTTGCGGGGTTCATTCCGCCATCACGACGCTTGCAATCGATCATCCGCGCGCGGCTGCAGCGCGGTTACGAGACCTCCCTTCCCCCCGCGGAGGGCGCCGCCGCGAGGCGGCGGCCGCAGGTGGTGAGACCTGCGGACGAGCGGGAGGAGCTCGACCGCATTGCCGAATGGTGTCGGGAGCGCCTGGCCGCGCAGGCAGACGCCCGTCTTCTCATCCTGTTGCCGGGATCCGCCGGCAGGCGCGAGCGGCTGGCGGCGCTGATCCGCCAGGCTGTCGACCCTCGCGCGGAGAGCGCCTCCCTCTTCGGGATCGAAGGCGGTCAGCCGCTGGCCCGCATCCCCATGGTCGCGCATGCGCTCGACAGTCTGACGCTGCTCGCGGGCGAGGCGTTGGGAATCGAGAGCGTGTTCGAGTGGCTGCGAGCCCCCTGGTGGGCCGAGCCCGGCCCGCCGGAGCGCGCGCGGCTCGATCTGTGGCTGCGCGAGCGCGGCCGGCTGCGGCTCGATCTGCTCTCCCTGCTGAGCGCGTTGCGGCGGGCGCCGGCCGCGGTGGCAGTCCCGGCCCGGGTGCTCGCGGCAGGGCT
>Ga0134128_10004318_pt1 | contig 17406 bp, 12 predicted proteins | sample KB31754_FD_96462 | JGI IMG/M metagenome (GOLD analysis project Ga0134128, IMG submission 96462) | Terrestrial soil microbial communities with excess Nitrogen fertilizer from Kellogg Biological Station, Michigan, USA - KB3-175-4 | ecosystem: Environmental > Terrestrial > Soil > Unclassified ... | reverse complement strand
TCATCGGCGTGCAGGCGACCCCGCAAGGCAACCCGCTCACCATCGTCAGGGGCGTGCGCGCGCTGTTCCCGGAGCTGGAGCGCAACCTGCCGCCCTCGATGAAGATGAAGGTCGCCTACGACTCCACGAAATTCATCCAATCCTCGATCCATGAGGTCGAGAAGACGCTCGGCGAAGCCGTGCTGATCGTCGTGGTCGTGATCTTCCTGTTCCTGGCGTCGTTCCGATCGGTCGTCATTCCCGTCATCACCATCCCGCTGTCCCTGATCGGTGTCTGCACGCTGATGCTGATAGCCGGGTTCTCCTTCAACCTGCTGACGCTGCTCGCGATGGTGCTCGCGATCGGGCTCGTGGTCGACGACGCCATCGTGGTGGTGGAAAACATCCACCGCCATCTCGAGGAGGGCATGCCGCCGGTGCAGGCCGCGCTCAAGGGCGCCCGCGAAATCGTCGGCCCGGTCGTCTCGATGACGATCACGCTCGCGGCCGTCTACGCGCCGATCGGTTTTCTCGGCGGCTTGACCGGCTCGCTGTTCCGCGAATTCGCCTTTACGCTCGCAGGTTCAGTGATCGTATCGGGCGTGATCGCGCTGACGCTGTCGCCGATGATGTGCTCGGTGTTCCTCAAGACCGCGGATGAGGGGCGCTTCTCCAGGCTCATCAGCCGCGTGTTCGGCGCGGTCACACGCTGGTACGGCCGCAAGCTCGACCGCTCTCTCGACTATCGCCCGATCACCGGCCTGTTCGCGCTGACGATCCTGGGTCTCGTCGGTTTCCTCTACATGCACACGTCCAAGGAGCTCGCGCCCGAGGAGGACCAGGGCATCGTCTTCTCGGTGATCAAGGGGCCGAAATACGCCAATATCGACTACCTCGATTTTTACGGGGACAAGCTCAACAAGGCATTCCAGAAATTCCCGGAGACCGATCTGACCTTTGCGCTCAACGGCATCAACGGCCCGCAGAACGGCATCGCCGGCATGCTGCTCAAGCCCTGGGACGAGCGCAAGCGCTCGTCGATCAAGCTGAAGCCGCTGGTGCAGGCCGAACTCTCCAAGATCGAGGGCGTCCAGGCTTTTGCCTTCAACCTGCCGCCGCTGCCCGGCGGCCCGGGCGGCCTGCCGGTGCAGATGGTGATCAATTCGACCAACGGCTTCCAGGCGGTCTACGAGCAGATGGAGAAGGTCAAGGATGCCGCGCGCAAGAGCGGCCTGTTCATCGTCTCCGACTCCGATCTTGCCTTCAACCAGCCGGTGGTGCGGGTGAAAGTAGACCGCACCAAGGCGAGCGATCTCGGCATCACCATGGCCAGCATCGGCAATACGCTCGCGACGCTGCTCGGCGGTAACTACGTCAACCGCTTCAACCTGGAAGGCCGCTCCTACCAGGTGATCCCGCAGGTACCGCGCAGCATCCGCCTGACGCCGGAATCGCTCGGCAGCTATTACGTGCCGACCGCGAGCGGCCAGCAGGTGCCGCTGTCGACGGTGGTGTCGATCGAGACCGGCACCGACCCCAACGCGCTGACGCATTTCAACCAGCTCAACTCGGCGACGTTCTCGGCGGTGCCGATGCCCGGCGTAACGGTCGGCCAGGCGGTCGACTTCCTCGAAGGCGTGGCCAAGAAGCTGCCGGCCGGTTTCAGCCACGACTATCTCGCCGACTCCCGCCAATATGTGCAGGAGGGCAATCAGCTCGCCATCACCTTCGCCTTCGCGCTGATCATCATCTTCCTGGTGCTGGCGGCGCAGTTCGAGAGCCTGCGCGATCCGCTCGTCATCATGATCTCGGTGCCGATGGCGATCGTGGGAGCGCTGATTCCGCTGTTCTTTGGTGCCGCGACCATCAACATCTACACCCAGGTCGGGTTGCTCACGCTGGTCGGCTTGATCACCAAGCACGGTATCCTGATGGTCGAGTTCGCCAACGAGCTGCAGCTCAATGAAGGGCTCGACCGCCGCTCGGCGATCGAGATGTCGGCGCGCATTCGCCTGCGTCCGATCCTGATGACGACGGCGGCGATGGTGACCGGCTTGATCCCGCTCCTCACCGCAACCGGAGCAGGCGCGGCGAGCCGTTTCTCGATCGGCCTCGTTGTCGTCGCGGGCATGTCGATCGGCACGCTGTTCACCCTGTTCGTGCTGCCCGCCGTCTATGTCACGATTGCGACCGACCACCAGGCGGAGGCCAACTCCGAACGGACCAAGCAGATCGCCGAACTGGATGCCGGCCGGCAGCTCAAGCCAACCTAAGGTTGCATTTGCGAGCGTTTTTGGAGGTGGCGGCAGGTTCAATGCCGCCACTTTCGTCTTAATCCCCCGAACCTGGCTTGCCGCGTCGCGGCAAGAGACAAGCCGGTGCCTTCTTTGCTAAGTTAGGCGCTGATGACGATTTCCGTTCACCCCGATGCGCCGCAAGGCCGTACGCTGGCTGGAGTGCCCGTTTCGGGCGCCGCACCGGCGGCGACCGGATCGGGGGCGAAAATCCGCAGTCGGCTGTTCACCAAATATGTTGCGCTGTTCGTCGCGGTGGTCGGCGTTGCGCTGCTGTCCAACGGCATTTTCGAGGTCATCTTCTATTACCGCGAGCACAAGGCGGCCCTGATCCGGATTCAGCAGGAGCAGGCCGAAGCGGCAGCGGCCAAGATCAGCCGGTTCATCAAGGAAATCGAGAGCCAGCTCGGCTGGACCACCCAGCTCCCGTGGTCGGCTTCGTCGCTGGAAAGCCGGCGATTCGATGCGCTGCGCCTGCTCAGGCAGGTTCCAGCCATCACCGAGCTCGCGCAGGTCGATGCGACCGGGCATGAGCGCTTGCGGGTCTCGCGGCTTGCGATGGACGTCATCGATAGCGGGCTCGACCTCTCCAAGGACCCGAAATTCACCGAAGCCGTCGCTCACAAGGTCTACTACGGGCCGGTCTATTTCCGGCGCGAGTCCGAGCCCTACATGACGCTGGCGGTCGCCGGTACCCGCAAGGATGCCGGCGTCTCGATCGCCGAGGTGAACCTCAAGCTGATCTGGGACATCGTATCCCAGATCAAGGTTGGCCAGCACGGCCACGCCTATGTGGTCGGCACGCAGGGCCGCTTGATCGCGCATCCCGACATCAGCCTGGTGTTGCGCGACACCGATATGTCGAAGCTGCCGCAGGTCCGGATGGCGCAGGCCAATGGCGGCTTGATTCCGGAGTCGCTCGAGGATGCCAAGAACATCCAGGGGCAGGAGGTGCTGACGGCCTCAGCTCCGATTCTGCCACTGCGCTGGACCATGTTTGTCGAGCTGCCGGTGCAGGAGGCCTATGCCTCGCTCTACGCCGCGCTGCAACGCCTGGCCGTGGTGCTGCTTGCGGCCTCGATCTTCGCGGTGCTCGCCGGAATCTTTCTCGCCCGTCGCATGGTTGGTCCGATCCAGGCGCTGCGCGCCGGCGCCGAGCGCATCGGCGGCGGCGATTTCGGCCAGCGCATCGCGATCAACACCGGCGACGAGCTGGAGGGCCTCGCCAACCAGTTCAACGACATGGGCGCCCGCTTGCAGGAATCCTACGCCGACCTGGAAGGCAAGGTCGAGCAGCGCACCGCGGAATTGAAGGAGACACTCGATCAGCAGACCGCGACGGCGGAGGTGCTGCAGGTCATCAGTTCATCGTCGGGCGATTTGAAGCCGGTGTTCCAGAAAATGCTGGAGACCGCGACCAGAGTCTGCGGGGCGAATTTTGGTACCTTGAACCTCTGGGACGGAGAGAATTTCAAGCGGGTTGCGAACTACAACATCCCGGCGGAATTCGGAGCAATCCAACTAAACCAAACCCAACGTCCTCCCGCGGAGAGTGCCCTTTCAGCCGTCGTCAAAACCCACCAGGCCCAGCATCTCCACGATGTGCGGGCCAGCCCCGCCTATGTTGCGGGAAACCCATACGTAAGGGCGCTTGCCGACGTCGCCGGGGCTCGCACTCTCCTCGTCGTGCCGCTGTTGAGGGAAGACGAGCTGATCGGAACGATGACGATCTTCCGTCGGGAAGTGAAGCCGTTCACAGACAAGCAGACCGAGCTGGTCGCAAGCTTCGCCAACCAGGCGGTGATCGCCATCGAGAATGCCCGCCTGTTGAACGAATTGCGCGACCGCACCGACGAATTATCCCGCTCGCTCGACGATCTGCGCACCGCGCAAGGCCGCCTTATCCAGACCGAGAAGCTGGCGTCTCTCGGCCAGCTCACCGCCGGCATCGCCCACGAGATCAAGAACCCGCTCAACTTCGTCAATAATTTCTCGGCGCTGTCGGGCGAGCTGATCGACGAGATGAACGATTTGCTCAAGAACATCGATCTCGACGGCAAGACGCGCGAGGAGCTCGACGAGCTCACCCAGACGCTAAGGAGCAATCTCGAGAAGGTCGTGCAGCACGGCAAACGCGCCGACTCGATCGTCAAGAACATGCTGTTGCATTCGCGCGAGGGCTCGGGCGAGCACCGCGCGGCCGATATCAACGCGCTCGTGGAGGAGAGCCTCAATCTCGCCTATCATGGCGCGCGCGCTGAAAGGAGCGGCTTCAACATCACGCTGAAGCGCGATCTCGATCCCGCGGCAGGCCAGGTCGACCTCTATCCGCAGGAGATCACGCGGGTTTTCCTCAATCTGATCTCGAATGGCTTCTATGCCGCCAACAAGCGCAAGGAGGCGGAAATTGGCGGGTTCGAGCCGACCTTGAGCGCAAGCACGAAAAATCTCGGCAACAAGGTGGAGATCCGCATCCGCGACAACGGCACCGGTATCCCTCAGGAAGTGAAGGAGAAAATGTTCAATCCCTTCTTCACCACCAAGCCCGCCGGCGAGGGAACCGGGCTGGGGCTATCGATGAGTCACGACATCGTGGTCAAACAACATGGCGGAACGATCGACGTAGATACGAAGCCCGGCCTCTTTACCGAATTCATCATTACGCTGCCGCGTACCCTCGCGGCGCAGAAAAATACCGGAGGCGCGCATTGAGCGTTTACATTCTCATCGTCGATGACGAGCCGGACGTTGAGGCCCTGTTCCGCCAGCAGTTCCGGCGCGACTTGCGTTCCGGTCGATTTTACATGGAGTTTGCGCCGTCGGCGCCGGCCGCCCTCGAACGCGCGGCCGATCTCCGCGATCCCTCGCTGGTCCTGATACTGTCGGATATCAACATGCCCGGCATGAGTGGGCTCGAAATGTTGCCGGAGGTGCGCGCCAGGCGTCCGGACGTACCCGTGATCATGATCACGGCCTATGGCGATGCAGAAACACGGAAGAAGGCGATCGAACGCGGCGCGGAGGGCTTGTTGACCAAGCCGATCGACTTTACCGCCCTGCGACAGGAGATCGACACCAGGCTCGGACAGGCGGCATGACAGCGACGATCCTGTTCGTCGACGATGAGCCGGACCTCGAAGCGCTCGTCCTGCAGAAATTCCGCAGGCAGATCCGCGACGGGGCCGTGAAAGTGATGTTCGCTCACGACGGCCTCGAGGCGCTGCAGACGCTCGAACAGAACCCCGGCGTCGACATGGTCGTGTCCGACATCAACATGCCGCGGATGGACGGCCTGTCGCTCCTCGCGAGGCTGCAGGAGGTCGACGACAATGACCGGAAATCCACCATTATCGTCTCGGCCTACGGCGACATGAGCAACATCCGCACCGCCATGAACCGCGGCGCGTTCGACTTCCTCACCAAGCCGATCGATTTCGGCGATCTCGAGACCACCATCGACAAGACGATCCGCCATGTCGTGATGCTGCGCGATGCGCGTCTGCGCCAGGCGGAAGCCGAGCGGGCGCACGCCTCGCTATCGCGATATTTCTCGCCGCAAGTTGCAAAACGCCTTGTCTCCAATGGCGCGGGCGAGAGCATGGAAGTGCAATGGCGCGACGTCGGAACCATCTTCACCGACATTCAGGGATTCACGACGCTGGTGGAGTCGGCCAAGCCGGACGTGCTCGGCGCACTCTTGAACGAGTATGTGGAGGGTATGACCGATATCGTGTTTGCGCATGAGGGCACGGTGGCCAAGGTCATTGGGGACGCCATTCACATCCTCTTCAATGCGCCGGGCGAGCAGCCGGACTACGCGACGCGGGCGATCGCCTGCGCGCACGACCTCGACTCCTGGGCGCAGGAGTTTCGGCAACGCTGGAAGGTAAAGGGCGTAAATTTCGGTATCACCCGGATCGGCGTGCACGCCGGACCCGCGCTTGTCGGCAACTTCGGCGGCAGCCATTATTTCGACTATACCGCCCATGGCGATACCATCAACACGGCGGCGCGGCTGGAATCCGCCAACAAGCATCTGGGTACGCGCATCTGCGCCAGTGAGACGGTGGCCACGGCCGCCGAGAATTTCAAGGGCCGGCCGGTCGGCGACATCGTGCTGCGCGGCCGGAGTGAACCCTTGCGGACCTACGAGCCGCTTTGCGAAGAGGCGTTCGCGGCGCCGGCGACCGCGCAATATGCCGAAGCCTTTGCCAAGCTGGAGGCCGGCGACGTCGGCGCGATGCCTGCGTTCGCAGCGATCGTCGGCATACACGCCGACGATCCGCTCGCCGGCTTCCACCTCAGGCGGTTGCTCAACGGCGCCAAGGGTGTCCGCATGCAGCTCGAGTAGGCTCGGGATGATGTTAGACCGACTTGCAAAAACGGCTCACGCTTCACCTCGCCCCGCTCGCGGGGAGAGGTCGGCGCGCGAAGCGCGCCGGGTGAGGGGGCCTTCCACGAATCCATCTCTCACCGTTTTTGCGGAAGCAGCCCCTCACCCCACCCTCTTCCCGCAAGAGCGGGGAGAGGGAGAAGGGCGGCGATCATCCGATCCTTTTCATGCTTAGAGAACAGGAATCCCGATCATGACGCGCGACTTTCAGGCCGGCAATTACCGGTTCATTCCCGCCGTGTTCCAGTATTCCGGCGGCGCGGCGGCTTCGCCCGGTTATGAAATCGAGCGCGTGCGCTTCGACAGGTGGCTGCCGCTGGCCGACGGTTTTGCGACGATCGCCGAATATATCCAAGCGGCGGGGCGCCCGCTCACCGCGTTCTGCGCCTGTGAACTGCGCTCGCCGGCGGCGTTCACCGACGAGGGCTTCCGCAAATTCAATGAGCACTATGTCAAGACGCTCGCCGAATGGGGTCTGTACAATGGCAGCACCAATCCGGTCGCGCGCAGCAATGTCTGCCCCGAGATCGATCCGCCGTCCGAGCCGTCGTTCTACGCCTTCTCTTTCACGCGGCCGAGCCAGAAGGCGACGCCGACCTTCGTAATTGCGGGCAGCGGTGAGGCGCGGGAAGGCTCCGGCAACTACGCGGAGCGCACGGTTCGCTATCGCGACCTCAGTCCCGCGGGCATCAAGGAAAAAGTTCAGTATGTGGTCGGCGCTATGGAGAGCCGCATGGGCGCGGTCGGCTTCGGCTGGAAGGACATCACTGCTGCGCAAGCCTATTCCATCCGCGATTTCCATCCCGTGATGTCAGAAGAGCTCGTCCGCCGGGGCGCCGCGCGTTCGGGCCTCACCTGGCATTTCGCCCGGCCACCGGTGATCGATCTCGAATTCGAGATGGATTGCCGCCGCGTGATGCGGGAAGCGGTGATTTAAAGGTACAGAGGTCTCGTCATGGCCGGGCTTGTCCCGGCCATCCACGCCTTTCTTGCAGGTGGCGCAAAAGACGTGGATGCCCGGCACAAGGCCGGGCATAACGAATTCAAACACCGACGCTCGCTTTTTGTTGATCGCTGGTCAGATTTCGACGGGGAGAGACTATCTCTCCCTAGGATCGAGCGCGTCGCGCAGGCCGTCGCCGACGAGGTTGAGCGACAGCACGACCAGGAAGATCGCAAGGCCCGGCCAGATCGCCATCCAGGGCGCGTTGGTGAGGAAGCGCTGAGCGGCATTGAGCATGCTGCCCCAGGAGGGTAGCGGCGGCTGCTGGCCGAGACCCAGGAACGACAGCGCGGCTTCAGCGATGATCGCGGCGGCGATCGACAGCGTCGCCTGCACGAGCAGAGCCGGCAGGATGTTCGGCAGGATATGGAACAGCGCGATGCGCCAGCGCGGATTGCCCATGGCGCGCGCGGCCTCGACATAATCCTCGACCTTTACCGCCATCACCTGGCCGCGCGTCAGGCGGATGAAGACCGGCGTCGCCGAGACGCCGATCGCGATCATGGCGTTGCGCAGGCTGGGCCCGAGGAAGGCGGCGAGCGCAATGGCGAGGATCAGGAACGGGCAGGCGAGCATCGCGTCGGTGATGCGGCTGATCAGTGCATCGATAAAACCGCCGCGATAACCCGCGATCAGCCCGAGCGGCACGCCGATCGATAGCGCAATGCAAACCGAGATTACGCCGGCGAGCAGCGAGGCTCGTGCGCCATAGATCACGCGAGCGAGCACGTCGCGGCCGAGTTCGTCGGTGCCGAACCAGTGCAGCGCAGACGGCGGCTTGCGCACCAGCGTCCAGCTGGTCGCAATCGGGTCATAGGGCGCAACCAGCGGTGCGAACAGCGCGAGCAGGATGAAGCTCGAGATGACGAGGAGGCCGACGACGGCGCCCTTGCGCCTGAACAGCCGCCGCAACGCGCGCCGCGCCGGGCTTTCCAGCTCGTCGAGGGACGGCGCAAGCGCGGCCGAGGGGAACGCGGCATCGGTCATGGCCTAGACCCTTGATTTGAGCATGATCTCCGCGCAAACGCGTTCCGCGTTTGTCGCGAGGAAAGACCAGTGTCCACTATTTCGGATCATGCTCTGAGCCGTGGATTGACGAGGATATAGGCGATGTCGGCGATCAGGTTCAGCGTGATGTAGATGGTCGCCGTCACCAGCACGACGCCTTGCACAACGGCATAGTCGCGGTTGAACACGGCGTCGACGATCAGCTTGCCGAAGCCGGGAATGGTGAAAATCTGCTCGGTCAGAACCGCGCCCGAGAGCAGCGTGCCAAGCTCGAGCGCGCCGAGCGTGATGACCGGCGTCAGCGCGTTGCGCATCGCGTGCTTGAGGATCACCGAGCGCTCCGAAAGGCCTTTCGCGCGCGCGGTTCGCACATAGTCGCTTTCCAGCACCTGCAGCATGGCGCTGCGGGTGTGCCGCATCAGGATCGCGGCGATCGCGTTGCCGAGCACGAACGCCGGCATGATGGTGGAGGCAAGGCTGGCGCGCCAGTCCTCGCTGAGCGGCACGTAGCCCGCCGCCGGAAGCCAGCCGAGCTTGATCGAGAACAGGAAGATCAGCATGATCCCGAGCCAGAAATTCGGCGTCGAGATGCCCCACAGCGCGAAGATGTTGGCGCCGTAGTCCCAGGCGGTGTTCTTCTTCACCGCGGAAATGATGCCGGCGGGAATCCCGACCAGGAACGCGATCACGATCGCCATGGTGCCGAGCTGGAGCGTCACCGGCAGCTTCTGCTCGATCAGCTGGCGCACCGGCACCTTGATGCGCAGCGATTCGCCGAAGTCGCCTGACAGCACGCCCTTGAGCCAGTAGGCATATTGCACGGGGATCGGTCGATCGAGCCGGTATTGATGCCGGATCTGCTCGATCACCTTGGGGTCCTGCTCTTCGCCGGCCATCACCTGCGCGGGATCGCCGGGCAGCAGATGCTGTAGCGAAAAGATCAGGATCGACACGAAGAACAGCGTCGGGATCAGTTGGGCGATGCGGCGCGCGAGGAAGTTCAGCATGGTGCGCACCCGATGTGAAGCGAGGGATCATCGCGCTCGGTGATATGCTGGTGCCGCGTCGTTCCCTCCCCCCTTGCGGGGGAGGGACAGGGAGGGGGGTAACCCAACGGAAGTCTGAGTTTGTGGCACCCCGCACCCCAGCCCTCCCCCGCAAGGGGGGAGGAAGCCGAGAGGACGCCGATGCCGAGCATTCTCACTTCAGCTTCAGCCCGACCACGCGAACGAGGCCGTCGGGCATCTGCTTGTAGCCTTCGAGCTTGTTGCTGTGGGCGATCAGGATGCGGCGATGGTAGAGATAGAGGATAGGCTCGTCTTCCATCTCGAGCTTGGTCAGCTTCTCGTAGATCGCCTTGCGCTTGGCCATGTCGGATACGAGGCGCGCATCGTCGAGCGCCTTGTCGGCATCGGGATTGACCCAGCCGCTGTAATTCTGCGGCGCCTTCGAGTGCAGGAACACGTAGGAGTTGCCGTCGGGATCGATGCGCCCGCTCCAGGCCAGCATAAAGGCCTGGAAATCGCCGGCCTCGGCCTGCTTCAGGGAGGTCGCGAATTCGGTGACGCGGATCTTCATGTCGAAGCCGGCATCGGCCGCCATTGACTGGACGACCTGGGCCACCGCCTCGGTCTCGTCACCCTTCGGCACCATGAAGTCGACCGCGACCGGCGGCTTGACGCCGGCTTCCTTGAGCAGCGCCTTCGCCTTCTCGACGTCGCGTCCGCGGATTGGAAAGGCCTTCTGGTAGTAGGGATGATCGGGGTTGACCCACTGGTTACCCGGCTTGAACGCACCGTTGAAGATCGCCTGGTTGATGGCTGCGCGGTCGATCGAGAGGTCCAGCGCCTGCCGGACCTTGGCGGATTGGCTGAGCGGGCCCTTGTTCTTGTCGTGGCCGATATTGAGCGTGATGCCCTGATAGCCCAATTCGATCGCGGTCGAAAGTTTCAGGTTATGATCCGAACGGACGTCCTTGATGTCGGTCGCCAGCACGCGCTCGATCAGGTCGAGTCCGCCGGATTTCAGGGTGGCAAGCCGCACGGTGGCGTCGACGATCGGCAGGAACACGATCTTGTCGATGAAGACATTGTCCTTGTTCCAATAGTCGGCGAATTTCTCGAACACGATGCGGTCCTGCTGCACGCGCTCAACGAATTTGTAGGGGCCGGCGCAGACCGGGTGCAGGCCGAACTTGTCGCCTTCGGCCTTGGCGGCTTTGGGCGACACCATCATCCCGGCGCGATCGGTAAGCTGGGCGATCAGCGGCGAGAACGGGGATTTCAGCACGAGCTTGATGGTGAGAGGATCGACCACCTCGACGTGGTCGAGCGATGCCAGTTCGGGCTTGCGGAACGAGCCGGGGAAAGTCAGGTGCCGCTCCAGCGAGAATTTTGCGGCCTCCGCATCGAACGGCTCGCCGTCCTGGAATTTCACGTTCGGCCTGAGCTTGATGGTAACTGCCTTGCCGTCGGCGGAGGTGTCGTCGGAGAGCGCAAGCTGCGGCACGATGTTGAGGTGCTCGTCGATATCGAACAGCTTGTCGCAGAAGGAAGCGAACACGATGCGCCCGACATAGGTCCGCGCGAGCGTCGGATCGAGGATGTCGGGGTCTTCGGCAAGCCCGATACGGAGCGTGGTTTCGGCGAACGCGCTCGCCGTGGAAATGAGCAGCACGGCGGCGACCGCCGTCAAACGCAGGATCTTCATCACATCTGTCCTCTGAAATCCCGTTACAAGGCCGTTGATGGTCCAGTTATAGCAACACCGCCTCCTGCCGGTCCTTCCTCCGAAAGGCTGAAGGCCGCGACCAGCTTCTCCAGCGCCGGCGAAAACCCGCCGTCGGAGGGCACGATGCCGCGCGCGGGGGGCAATTCCGCGGTGCGGTGGCAGGCGGTGGCATGGGCCTCTTCGTCGGCGATCAGCTTCGGAACCTCGACGCGGCAGCGATCGATCGCGAAAGGGCAGCGGGTGTGGAAGCGGCAACCTTCGGGCGGATGCAGCGCGCTCGGCATCTCGCCCTGCAGGATCATGCGCTCGCGCTTTGCCAGTGGCTTTGCCACCGGGATCGCTGACAGGAGCGCCCGGCTATAGGGGTGGCGGGGCGCGGCGAACAGGGCTTGCGTCTCCGCGGTTTCGACAATGCCGCCGAGGTTCATCACGGCGACGCGGTCGGCGATGTGCTTCACCACGGCAAGGTCGTGCGAGACGAAGATGTAGGAGAGGCCGAGCCGTCGCTGCAGGTCGCGCAGCAGATTGAGGATTTGCGAGCGGATCGAGACGTCGAGAGCGGAGACCGGCTCGTCGCAGATGATCAGCTTGGGCTCGACTGCCAGCGCCCGCGCAATCGCGATGCGCTGGCGCTGGCCGCCGGAAAATTCATGCGGATAGCGGCGCGCGAACCGCGGCTCGAGCCCGACCAGGCGCAGGAGTTCGTCGATCCGCGCGCGGCGTCTGTGGGGCGGCGCCAGCGCATGAAGCTTGAGCGGCTCGCCCAGGATCTGGCCGACCGTCATGCGCGGGTTGAGCGAGGCGTAGGGGTCCTGGAAGATGATCTGCGCTTGCTTGCGGAAAGCGCGCAGTTCGCCCGCATCGAGCGACAGCAGATCGCGCCCCTCGAAGCGGATGCTGCCGGCATCGGGTTCGATCAGCCGCAGCACCAGCCGGCTGACGGTGGATTTGCCGCAGCCGGATTCGCCGACGATGGCGAGCGTCTCGCCGGCCTCGACATGAAAGCTGACGCCGTCGACCGCCTGCACGAACGCCGTCGGCCGGCCGAGCAGGTTGCGCGAAGCCGGAAAGTGCTTGACGAGATTGGTCGCTTCGAGGAGGGCCATCACGACACCAGCTTTTCCAGCGGCGCGCGGAGGCAGCGTGTGGCATGGCCGGGCGAAAGCTCGTCGAACGGCGGCGGCGCGCTGGTGCAGGCATCCATGACAAAGGGGCAGCGCGCGGCAAAGCGGCAGCCGCCCGGCGGACTCACCATATTCGGCACCATGCCCTCGATGGTCGCGAGGTGATCGGTACGGCGGTCGAGCCGCGGGATCGAGCCGAGCAGGCCGACGGTGTAGGGATGCTGAGGCGAGGCAAACAAGTCATCGACGCTCGCGCGCTCGACGATCTCGCCGGCATACATCACCGCAACTTCGTCGCAGACTTCGGCGACCACGCCGAGGTCGTGGGTGATGAGGATGATGGCGGCGCCGCTCGCGGCCTTCAATTCCCGCATCAGCTCCAGAATCTGCGCCTGCAGCGTCACGTCGAGCGCGGTTGTCGGCTCGTCGGCGATCAGAAGGCGCGGATCGCAGGCGAGCGCCATCGCGATCATCACGCGCTGGCGCATGCCGCCGGACAGCTTGTGCGGATATTCGTCTATGCGCGTTTCGGGCGAGGGGATGTGCGCGCGGCGGAGCAGCTCGATGGCGCGCTCGCGCGCTGCGCGTCGCGAGCCGCCGCGATGGCGCAATATCGTCTCGATGATCTGGTCGCCGATGGTGAAGCTTGGATTGAGCGAGGTCATCGGCTCCTGGAAGATCATGGCGAGCCGGTTGCCGCGCAAGTCGCGCAGCGTCTGGTCCGGCGCTTGCAAGAGATCGAGACCATCGAAACGGATCGCGCCGGAAACTTCGGCCGATTGCTTCGGGAGCAGGCCCATGATCGCCAGCGACGTGACGCTCTTGCCACAGCCGGATTCCCCGACGAGGCCGAGCGTTGCGCCCGGTGCAACGGAGAGATCCACGCTGTCGACGGCGTGGGTGGTGCGGCCATCGTCGCCGTGAAACAGCACGCGCAGGCCCTTGATGTCGATCAGCGGGCTCGCCGTCATGCGCTCTCCGTCGAAGCGGCTGCGATGCCGGCTTCGATCGTTGCCCGATCGGTGATGCCGGCCGGATTCTGCCTTGTCGGAAGGAATCGTCGGAAATGCGTCCAGCGCTCGCGGCTGACGTGCTCGAGCCGCTCCAATTCGGCGAGCGGATCGTCGTGGTCGTCGACCCGAAGATCCAGCGCCGACCATTCCTCGGTGTCGTGGATCAGGAGCGCCGCCGATTGCCTGCCGCGCTTGTCGCCGCCCGCGGCTTCGCCGGCGCGCATCGCCGTGATCAGGCGCTGGGCGAAGGAAAGGTCGCGGTTCGCGACATAAGCCTTCGCGCTGTCCTCGAGCACGTGCGCGCCCGCGAGCATGTTTCCGGCAATGGAAAAGGCCTCGCCCGCGCGATGCCCGCACCAGTCGACGCATTCCTTGCCGGTATGTGCGGCGATGCGGCCTTTCGCATCCATGATGTGGAGCTGCCGGCTCTCGCGGCCGTCATCGGCGGCGAGCAGGGCCGCGACGATGTCCTGCGGGCTGTTGCCCGCGCGCAAGAGTGTCACGCCGTCGATGCCGTAATACGGATTGACCAGCGCCTGTGTTGCGACGGCGCCGATGCCGCCTGCGATATGCGGCACCCGCGCGCCGACGGCGAAGAATTTCGTCGCCACCGCGATGCCGAACTGGCCGGTAGCGTTGTCTCTCGCGATAATCGACCAGGTCATTGTCTTCAGCGTCCGGCGGCGTAGCCCTGCATGCCCCGTGGATTGGCGGCGGCGCGGCGGCGTTTGCCGACGCGCGAGGCCGCGGTGAGCCGGCCTTCGGACCAGTCGGGGCCGGTCTCGACGACATGGCCGCGGCGGGAAAGCTCATCGCGCGAGGACTTGGGCACGCGGTTTTCGACCACCAGCACGCCGGGACGCGCCGTGCGTGGCCAGAACGAGATCGGGAAGTGCTCGGAATGCCAGGCCGGCGCGTCGATGGCTTCCTGCAGGTTCAGCCCGGCATGGACGTGGCGCAGGAAGAACTGCGTGATCCATTGGTCCTGCTGGTCGCCGCCGGGCGAGCCCCAGGACAGATACGGCTCGCCATCGCGCAACGCCATGGTCGGCGACAGCGTCGTGCGCGGACGCTTGCCCGGCGCAAGCGAGGCGGGATGGTTCTCCTCGAGCCAGAACATCTGCGCGCGGCTGCCGAGGCAGAATCCGATCTCGGGAATCACGGGGGAAGACTGCAGCCAGCCGCCAGAGGGCGTCGCCGAGATCATGTTGCCGCTCTCGTCGATGATGTCGAAATGCACGGTGTCGCCGCGCACCTCGCCGAAACGGCCGACCGTCGGCTCGCCCGCGCCCATCGCGCCGACCGCCTCGCGCTGGCCTTCGGCGCGGCGCAGCTTCACCACCGAGCCAAAACCCTCGACCGAGCCGGGGACGAAATCGAGCGAGGCCTTGTCCGAGATCAGCTTGCGGCGCTCGTCATTATAGGCGTCCGACAGCAGCGTCTGGATCGGGATGTCGTTGAACTTGGGATCGCCGTAGAATTTCTCGCGGTCGGCGTAAGCGAGCTTGGCGCATTCGATCTGCAGATGGATGAACTCGGCGCTTGTCGGATCGAGGCCGTCGAGCCTGAAGCCTTTCAAGAGCGCAAGCTGCTGCAGCATCACCGGCCCCTGGCTCCAGACGCCGCATTTCTGCACGGTGTAGCGGCCGTAATCGTAAGTCAGCGGCGCCTCGATCGTCGGCACCCAGCGCGCCATGTCGTCGGCGGACAGCACGCCCTTGTGCGGCGACCCCGAGACATCCATCACGTCCTGGGTGCGGCAGAACTTGTCGATCGCTTCCGCCACAAAACCATGCGACCAGGCCTTGCGCGCGCGCTCGATCTGGGCCGTGCGGTCGCTTCCCGCGCTTTCCGCCTCTTTCAGGATGCGCGCATAGGTCTCGGCGAGCCTGGGGTTGCCGAAGATCGTGCCGGGCTTGGGCACTTCGTTGTCAGGCAGATAGACCGCGGCCGAGGTCGGCCAGTGTTTTCGGAACAGGGTCTCGACGGTCTTGATGGTGGCGCAGGCGCGCTCCATCAGCGGATAGCCGTTGCCGGCATAGCAGATCGCCGGCTCGAGCACGTCGCGGAGCCGCATCGTGCCGTAGTCGCGCAAGAGCAGCATCCAGGATTCGAAGGTTCCGGGCACGCAGGCCGCAAGCAACCCTGTTCCGGGTACCATCTCGAGCCCTTCGCGCTTGTAGTGCGCGATGGTCGCTTTCGCCGGCGCCGGCCCCTGGCCGCAGATCACCTCCGTTCGGCCGCGCTTGACGTCATGCACGATGATCGGGACGTCGCCGCCCGGGCCGTTCAGATGCGGCTCGACCACCTGCAGCGTGAAGGCGGTTGCGACGCCCGCATCGAACGCGTTGCCGCCTTTTTCCAGCGTGGCCATCCCGACAGCGGTCGCAATCCAGTGCGTCGAGGTCACGACGCCGAAGGTGCCCTCGATCGCAGGGCGGGTCGTGAACGGATCGGGATTGATGTTGCTGGCCATGGGATTGGATCCTTCTTCTGGGCGGCCGCACTTGAGCACAGCAGGGCCGTCCTGCCAACTGGTATACCAGCGCCTCCGACCCCCCGTGATCAGGCGGGGCTGTGGGCCAGGTTGACGGCATGGCAGGCGACACCATCGATCAGCGCGGGCGCCTGTTTCCGGCAGAGGTCGAAGGCGAGCGGGCAGCGCGGGTTGAAGGCACAGCCGGGCGGGGGATCGATCGGGTTCGGGATCTCGCCGCTGACCGGAATGCGCTGGCGGCCGGACATTGCAAGGTCCGGCACCGCGCCGAGCAGCATCTTGGTGTAGGGCATCCGCGGCCGGCCGAACAGCTCACGGCCCTCCGCGATCTCGACAATGCGGCCGAGATACATCACGCCGATCCGGCTCGCCATGTGGCGGACCACGGCGAGGTTGTGGCTGATGAACAGATAGGTCAATCCGAACCTGTCCTGCAGGTCGCGCATCAGATTGAGAATCTGCGCCTGCACGGAAACGTCGAGCGCCGAGGTCGGCTCGTCGCAGACGATGAACTCGGCATTGGAGGCGAGCGTCCGCGCGATCGCGATGCGCTGCCGCTGACCGCCCGATAATTCATGCGGGAATTTGCTGCCGTCGTCGGCATGCAGGCCGACCAGCGAGAGCAGCTCGCCGACGCGATCCCGGATCTGGCGTTCGCCCTCGATCAGGTTGAAGGCGCGGATCGGCTCGGCGACGATCGCATCGACCCGAAGGCGCGGGTTGAGGCTCGCATAGGGGTCCTGGAACACCATCTGGATGCGACGCCGCAGCTTTTGCCGCGCATGCCCTTGTTTGGGATCGGTCATCGACACGCCGTCGATCACGACATCGCCCGAGGTCGGCGGCAACAGCCCCACGATCATGCGGGCGACCGTGGTCTTGCCGGAACCGGACTCGCCGACGAGCGCAAACGTCTCGCCCTTCTTGATGTCGAAGCTGACGCCGTCGACGGCCTTGAGGTATTCGAGATGGCCGCCCTCCAGCACACGGTTCAGCCATGGCTTGGAGACATCGAACACGCGGCGCAGGTTTTTGACGTCGACATAGCTCATGCCGCGCTGTCCTTCACGGAAGGCTCGTAGAGATGGCAGGCGACCGATTGCGTGCCGTGACGGATCGGCTCCGGCCGTTCGACGCGGCAGCGATCGAACGCGCTGGTGCAGCGCGGGTTGAACGAGCAGCCCGGCGGGATCGCCGACAGTCGCGGCATCGCGCCCGGGATCTGTACCAGCCGCTTCTCCTCGCCGGCGAGGGTCGGGATCGCACCCATCAGTCCCTTGGCATAGGGATGCAGCGGATTTTGCACGAGATCCCGGACCGGGCCGATCTCGGCAATGCGCCCCGAATACATCACTGCGACGCGGT
>Ga0134128_10004317_pt1 | contig 17411 bp, 15 predicted proteins | sample KB31754_FD_96462 | JGI IMG/M metagenome (GOLD analysis project Ga0134128, IMG submission 96462) | Terrestrial soil microbial communities with excess Nitrogen fertilizer from Kellogg Biological Station, Michigan, USA - KB3-175-4 | ecosystem: Environmental > Terrestrial > Soil > Unclassified ... | reverse complement strand
TGTCCCACGGCGAGAGGAACTGGCCCTTCTTGATGTTGACGGGCTTGCCCGCGCTGCACACGTTGTGGATGAAATCGGTCTGCCGGCACAGGAACGCCGGCGTCTGCAGCACGTCCACCACGGACGCGACTTCATCCAGCGGCGAATATTCGTGCACGTCGGTAAGCACCGGCACGCCGATCTGTTTCTTCACTTCGGAAAGGATGCGCAGCCCTTCTTCCATGCCCAGCCCGCGAAAACTTTTTTCCGACGTGCGGTTGGCCTTGTCGAAGCTGGATTTGAAGATGAAGGGGATGCCGAGCCTGCCCGTGATTTCCTTGAGCGTGCCGGCGGTGTCGAGTTGCAGTTGCCGTGATTCGATCACGCACGGGCCGGCGATCAGGAAGAACGGGCGGTCGAGGCCGGCTTCAAAGCCGCAGAGCTTCATCCCACTGCTCCCTTCGCCAGCCGCGGTGCATCGCGCACGGCCTTGAACTCGCGCGCGGCGCGTACGAACCCGGAGAACAGCGGATGGCCGTCGCGCGGCGTGGAGGTGAATTCCGGATGGAACTGACAGGCCAGGAACCACGGGTGCTGTTGCGGCGACAGTTCGACGATTTCCACCAGATCGTCGTTGGACAAGCCCGCAACCACCAGCCCGAGTTTCTCGAAACGCCCGCGGTAACCATTGTTGAATTCGAAGCGATGGCGATGGCGCTCGCGGATGGTGTCCTGCCCATACAGTTCGCGCGAAATCGTGCCGGCTTTCAGGTGACACTCCTGCGCACCGAGCCGCATGGTGCCGCCGAGGTCCGAAGCTTCATCACGGCGTTGCACATCGCCGCCCTGCGTCCACTCGGTGATCAACGCGATCACGGGTTCGGCGGCATGGCGATCGTTCTCGGTGGAGCCTGCGCCCGCCAGGCCTGCAACGTCGCGCGCGAATTCCACCACCGCGGCGTGCATGCCATAGCAGATGCCGAAATAGGGAACGCCGTGTTCACGCGCGTATTTCGCAGCTTGAATTTTTCCTTCGAAGCCGCGCTTGCCGAAACCACCCGGCACCAGGATCGCGTCGGCATCATTCAGCACCGTCTGCGCGCCACGCGCTTCGATTTCTTCCGAATCGAACCAGTCCAGTTGCACGCGTGCGTTATTGTGGATGCCACCGTGGCGCAGCGCTTCGGCCAGCGACTTGTAGGCATCCTTGTGCTCGACGTATTTGCCGACGATGGCGATGCGCACTTCGTCCTTGGGATGCTCGATCGCTTCCACCGTGCGCTTCCACTGCGAAAGATCGGTGGGTTTGGCGTCCAGATGCATCGCCGCGACCACGATCTGGTCAAGCTTCTGCGAGTGCAGCCACAGCGGAAGTTTGTAGATGACATCCACGTCGATCGCGCTGATCACCGCGTTTTCCGGCACGTTGGTGAACAGCGCGATCTTGCGGCGCTCGCCTTCCGGCAACGGCTCCTCGCAACGACACAACAGGATGTCAGGCTGGATGCCAAGCGCGCGCAATTCCTTCACCGAATGCTGGGTCGGCTTGGTCTTGATCTCGCCGGCGGCCTTGATATACGGCACCAGCGTGAGATGCATGAACAGCACCTTGTCGGCACCGTGCTCGATGCGCAACTGGCGCGCGGCTTCCAGGAATGGCTGCGACTCGATGTCACCGACCGTGCCGCCGATCTCGACCAGCGCAACATCAAAACCGCGCGTGGCTTCCTCGATGGTGTGCTTGATCTGGTCGGTGATGTGCGGGATCACCTGCACGGTCGCACCCAGGTAATCACCCCGGCGCTCCTTGCGGATCACGGCTTCGTAGATCTTGCCGGTGGTGATCGAATTCTTGCCCGACAGCCGCGTGCGCACGAAGCGCTCGTAATGGCCGAGATCCAGGTCGGTTTCGGCGCCGTCGTCGGTGACGTATACCTCGCCGTGCTGGAACGGACTCATGGTGCCGGGATCCACATTGATGTAGGGATCCAGCTTCATCAACGTGACGGAGAGGCCGCGCGCCTCGAGGATGGACGCGAGCGAGGCCGACGCAATGCCCTTGCCAAGCGAGGACACCACGCCGCCGGTGACGAAAATCAGGGGAGTCATGGAAAGACCGTTACCGGAAAGCGGCATTCTACATGGAGACGAGAAAGCAACGAAGGACGGGAGGAGCGGGATAGACAAAAAGATCGTCATTCCGGGGCCGGCGGCAGTTTCATCGCGGACGGCACCCGGAACCCAGCGCGTTTCGAGATACAAAATAAAAGTCGCCAGGTTCCGGATCGCGGCGCAGCCTGCCCCGGAAGGGCTCTTGATCCGGGGCAGCGTCCGGAATGACGAAGATCCGTGGCTTCCGGCAATGCCCTTGCTAGCATCGGCGGATGATCAACCGAAGTTCTGACCGAATTGCCGCGCTGCGCGCCATCATGCGCGAGCGCGGTATCGCGTTTTGCCTGATCCCCACCGCCGATCCGCATCTTTCCGAATATCTGCCGGCGCGCTGGAGGGTTCGCGAGTGGTTGTCCGGGTTCACCGGTTCTGCAGGAACGCTGCTGGTCGGTGCGGAATTCGCCGGCTTGTGGACGGATTCGCGTTACTTCGAGCAGGCGCAACGCGAACTCGGCGACAGCGGCATCGCACTGATGAAACTCAGCGTGCCGCACACGCCCGAACATTTGCAATGGCTGCGCGAACACGTGCGCAATGGCGAACGCGTCGCGTGCGCGGCGGACATGTTGTCGCTATCGGCATCACGCGCACTGCGGCGCGTGCTGGATGAGCGCGGCGCGGAACTGACCGGGGATGATCTGCCCTGCGCGATCTGGAGTGATCGACCTGGGCTGCCGGCCGCGCAGATTTTCGAGCATCCCATCGAATACGCACTGCGCTCGCGCGCGGAGAAATCCACCGGCGTGCGCGAACTCATGCGCGAGCATGGCGCCACACATCATCTGGTTTCCGCGCTTGACGAGATCGCATGGCTGAGCAACCTGCGCGGCTCGGACGTCGAGTACAACCCGGTCTTTCTGGCGCACCTGCTGGTGGATGCGCACGGAGCGACATTGTTTGTGGATGGCAGGAAGTTGAGTGCGGGTTTGGTCTCGTGCCTGCGCGAGGATGGCCTGCAAATCCGCGACTACCCGGAAATTGTCGAAGCGCTCGCACTCTTGCCGAGTGATTCGAAGCTGCTGCTCGATCCGCAACACGTGTGCCTGCAGATCGCACAGGTTATTCCACGGCACATCCAGATCATCGAAGCGCCCGGCCCGATCGCGGCGCTGAAGGCGTGCAAGACCGAAACGGAACTGATGCACGTACGCGAAGCCATGCGTCGCGACGGCGTGGCGCTGGTGCGCGCGGCGCGCTGGCTTGAGGAATCGCTTGCGCGCGGCGAGCGGCTGACCGAACTGGACGTGGATGCAAAGCTTCGCGAACTGCGTTCGCAACAGCCGGGCTTTATTAGCGAAAGTTTTTCGACCATCGCGGGCTATCAGGCCAATGCCGCGCTGCCGCATTACCACGCGACCGCGGAGTCGCACGCAGAACTGCAATCGCGGGGCATGCTGTTGATCGACTCCGGTGGGCAGTATCTGGGCGGAACCACCGATATCACCCGCGTGTGGGCGCTGGGCGACACCACGCCGGAGCAACGCCGCGATGTCACGCTGGTGCTGAAAGGCGTGATCGCACTGTCACGCGCGAAGTTTCCGCGCGGCGCTTCCGGCCAGCAACTGGACGCGCTGGCGCGCGCGCCGATCTGGGCGTCCGGCGTGGATTACGGCCATGGCACCGGCCACGGCGTGGGCTACTGCCTCAACGTGCACGAAGGACCGCAGGCGATTCGCCCGCCGCGCTCTTCGTCGCATCTCGAAGCGCTGGATGTCGGCATGATTACCTCGATCGAACCTGGCATCTACAAAGCCGGGCGGCATGGTGTGCGGATCGAGAATCTGGTCGCCACGTCCATCGCGGAAGCCACCGAGTTCGGCGATTTCCTGGGGTTCGAAACGCTGACATTGTGCCCGATAGATACCCGCCTGCTGGATCGCGATCTGCTCGATGATGCTGAAATCAAATGGCTCGATGCTTATCACGCGCGCGTGCGCGAGCAACTCGCGCCGCTGCTGGAGGATGAAGCCGATCGCGCATGGCTGGACGCACGCTGCGTGGCGTTCGTCCCCGGCTGACAAGAAAACGCCCCGGTATGCCCGGGGCGTTCGCCACACGGGTGGCGCAACTTACTGCTGTCTGGTCTTGCCGCCATCATTCGAACCGGACGAAGCAGGACGGTGATGGCTACGCTTGTGCGTGCTCGAATGGGTCGTTCCACCGGCATTGGCGTGGGTGCCGGCATTCGCCGAAGCGCCCACCGAAGCATTGCTGCCTCCCGCCGAAACGCCGGTATTCGAATTCACGCCCAACTCCGAATTGGCGGAAGCCTGGCCGCTGTTGTTGTTGACGCGGTTGATCGCGTTCTGGCTGGCGTTGTTGGCGCCCTGTGCGTTTTCGCGCGCGGTGTCGCGCACACTGCTGCCGACCTGTCCGCCCGTCGACTGTGCGCTCTGCACCGCCCCGCGCACCGCATCGCCGTGGGTGTCGGTCATTGCGTCGGCTTGTGCACCGGCGTTGGTGGAACCCGACACGCCATCCTTGACGTCGGTCGAGACCACGCCTTGCGCGGCGGTATTGGCGCCCGCGTTGACACCCTGCGCGACATTGGCGGCACTCTGCTCGGCGGCAGTCCGCGCGCCGTGCACGGTGCGGCCGGCGGTGTCTTCCGCCTGCTGTGCGCTGGAGGACGCGGCATCATCGGCGGTCTGCGTCACCGAGGACACCTGATTGCCGATCGGCCGAGTGGCCATGCTCCCGCCGGCCTGCATCGAACCGCTCATGCTGTTCTGCGCGCCGATCGAGCCCAGCGGTGCGCCGACCTGCATGCGATTGGCCGCGCCTGCCGCACCGCCGACCGCGCCGCCGATGTTGACCTGTGCGAACGCGGGTACCGCAAATGCCGTGACGATCAGGGCGGGAAGAATGAGCTTGCGCATGATGAATCTCCTTTGTGATGGGTGCGCGAACGTCCCCTCTCATTCGCAGATGCCATCCTGATCAGGCGCGCCGAACGCGACCTGAATTCATCGTTGCGGCTTTTAGGTTTGGTACAGGCTCGGATTACCACCGGTGGCGCGAGTTGCCGGTAAGAAGCGCGATTGTGAATGGCCACTTTCAACCGCGCAGGACGAGCGTGGACAGCAGCCCCAAAAAAAAACGCCCCGGAAACCGGGGCGTTCAGATCCGCAGTGCAACCGAAAAAAGCTTACTTGCCGCCGCTGGTCGACGAGGCCGGCTCGGTGGTGGTGCTGCTCGAGCTGCTGGTGGTCGTGGTCTTGGCGTGATGATGGTGATGATGACGAGCCTTGTGGCTGGTGGTCGTCTTCGTCGACATCGTGGAGGAAGTGCCCATCGCCGGGTTGGTGGTCGTGGTGGACGTGGTCGAAGACGTGCTGCTTGACGCCGGCGTGTCCTGAGCGAAAGCAGGCACGGAGAACGCCACGGCGATCAACGCCGGGAGAATGAGTTTACGCATTGGAAGAACTCATCGTGGGTGGAAAAAGTTGCCGTGATGCGCCCCCTCGTTGGCGCGAAACGAATGATCCGCGCGGATGGCAAACCGCAAGCTGAATCGAAATTCCGGGCCGGTAATGCGGGCGCATTGACCGGGCAACCCCGAATCGTCATCCTGCGCGGCTGAGCCTTTCCGCCGCCTCAGACCCCAGTTCATGGCCATTTCCACCCGCTACAACGCCGCCGATATCGAGGTGCTGACCGGCCTTGAGCCTGTCCGCCGCCGGCCGGGCATGTACACAGACACCACCCGCCCGAACCACCTCGTGCAAGAGGTCGTGGACAACTCGGTGGACGAGGCGCTGGCCGGCCACGCAACGATCGTCGAAGTGGTCGTGCACGCCGATGGCTCGGTGGAAGTGAGCGACGACGGTCGCGGCATGCCGGTGGACATCCATCCCGAGCAGGGCATCAGCGGCGTGGAACTGATCCTCACACGCCTGCATGCGGGTGGAAAATTCTCCGATCGCAACTATGCCTTCGCCGGTGGTTTGCACGGCGTCGGCGTATCGGTGGTGAATGCGTTGTCCTCGCATCTGGAAGTGACGATCCGGCGCGATGGTCGCGAACACCGTATGCGTTTCGCGCACGGCGAGCCCGTCGGCAAGCTCGAGATGCTCGGCGAAGTACCCAGAAAGCGCACCGGCACCTCCTTGCGGTTTCTGGCCGACCCGAAATATTTCGATTCGCCGAAGATCTCGCTCTCGAAGCTGAAACATCTGCTGCGCGCGAAAGCCGTGCTGTGCGCGGGCTTGAGCGTGCGCCTGCTCGACGAAGCCAGTGGCGAACGCCAGGAATGGCGTTACGAAGACGGATTATCCGATTATCTGAAATCCGAATTGCAGGATGCGCCTTGCCTGCCGCCGGAATTGTTCGTGCAGCACCTGGCACGCGATGGCGGCGGCGGCATCGATGTCGCACTGGCGTGGGTTCCGGACGGCGAACTGGTGCAGGAGAGTTATGTCAACCTGATTCCGACCGTGCAAGGCGGCACCCACGTCAACGGCCTGCGCTCGGGCCTGACCAATGCGCTGCGCGAATTCTGTGACTTGCGCAATCTCCTTCCGCGCGGCATCAAGCTGGCGCCGGAAGACGTGTGGGAACGCCTGGCATTCGTATTGAGCGTGAAGATGCGCGATCCGCAATTCGCCGGGCAAACCAAAGAACGCCTGAGTTCACGCGACGCCGCAGCGCTGGTCGAAAACACCCTCCACGATGCGTTCTCGTTGTGGTTGAACCAGCACGTCAGCGCGGGCGAGGCGATCGCGCAATTGGCAATCGAACGCGCGAGTGCGCGTCTGAAAGCGGCCAGGCAAGTGGTGCGCAAGAAGATCACGCAAGGTCCGGCGCTGCCCGGCAAGCTGGCCGATTGCGCATCGTCGGATCCGGCGCGCACCGAATTGTTTCTGGTCGAGGGCGATTCCGCCGGCGGCTCGGCCAAGCAGGCGCGCGACAAGGATTTCCAGGCAATCCTGCCCTTGCGCGGAAAAATCCTGAACACCTGGGAGGTGGAATCCAGTTCCGTGCTGGCTTCGGAAGAGGTCCACAATCTCGCGATCGCGATCGGTTGCGATCCGGGCAAGGACGATCTCTCCGGCTTGCGCTACGACAAGGTGATCGTGCTGGCCGATGCGGACTCCGACGGCCTGCACATCGCCACGCTTTTGTGCGCGTTGTTCCTGAAACATTTCCCCGCGCTGGTGCGCGAGGGCCACGCGTTCGTGGCCATGCCGCCACTGTTTCGAGTGGATGTCGGCAAGCAGGTGTTCTATTGCCTGGACCAGTCCGAACGCGACGCGCTGCTGCAAAAAATCGAGCGCGAGAAAATCAAGGGACCTGTTTCGGTCACCCGTTTCAAGGGACTGGGCGAGATGAATCCGTCGCAATTGCGCGAGTCCACCATTCATCCCGACACCCGGCGTCTGGTGCAGTTGACGATGGACGACGGCATGGCGACCGCGCAATTGATGGACATGCTGCTGGCGAAAAAACGTGCGCCCGACCGCAGGCAATGGCTGGAGGAAAAAGGCGATCTGGCTTCGCTTGAAGTCTAGGAGCCGGGAATCGGAATCGGAATCGGAATCGGAATCGGAATCGGAATCGGAATCGGAACCAGAATCGGAAACGGAAACGGAAACGGAAACGGAAACGGAAACGGAAACGGAAACGGGGAAAACGTAACAATATTGACGTCGTTCCGGGGTACTTTCCTGGCTCCATCGGGAAAGTGGATCCGCAATCCCATTTGATCCTGCTCTTGCGAGCAAGAGCGAAAATGGAGCCCGGCTTTCTCTTGGATGACGGGCAGAGGTAATCGATGGCGCGACCATCGGCGGCCGGTTCCTGCGGGCGCCACGCTTGCGATTCCGCATGTAACCCTGCGATGCTTGCTGCATGGCCGCAGCGCTGACCGGGGATACAGCGGAGCTCGCCGATCTCCTGCGCGCCACCGCGGCCGGCGATCAGCGCGCGTTCGCCGATCTCTATCGGCGTACTTCGTCAAAACTGTTTGGCGTGTGTATTGCGATGCTGCGCGAGCGCGGCGAAGCCGAGGACGTGCTGCAGGACGTCTATACATGCGTTTGGAAACGCGCCGGAGGTTTCGATCCGGCCCGCGCCGCGGCCATGACCTGGCTGATTACGCTGGCGCGCAATCGTGCGATTGATCGCCTGCGCCAGCGCCGCGAAGGCCCGCTGGACGATGCGACGATGCGCGAACTGGTGGACGACACGCCCACGCCCGCGTTGAGCGCCGAGAGCAGCCAACAACGCATACGGCTGGAGCGCTGCCTGGACGCGCTGGAATCCAGACAGAAATCCGCTGTGCGTGCAGCCTTTTTCACGGGCGCCACGTATAACGAACTGGCGGAGCGCTGCGGCGTGCCGCTTGCCACCATGAAAAGCTGGATTCGCCGCAGCCTGATCCGATTGCGTAGCTGTCTGGAACAATGAACGAGCCTTTCAACGGCGATCGCGAAGATCTGACGCATGCCGAGTACGTGCTCGGCGTGCTGGATGCCGACGCGCGCGCGGCGCTGGAGCGTGCGATCGCGCGCAATCCGCGCGATGCCGCCGAAGTCGCGCGCTGGCAAAAGCATCTGTTGCCGCTGGCCGGGGATATCGCACCGGTCGCCCCACCCGACTACGTCTGGGCGCGCATCCAATCCGCGCTCGGATTTCCCGGCGTGCAGGCGCGCGCGCCGGTACAACCGCATCGGCAGTCGTTGTGGCAGAGCGTGGCGCTGTGGCGCTGGTTCGCGCTGGGCGCGGGCGCCGCGGCCGTCGCGTGCATTGCATTGCTGGTCGCATTGCCGCGCGCGCCATCGGCGCCGCCGGCCACGCAAGTCGCCTACGTCACCGCGCGCATCCAGCAGGACAATGGCCTGCCCGGCTGGACCGCAACGCTGGATACCATGCACGCACGCGTTGTCCTGGTGCCCGCCGCGCCGAATCCGATTCCCAACGGCCGCGTCCCCGAATTGTGGTTGATCCCGCACGGCGGCAAGCCGATCGCGCTCGGCGTGTTCGCGCCGGACCAGGCCACCACGCTGAAGCTGCCGCGCGACGTGTCCGGCAAGCTCGATGCGCAGGCACTGCTGGCGGTCTCCATTGAACCGCCCGGTGGTTCGCCGACCGGCCAGCCGACCGGGCCGATCGTGGGAAAGGGCGAATTGCACATTTGACACGCCATTCCTGCGTGTGAAAGCGGCCGTTCGTGGCCGCACTTGCAAATAAATCCCGCTTCGTCGGATGTCATTCACGATTTTTGCATCCGTTTGCCGCCTTCGCCCGTATCTCCCTTCGCTTCCGACTTGCGAAGCGGACCTGACAAGGGAGATCGAAATGAAATTCAAAACCTCTGCACGCGCGCTGGCGATCGGTTTATCCGCCGCCCTTGCGATTGGCGCGACCGCACCGGCCGCATTCGCCGCGATGGGCCACGAAGACACCGTGACGGTCGGCGGCGCGCCGATGTATCCATCGAAAAACATCGTTCAGAACGCGATGAACTCGAAGGACCACACCACGCTGGTGGCCGCCGTGAAAGCCGCGGGCCTGGTGGATACGCTGGAAGGCACCGGCCCGTTCACCGTCTTCGCGCCGACCAATGAGGCGTTCGCCGCGTTGCCGACGGGCACCGTGGACAACCTGCTGAAACCGGAGAACAAATCAACGCTGGTCAAAGTTCTGACCTATCACGTGGTGCCGGGCCGCTACACCAGCGCCAAGCTTGCCAAGGAAGCCGCGGGGAATGGCGGCAGCGTGAGCCTGAAAACCGTCGAGGGCGATTCGATCAAGGTCGGCAAGGACGGCAGCGGCCAATGGACGGTCACCGACGACAAGGGCGATGTCGCGCGCATCACCATTCCCGACGTGATGCAGTCCAACGGCGTGATTTTCGTGATCGACAAGGTGCTGATGCCGTAAGCGATTGTCTGTTCGTGCCGGGCACGGCTGCGAAGCACGCGGAGTCGAAGCGCATTGCCCATGCGCTTCGACTTCGTTTTTGCGCCCGTCCCGAATCTGCCGAAGATTTCCGGCGCACGGCATTTTGAACGTCTTTTTTTGCAGCGTGCGCGGCGCTAAGGTAGCGCCGTCGTTCCTCGCAAACCAAAATCCATGTCCGCGCTGGTTCCCCCTTTTAACCTGCAACGCTGGATCGCCGAACACCGGCACCTGTTGAAACCGCCGGTCGGCAACAAGTGCGTCGTGGACGGCGACTTCATCGTGATGATCGTCGGGGGCCCGAATGCGCGCAGCGACTATCACTGGGACGAAGGCCCGGAATTCTTTTATCAGATCGAAGGCGAAATGATCCTGCGCGTGCAGGACGATGGTGCGCGCCGGGACATTCCGATCCGCGCCGGCGAGATCTTCTACCTGCCGCCTCGCGTGCCACATTCGCCACAGCGGATGCCCGAATCGATCGGGCTGGTAATCGAGCGCAAACGGCTGCCTCACGAAAAAGACGGGCTGTTGTGGTTTTGCGACAACTGCAACCACAAGCTCTACGAGGAATACTTCGTGCTCGACAGCATCGAGCAGGACTTCCCGCCGGTGTTCGAGCGTTACTACCGCTCGACCGAGGCGCGCACCTGCAAGCGCTGCGGATACGTCGCCGCAGGGCCGGAGAAATCGGCTTCGTAGGAGCGCGCCACGCGCGCGATTCGCGCCGCTGTAGACACATCCTCATGATTCCGGACGCTGCGCAGCAGCGATCCGGACAAATTCGTCTGGTACGAATTTGAACAACCGAAAGTTGGTCCGAAGGGCAAAGTCCAAGGTGGACTTTGTAACCCAGCGCCTGTGCCGCTGATCGAAAGTCACTGGGTTCCGGGTTCCGCGCGTGCGCGGCCCCGGAATGACGGGATCGAGTTTTCGCTGGCTGGAGCAAAGCGCCATCCTTGTCGCCGGCAAGGCCCGCTCTTACTGAGCCGCACCGCAGGCACAATGCGCGCATGAGCCTCGCCGCCCGCTTGCGCCACCCTTTGCTGCACACGCTGCTGCAAACGCAGCGACCCGACGTGCCGTGGCGGGTGGCGGCGCGCAACACGCTTGCGGTCGCGGGACCACTCGCGATCGGCGTGGCGTTCGGTCATCTCAGCGTGGGTCTGGCGGTTTCCGCCGGGGCCTTGAACACCATGTTCGCCGATCAGCCGGGCCCTTACCGGCTGCGCTTGCGCCGCATGTTGTTCACCGCACTGGCCGCCGGCGCGGCGGCATTCGCCGGCTCGGTGCTGGGCGAATGGCCACTGATCCTGCTGATCGTCGCCGGGCTATGGGGTTTCGCCGCCGCGCTGCTGGTCGCGGTCGGGCCGCACGCGACGCGCGCCGGTCTGATCAGCATGATCCTGCTGGTGGTGCTTGGCGCGGAGCCGAGCGCCGGTGCGCAGGCGCTCCCCGCCGCGTTGCTGATTGTCGCCGGCGGCGTGTTGCAGACGTTGCTGGCGATCGCGGCGTGGCCGCTGCAGCGCTACCGACCCGAACGGATGGCGGTAGCGAGCGCGTTGCGCGACATCTCGGCGCTCGCGCGTCAAAGCATTGCGCACGGCGACACGGTGGCATTGCCGCCATCGCTGAATGATTTGCAGGCATTGCTGTTCGGCAGCGGCCGCGCGCGGGGCCGCGCGGTGGAGGCGTTCCAGGTGCTGGCGGAACTGGCCGAGCGCATGCGCATCGAATTGCTGGCGCTTGCCGATCTGCAGTCGCACTGCCAATCGATGGCGCTGCACGATGCCTTGCACGCGACACGACAGTGCGCGGCTTCCGTGCTGGATGCCGTTGCCGCCGCACTGGAACAGGCGATGCAACCCGATGCCGGAGATGCGCTCGCGCATTATTCCGCAGCGGCCGAATCGCTGGACGAATGGACCGACGCGGACGCGGCGCCGTTGCCGATCGCGCAGATCGCTTCCGCGCGCGCGGGTGCGCTCGGCGGCCAACTGCGCGCGGCCGCGCGCAACGCGGAAGTCGCCGGCAGCCGCGGCGAGTCGCGCGCGCAACGCGCCGAATTCGCGCTGCCACGCGCTTTGCGGCCGGCCAATCCGCTGGCGATCCTGCGCGCCAATCTGCACTTCTCCTCGGTGGCGTTCCGGCACGCGATCCGCTGCGGCACATGCCTTGCGCTCGCGCTGGGGTTATCGCATCTGCTGCCGCTGTCGCGCGGCTACTGGATGCCGATGACGGTTGCGATCGTGCTCAAGCCGGATTTCGGCGCGACCTGGCGCTTCGGCCTGCTGCGCGTGGCCGGCACGCTCACCGGATTGGTGCTGACCACCGCACTGCTGCATTTCGGCTTTTCGGATTTCTGGCCGGCATTGATCCTGTTCACCGTGTTGTGCTTTGCCTACCGGGAACTGGCGACCGTGCATTACGGCATCGCCGTGGCATGCCTGACCGGCGTGGTGGTGATCCTGCTGTCGTTTTACGGCATCGCGCCGGGAGCCTCGATGCCCGCGCGCGCAATGGACACCGCGCTGGGCAGCGCACTGGCGCTGATCGCCTACCTGCTGTGGCCGACCTGGGAGCGCGGACGCGAACGCGTGCTGCTGGCGCGCATGCTGGATGTGTATCGCGAATATCTGGCGGCCGTCCTGCAGGGCGATGCGCACGCGCGTTTCGAAGCCCGCAGTGCCGCGCGCGCCGCGCGCAGCAATGCCCAGGCATCGCTGGAGCGCCTGCGTCAGGAGCCGCGCGGTCGCACGCGCCTGCCGCGCGCCGAAGCATTGCTGTCGCAGGCCAACCGCTTCATGCGCGCAGCGATGATGCTGGAAGCCGCGCGCGCGGATGCGCGCGATCCGCCACTTCCATTGCAAGTATCGAATTTCGCGGACGCCTGCACTTCGGCATTGCGCGAAGCCGCGGCCAGCGTGCGCGAAGATCGCGCGCCGATCACGACCGCTAGCCTGCGCGAGCTGCAACGCGCGCTGCACGCCACCCTGAGCGATCCCGCACACGCGGTGCCGGCCGCGCTCGCCGCCGCGCTGCTGGACGCCAGCGACCGCATCGTGGATGCGATAGACAGCCTGCTGCATGTGCTCGCCCGCTAACCGCAGTGTCCCGCCAGCGTTTACACTGCACGCATGCTGAAAATCGATACCCATGCACATCTGCTGCCGCCGCAGTGGCCGGATCTCGCCAGGAAGTACGGCGATGAACGTTTTCCGGTAATGGTGCGCGCCGGCGGCCGGCACCGCATCTACAAGGATGGCAAGTTCTTCCGTGAAGTCTGGCAGAACGCGTTCGATGCCGAATATCGCATCGCCGACTACGCGCAGCACGACGTGGACGTGCAGGTGATCTCGACAGTGCCGGTGCTGTTCTCGTACTGGGCGAAGCCCAACCAGGCACTGGAACTGCACCGCTGCCTGAACGATCACGCTGCGGAAGTCTGCCGCGCCCACCCTCGCCATTACGCCGGCATCGGCACCGTGCCGCTGCAGTCGCCGCGGCTGGCGATCGAGGAACTGGAGCGCTGCGTGGAGCAACTCGGCTTGCAGGGCGTGCAGATCGGCTCGCATTGCAACACCTGGAATCTGGATGCGCCGGAACTGTTCCCGTTCTTCGAGGCCGCGGCGGATCTTGACGCCGCGATCCTGGTGCATCCCTGGGACATGATGGGCACCGATTCCATGCCGAAATACTGGTTGCCGTGGCTGGTGGGCATGCCGGCAGAACAGTCGCGCGCGGCGTGTTCGCTGATTTTCGGCGGTGTGCTGGAACGCCTGCCGAGTTTGCGCATCGCCTTCGCCCATGGCGGCGGCAGCTTTCCGTTCACCGTGGGCCGCATCGAACACGGCTTCCGCATGCGCCCGGATCTGGTCGCCACCGACAATGCGCGCAGTCCGCGCGACTATTTCAATCGCCTGTATTTCGATTCCTGCGTGCACGACCCGCAGGCCCTGCGCTATCTGTTGGACGTTGTCGGCGCCGATCGCGTGATGCTCGGCACCGATTACCCGTTCCCGCTGGGCGAACAGGAACCCGGTAGCGGCATCGATGCACTGGGCCTGGACGACGCCGGCCGTGCACGTGTGTTCCATGGTGCCGCGCTGGAATGGCTGGATCTTTCGCTCTCGCGTTTTGCTACCGAGAATCTGGAAACCTGTGCAGGAGAGCCCCGATGAAGCCGTCCGACATCGCCAAAAAAACACTGGCGGTACTGCTCGCCCTATTTGCCGCGCCATTGATCGCACACGCGGCCGACTACTCGCTGGATGGCGGACAGGTGCACTTCTCCGCACCCGACGCATGGACGTCGATCATGGAAAAACACGATGGCGATCCGCAATTCCTCGCCCTGCAGGTGTCCGGAGCCGGCGCCGCAACCGATACTTTGGCGAGGATCACCGTGACCACGCAGCACGTCGGTGATGCGCAGGCATTCCAGCAATTTGTCGATGCGGGCATCGCCAAGGCGCGCCGGTTGCCGGACTACCGAGCGGACGATACGCGTCCGGTGCCGTCCGGCCGACGTTATACCGCGCAGGAAAACAAGCAGAAAACCGCCTACCTGGAGTACTACTATTATCGCGGTGGCCTCGCGATCCAGGTGCGTTGCGTGCGACCGACCGCCGCACCCGCAGCATGGGGCGCGACCTTCGATGCCGGCTGTTCGGCAATTGCGAAAGCCGTCTCCGTCGCGCAATGAGCGAATACGCCTTCGATTCCGCCTGGGCGCGCGCGCAGGATGAGGTCGATCCGCTGCGCAATTTCCGCACCGAATTTCTGATCCCGCCGCACGGCGCTGGCGAGCAGATTTACCTGTGCGGCAATTCGCTGGGCCTGCAGCCACGCGCCACGCGGCAGGCGCTGCTCGACGAGCTGGACGACTGGGCGCGGCTGGGCGTGGAAGGACACGTGCATGGGCGGCACCCGTGGCTGCCCTATCACTCGGAAGTGCGCGAGACGCTGGCGAATGTGGCGGGCGCGCAGCCATCTGAAGTGGTCGCGATGAATTCGCTCACCGTCAATCTGCATCTGATGATGGTGAGTTTCTACCGACCCACGCGCGAGCGCCACGCAATCATGATCGAGCGCGGCGCGTTCCCGTCCGATCGCCATGCGGTTGCCTCTCAGATCGCGTTTCATGGCTACGATCCCGATCAGGCGCTGATCGAACTGGACGGCGACGAACCCGGCGGCACGGTTTCTGCCGATGCGATCGCGCGCGCGCTGGATCAACATGGTTCCCGGTTGGCGTTGGTGTTGTGGCCGGGCGTGCAATACCTCACCGGGCAAGCGTTCGACCTGCGCGAAATCGTGCGGCTCGCGCATGCGCAGGGCTGCGTGGTCGGTTTCGACCTGGCCCACGCGGCCGGCAACATCGATCTGCAGTTGCACGACAGCGGCTGCGATTTCGCGGCGTGGTGTTCGTACAAATACCTGAACTCCGGTCCCGGCGCGATCGCCGGTTGCTTCGTGCACGCGCGGCACGCACGCACCGACCTGCCGCGCTTCGCCGGCTGGTGGGGCCACCAGGAATCCACGCGCTTCCAGATGCGCCCGGAATTCGATCCCGCGCCCGGCGCCGACGGCTGGCAACTCTCCAATCCGCCGATTCTCGCGCTGGCCCCATTGCGCGTGTCGCTGGATATCTTCCAGCGCGCGGGCATGCGGCGCCTGCGCGAAAAATCCGAACGGCTCACCGGCTACCTGGAATGGCTGATCCGCACGCAACTCGATGAGGTTCTGGAGATTCTCACACCCTCGGCGCCCGATCGCCGCGGCGCGCAATTGTCGGTGCGCGTGCGCCACGGCCGTGCCGCCGGGAAGTCGCTGTTCGATCACCTCGTGGCGCACGGCGTGCTCGGCGACTGGCGCGAACCGGACGTGATGCGCATCAGCCCCGCGCCGCTCTACAACCGCTTCGAGGATTGCCTTGAGTTCGCGCAAGCGGTGCAGGCGTGGCGGCGGACGCAGTGATTCCATGAGCACAGCTTCGAACGGTTCCGCGATCACGATCATCGGCGCCGGCCTGGTCGGCTCGCTGTTGGCCACGCTGCTGGCGCAGCGCGGCTTCCAAGTGGAAGTATTCGAACGTCGGCCGGATCCGCGCGTGCACGGATTCCTCGGCGGGCGTTCGATCAACCTTGCACTGGCCGAGCGTGGCCTGCATGCGTTGCAGCAGGCGGAACTGGCCGAACAGGTGCTGGCAGGGGCAGTGATGATGCGCGGCCGCATGGTGCACACCGATGGCGCCGTCAACCTGCAACGCTACGGCCGCGACGACTCGGAAGTGATCTGGTCGGTGTCGCGTGGCGATCTGAACATGTTGCTGATGGATGCGGCCGCGCGCGCGGGCGCGACTCTGCATTTCGGTGCCGCGCTGGCGGAAGCCGATTTCGCGCAGGGCACGATCACGCTGGCCGATGCTGCGGGCGCCGTGCGTACCCATCACGCGGGAATGCTGCTGGGCTGCGACGGAGCGGGCTCGACGCTGCGCGCGGCGATGTCCCGCGAAATGGATCTGCGCGAGCGCGTGGAACCATTGGGCCACGGGTACAAGGAGCTGGAGATTCCGCCGGGAAAGGACACGCCGTTCGCCATCGAACCCCACGCCCTGCACATCTGGCCGCGCGGTCATTACATGTGCATCGCGCTGCCGAATGCACAGGGCAATTTCACGGTGACACTGTTCCTGCCCAACACAGCACCGCATCCGAGTTTTGCGACCCTTGAAGATGTGGATGCGGCGCGGAAATTTTTCGAAGAACAATTTCCGGATGCACTCACGCTGATGCCGGCCTTTGACGAGGACTGGTGCGCGCATCCGGTCGGGCAGCTGGCGACGCTTTATCTCGACCACTGGCATCTCGACGGTCGTGCGCTGCTGCTGGGCGACGCTGCGCACGCAATCGTGCCGTTCCACGGCCAGGGCATGAACGCCGGCTTCGAGGACGCGGCGGAACTGGCGAACCTGCTGCAGGCGCAACCGGACGCTCCCGCCGCGGTGTTCAAGACATTCCAGGATGCGCGCAAGCCGAACACCGACGCGATCGCCGCGATGGCGCTGGAGAACTACATCGAAATGCGCGACGGCGTGGCCGATCCGCATTACCTGCTGAAGCGCGAAGTCACCGCCGCCCTGACCCGGCGCCTGCCCGCGCATTTCATGTCTCGCTACCGCATGGTCAGCTTCACCCACCTGCCCTACGCGTACTGCCTGCAACGCGGGCGCGCGCAGGATGCGCTGCTCGAATCGCTGCTGGCCGGCAAATCGCGCATCGAGGAGGTGGATATCGAAGCCGCGGTCGTGCGCGTGCGCGCCGATTTGCCGCCGCTGCCGCTTTAGGGCGATGCCG
>Ga0134128_10004316_pt1 | contig 17416 bp, 16 predicted proteins | sample KB31754_FD_96462 | JGI IMG/M metagenome (GOLD analysis project Ga0134128, IMG submission 96462) | Terrestrial soil microbial communities with excess Nitrogen fertilizer from Kellogg Biological Station, Michigan, USA - KB3-175-4 | ecosystem: Environmental > Terrestrial > Soil > Unclassified ... | reverse complement strand
GCCCCATCGGCGGTCCATCCCTTCGGCCCGGGATTGATCCAAGGATAGAAACCGTCGATTGCGTCCGCATATTTTCCGGGGAGATTTTCGTTAATTAACAGAGGCGGCGGACTCCATTTGCTGACCACGGCTTTCACTTTGGCCCAATCCGTGTGGCCGCTCTTCGGGAAGATAAAAATAACCGGGTGCCCCTGATAGGTAAGGTAGGCCTCATGTCCGGGCGATTTGGATGAAAGATATGTGTCGTGGAACATTGTCAGGTCCGCAATGGCTTCATCGGTGGCGCCATCTTCTTCGCTCGTTTCGTCGTACATCATCGCGACATGAAATTTGTTTTTGGCGGCGATGGTCTGCATCAGAGCGTAACTTTGATCGATGAACGGCTGGCGATCACCGTACCAATCGACGACGAACCCAGAGATTCCCATGCCTTTCGCCTGCTGAATCTGTTTCCGCAGCTCCTTGGGGTCGTGCGAGGAATAGCCAATGGAAATGTGCTGGGGATGACCAAACCACGCTTCGTAGATCGCCAGAACTTCGGGCGCCTGTCCTGTGGCTTTGTATTTGAGTTGTACCGCTTTGGGAGTTTCCTGCTTTGAACAGCCCTGGGAGAAGCAAAGAAGAGAAAGCAATGCGATGCACGCAAAATTTGGCATAAGCCTGATTAGAAGCGGAGTCGGACGGTTCGAGTTGCGCGAGTGAGATGACCGATCGCTTCGTTTCCCGAGCAGCCGGAAACTCTGCCCACGCATCGAAATGAATGGTCGCGAACAGAATACCGAAGACGCTTTCCGGTCGTCGTGTCTCTCTGGGCAGCTAGGCCAATTTTTCCTCCGTGGAAGGGTAGAGACACACAAACTTGCGGATCCATCCCACTTCGAAAACGAAATCGCTGCGAGCGCGCATACTCTCGGGGAGCTTTATATTGCTCTCCGGGTCCGGGCTGGCAACCGCGATCAATTTTGTTTACAACATTTCTGTTGCGCGCTTCCTGGGGCCGGCAGGATACGGCGACGCGACCGCTGTCTATACATTACTGATCCTGATATCGGCGGTCACACTATCGTTCCAGATCATTTCCGCGAAAATCGTCGCGCAGCAGCAATCCACCGACGGCAAATATGCCGGTTATCGAGCTTTCCATCGCGCCGCGTGGATCAGCGGATCGATTATCGGGTTCGGCCTACTGTCGTTTCACCGTTCTATTTCCGGTTACCTAAACCTCAACGATCCATTTCTGGTCACGCTTCTCGCGATCGGGGTGGCGTTTTATGTGCCGTTGGGAAGCAGGCGGGGCTATCTTCAGGGCGCTTACGGCTTCAAACGTCTCGCGACGAACTTAGTGCTTGAAGGAGCGGTTCGACTGGGTGGATCGCTCCTCTTGATATTCGTTGGGTTCGGCGTTCGGGGAGTCATCGCAGCCAATTCCGCCGGCGTAGCTGTGGCATATTTTGCCATTGTGCCCAAGTTTGCGGGTCGGATGCCAAGTCCGATCGCGTTGCGGAACGCGTTGCGTGAAATGTCGCAAGCCGTGGTCTTTTTCGCCGGACAGGTGCTCATCAACAACTGCGACATTGTCCTGGTGAAGCACTTTTTTCTAGCGGAAGCCGCCGGGGTGTATGCGGCGGTTGCGATGGTGGGGCGGGTGATTTTTTCCTTTTCTCAGGCGGTGGTCAACAGCATGTTTCCGCTGGTGGCCGGAACCCGCGAAGAAGAGCGTAAGGACCTTACTGTCATCGCGACTTCGCTGCTTCTTGTTCTCGGAATCGGCTGTGGAATTGCATTGGCGTTGCGGCTGGCCCCGGAGGAACTTTGGATATTGCTGTTTGGAGCGAAGTTTCAGATCGCCGGGAAGTACAATCTTTCCCATTTGTTGGCGCTTTACGCCATTACAACCGTTATCTACTCGCTCAGCGCAGTCGTTATTACCTATGAGATGTCGTACAAAATCGCCAATACAAGCTGGATTCAACTGGCGTTTAGCGGCGTAGTCATCGGCGGGATTTGCGTGTTTCATTCCTCCCTGCGTCAGGTGATTTTCGTTCAGCTGATACTGATGGTCGTTCTTTTATTTCTGGTAGCGCTGCCATTTTTGGCGGCTTCCCTGAACGATTCGGACAAGCTGCGTTTGAGCCGGATTTTTCAGCCGGTAACGATGATCCGGCCGGTATCGGAAGACGAGGTTATCGCGGAATTTCTGAAAAGCGATTTCCATAATCCGGTATTTCGCGAGTATCAGGAGACGCTGCGGACAATTGTGACCGATCCCGATCTGAACGATGCCACCGAAAACGCGAAGCGACGTGCGTTGTTTTTTATCCGGCATCTCGCGTTGTGGAACGAGCTTCCACCGGATACGCAATGGTATGAAATGGAGATCACTGAAGCCGGTTTAGGGCAGATTCGTGTTTTCCCCCGGGCGCAATGGAGAAACCTTGGCCAGGGCAGCTTTGCCATCACCGAAGCCGTCGAGGACCTTCGCACCGGCCGCAATACGATCGATAGCCGGTTTTATTCAAAAATCTGCGAGATACGAAGCTGGATGATGGAAGAGGAGACATCCCGCGCCGGGTCCGTCATTCTGATTGGAATGAATGAACGGTCCTCCCTGACAATTCTGGATGGAAATCACCGTTTGGTCGCCGCCATGATGGCCGCTCCGAATGGAGTGCGTAAGTTAAGGTTTCTGTGCGGTCTGTCTCCAAGGATGATGGAATGCTGCTGGTATAACACCAGCGTCAGCACGCTCTTCCGGTATGGAAGGAACGTTTTGATGCAGGGTGTGCGACGCCCGAAGGCGGAACTCGCGCGGCTGCTCGAAAGCTCAGGATGAGGTTTATACGAAAGAACAAATGCGGTGGAATTTTCAATCGAGGATGGCAGGCCATGAGAGCAAAACCCGACGGCGTGACGATCAAACTTGTACCGGAACCCCTAAGTCGCAAGCAGGAGCGGCTATTTTTTCACAATTTTCAAATTTCCGCGGACGCAAGTCGTCCACGAGTTGTGCTTGACTGTTCCAATGTTCGCCACCCGAATAAGTCCTTTGTTCGCTTGCTACTGTCTTGTCTTGAAGAGTCGATGAAACGTAACGGCGATGTAAGGCTTGCCGCATTGCCATCGGATGCGATGGCGCTTCTTACGCAAATTGGCGCGGATCGCATTTTCGATATTCATCCCACAACGGACGATGCTGTGGCGAGTTTTCGCCGGCCCTTCCTGGATGGCGGCCTGTCTTACCGTCCGATCCCCGAAGATTCTCTTCGTGTGACCGGAGAATACATCCAAGATACTGGCGCTTTTTAAGGAGATTCAATGAAGGGTTCTGTCTATTGGCATCAGAAAGCTGTCGCCGGATGTCTGGTTATTTTGCTGACGGTGCCGGTCGCCGAGGCAGCCGGGACTTTTCGGCAACAAGCGCCCGCGACGCAATCGACGGGCGCCGGAAATTCCGCGGCGGCTGCTCCTCAGCCTTCCGGAAGCACTGGCCCTGCGAATCCCGATGCGCCGGTATCTCAAAGTTCCGGAACTCCTCCGTCGCAAACCGGCAACCAGAACGCTTCCAGTTCTTCACAATCAACCTCGTCGCAACAAAACAACGCTCAACCCCTCGGCACGGCCGCGGCACCCTATGTGAAACCGAGTGGCGTTGCCGCGTCGAGGCCGGCGGGAGCTGTCATTGCTCCGGCAAAACAAAAAAGGAGCCGTGCTTTTTTAATTCGGGTCGGCCTGATTGTGGGCGCCGCAGTTGCGGTTGGGACAGTGGTTGGTTTGTCGGAAGCGAGCCCAAGCCATCCACGCTAAACGAATTTTCTGAACAGGAGTCATGATGAACGGAGCCAATAGAAGGAAACGCTGCAAGTTGATCAGCTTTTCAGGGATCGATGGGGCGGGAAAAGGAACGCAGATTGAGGCGCTTCGCGCGCATCTCATTGAAGCTGGTTTGCGAGTGCGACTGATCCCCTTTTGGGATGAAGTTGCGAGATTGACCGGACTTCGCGAAGTGACTGGCCACACATTGTTCAAGGGAGATAAAGGCGTTGGCTCGCCGGACAGACCCATCAACCGGCGCGACAAAAATGTCCAATCGTGGCCGATGAGTCAGGTACGGCTGGGCTTGTATCTACTCGATACTCTTTCTCTTCGGGCGGTTGTGAGAAGGGCGGAGCGCTCCGGCGCTGACGTTGTCATCTGCGACCGGTATGCGTTCGATGAACTCGCAAACCTTGACCTGAATACTCGCCATGCGCGCGCCTACGCCCGCACGATATTGAAAATCGCTCCAAAGCCGGACATTGCTTTTCTGCTGGATGCAGACCCGATCCAGGCGCGTGCGCGAAAGCCTGAATATCCCGTCGAATTTCTACAAAAAAGTCGCACAGCATACCTTGCGCTCAGCAAACTGGCCGGAATGACGGTTATTCCGGCGGCGGCCATTTCGAACGTTACACACAACGTCTTACAATGCACCGACCGAGAAATCCTCTCTGGAACCCAATTCAATTTCGCCAAAGAATCCAATTCGGAGTCGCCAGTTTCCCGGGTTTCCGTTCACCAGCGATAGACGGTGAGATCTTTCAGATACAGGGTGGTGGAACCGCTCGCGCCGAGTCCGTCCACCTGAAAATTGACGGACAGGTTTGGACGCCATCCCAGCGCTCGAGCGCCGAGCGCCGTTGCGTTTACGCTGGATTCGACGCCGTCGAGAGATACCGACTGGTAGGCGACCACGCCCGAACTGTCGCGGGAAAATTTGATCTGAACGTGATGCCATTGGTCGGTGCTCCAATGGCGCGGATTGCACTTTGCCGATGAGCGCATCCAATTTCCTTTGGGTTTTTCCGGCGTTCCCTGGTTCTCCGAGTAATCCCAGGTGTTGGAATAGCCGTCGCACTGGAACCCATAGATCACCGTCTGGCCGTTGGATATTCCCTGATTCAAGTCCAGTTCCAGGTTGGCGATATGGGGAGACGAATCGTGAGGAATATATACCCACGCGTCGTACACAAAATTCGTGGCGGAGGGATCATTCCCGTAGAAGATCGAGTACCGTTGCGAGCCGGAATCGGTATAGCTGGTTGTAAATTCCCGCACCGAGCCGTCATGGGTAGGCGAGTCGACGATGTGCGTTTTTCCATTCGAACTGCCGTCGCTGCTACTGTCGTTGGCTGCGATCCAGTTGTTCCGCATCTCCAAATGCTGAACAGAGATTGCATCCGCGGGAATGAGAGAAGCATTCGACGTAACAGCAGGCGCATTTTCCGCAACCGATGAGACCGTAATGGCGACAGCTGCGACGCATACCGCTCCCTGATTGCCCCACGCCTTGATGTGCACCTTGTGCGGCCCAACCGCTGCCGATACTTTGGTGTCAATCGATGTGCTGCCATGCATTACGGTAGTGTCGTGGCTATTGTCGATGGAATAGCCCATCGAACGGGTGGGTTGAGACGAACAGGATGACGAAGAAGCGGACAGGGAAAAGGGAGAACTGACGGTTTCGCCGTTCGATGGCTGCGTGATGCTTACGGTAGCAAATGCCGGGACGACGAAAATAGAAAATATCAGCAAGGCGGAAGGACAAGTTTTCATGGGTGGTGGCGGTACATCTGAGGCCAGAGAATTGGATGCCGTGCGGCCGGAAAAAGGAGATTCCAAGGTATCTTTTCGCCGGATACAAAAATGCCCACCGGTTTCCCGATGGGCATTTTGAAGTTGGCTATCTTTCGGCGTTACCAGCGATAGAGCGTCAGATTGTCCAGGTAGACCGTGGAGGATCCGCTGGAACCGCGCCCATCCCCCTGGAAATTGATCACCAGACTCTAACCCCATCCCATCGAACGAGCGCCAAATACCGTTTTGTCCAAAGTGTACTTTTTGCCATCGAGCCATACATATTTATAGGTAATATGACCGCCGCTGGTGCGGGAATATTCCATCTGCACGTGGTGCCATTTGTAAGTGCCCCAATCTTTCAAATTGCATGGCGCGCTGGAGTGGGTCCAGGTGCCTTTCGGATTTGAGGCCGTACCCAGGTTCTGCGTGTAATCCCACTTACCGGCGGAGCTGTTGCACTGAATCCCAAAGATCACCGTCTGGCCGTTGGGCATCGTCTGATTCAAATCCATTTCCAGATTGGCGATATTGGTGTATGAGCTGTTGAGGTACACCCACGCGTCGTACATGAAGTTCGTCGATGTTCGGTTATCGCCGAAGGCGATGGAATAGCGCATCGCGCCGTAGTTTTTGTAGGTAGTGCTAAATTTGCGCGCCGAGCCGCTATGGGATGGAGAACTGACCATGCTCATACTTCCACTTGCGCTCCCATTCGCTCCGGAGTCATGGGTGGCCTTCCAGCCGCTCATGGAATCGAGGTTGCTGACCTTGACTGCGGTTGATGGAACGACCGAGGTATTGGCCGTGACATCGTCAGTCACGGTTGTAACTTTAATGGAAACCTGGGCTGTGCAGACAGCGCCAGTAGTGCTCCACGCCTTGACATGGACCGTGTGCGTGCCTGCCGAGGCTGAGACGCTCTTGTCGATCGACGTGCTGCCATGCAATACGGTGGTGTCGCCGTTATCAATCGAGTAACCCATCGAACTGACGGAGTGAGACGAGCAAGACGAAGCGTGCGCGGACAGGGAAAAAGGCGAACTGACATTCTGGCCGCTGGACGGACTGCTAATGGAAACACTGGACGAACTGGAGGAAGTGACGTCTGCCGCAGCCTGGTCGGTGGCATTTGTTACTGTGATGGTGACATCTGTGACGCATACCGCGCCTTGATTGCCCCACGCCTTCACATGGACTGTGTGCGTTCCATCCGAAGCCGAGACATTGGTGGCGATCGACGAGCTGCCGTGGTCATAGTGTGTCGTGGTGCTGTTATCGAGCGAATAGCCCATCGTATTGACAGGTTGGGTTGAACAGGAGGTGGCATATGCGGAGAGATAAAAAGGCGAGTTGACGTAGTCGCCTTTGGTGGGGCTGCTGATGGAAACTCCCGCGAACACCGGTATCGTCGAAATCAAAAGAAGCAATAGAACGGAAAAGCAATTTTTCATGGATCTGTCTCCGCACGTCATATCAAATCGCGTGCCGCTGGGGGGTGGAGGTTTAGCTCTTCAATGCGCCATGTCAACAATGAAAAAACCGAATAAGTTTGCGTAACCAATCGCAGGAACGAATCGTGCGAAAAGGCACCCATACACGAGGGGCACATTTCAATAGCGCGATACCAAGGTTTTTTATCTGTGATCGGAATTGCGGCGGGCCGAAGACTGCTTAAACTCGGTTCCGACCCTTCGCTGAATCGCAAAAATTTGAATTTTTCTGCCAGTGTTGCAGGTGGAAATCACCATCGATAAATTGTCAGGCCGCCAAGGTACGTGGTAACCGTACCGCTGGTGCCATGGCCGTCGATCTGGAAATTGGTCGACAGCCTGGAGCCCCATCCGAGCGAACGGGCCGCAAACACGGTGGCGTTGATGGTCGATTTCACACCGTCGAGCCAGACCGCTTTGTAGGTGACATGCCCGCCACTGGTGCGGGAATAGTTGATCTGCACATGATGCCACTTCCCCGTCGTCCACGTCCGTGGATTGCAATGCGCGCTTGAAGTAGCCCAATGGCCTTTTGGATTTTCTGCGGTGCCGGTATTTTCGGAATAATCCCAGGTACCGGAATAGCCATCGCACTGAAATCCGAAGATCACCGTTTGCCCGTTGGGCATGGTCTGATTCAAGTCCAGTTCAAGATTCGCTATATTGCTGGCGGAGCTGGTGAAATAGATCCAGGCGTCATACATGAAATTGGTGGAGGTCGTATCGTCCCCAAACGAAACTGAGTAACGTTCGCCGGAAGAATTTTTATAGCTGGTCACAAATTCGCGCGACACCCCCCCGTGGGAAGGCGATCCGACCAGGCTCGTTCTTCCACTGGAGCTGCCGCTGGTGCCGCTATCGTGGATCGCCGCCCAACCCGAAAGCGCCTCAACGTTGCTGACGCTGCTCGCGTTCGACGGGACCACCGAAGTGTCCGATGTGACATCGTCGCTGGCGCTTGAGACTTTGATGGCGGCATCGGTGACACATACGGCGCCGTTGTCGCCCCACGCCTTCACATGCAACGTGTGACTGCCAACCGAGGCCGAGACCTTGGTATCGATCGACGTGCTGCCGTGCAATAGTGTTGTATCGCCGCTATCCAGCGAATAGCCCATCGAACTGATCGACTGGGAAGAACAGGATGAAGCGTAAGCGGAAAGCGAAAATGGCGAGGTGACTGTTTCACCGTTGGAGGGACTGCTGATATCGACACTTGCGAATGTGGGAGCTGTGAACAAAAAAAGAATTGCGATTAAGCAAGAAAACAACTTCATGTGAATCTGCCTCAGCACGTTGTTCGAGCACATGCAAGTTTGGGGCTGCGTGGGGCTCCTCCCGCAGCACTCCAGTGCGGGGAAGTCGAATCAGTGCAACAAATTTTCGGCGGGTTCGTCTGAGCGGCGAGACGCTACTGCGTCCGCGAAAACTCGACAACCTCATTTGCAGTCAAGATAAAAATTCTTGACCGATGAGCTTGCCCCATTTGGATATCCACTTTTGGGGCGGGCGGGAGAGGAACCGTTGTTTCATTCAAACAAAGATTCACCCGCTCATACGCGCCTATGGACAACCTTTTTTCGGGGCGGAAGGCAGAATTTGTAACTCGAAGAAAGCCCAAGTAATTTCTAGGACGATTAGTACACAGATTTCCAATAAAAGAAAAGGGGTTTTTAAAAAATATCGAAGCAAAATTTAAGAATTGGGCATCCTTTTTCCGTTCTGTGCAAATCTTGCCGGTCGACGGAAGGAAGTTCCATATTCATGAGGAGAATTTACACGCGGGACTTGATCGGGCAGAGTTACGTCGCTGCCTAGATCTGCGGTAGTTTCAGTCTAACTTGTCCGATCTCGGAGAGAAATCGGACAAGTTTTTCATGTGATGGACTTACTTATTGATGTTATGAAAAAGTGAGGCTGAGGTTGTCCACATAAGTGGTATTCGGCGCAGGCTTGGAATTTCCATCCATCTGGTAGTTTACGGTAACACCCCACCAACCGGCAGAAGCTTTGCCGGGACCGTAGGTCGTATTCAGGGTGTAGGTGGTTCCATCGAGCGCGATCGACTTGTAGAAAAGGGCGTTGCCGGTTCCTCTCTGCACCTGAATCGTCAGATGGTTCCATCCATTCACCATCTTGCAGGGGACGCCTGTGGTCACCCACTTGTGGTTCGCGTTGTCGTAGATGTCCCAGTCATGATCGCCGAGGTGGCTGCATTGCGTGCCCCAGATCATTTCAACGCCGTTCATGTACATGGTGATGTCGAATTCCAGGGTTTGCGTGATGGAGATGTCGGTCACATAGAAATCGGCGTCGTATGTGAAATTGTGGAGCGTCGGCAACAGGGTATGGCTTGAATCCTTCCATTGTTGCGACTTGTATCCGATCACCTCGGTAGTGAATAGCACGTCGCCGTAGGGTGTCGTTCCTCCGAGGTTGAACTGGGTCGCGTTGTTGCTCAGGGATGGAAGGGTAATGCTAGGCTGCATCGACCAATTGATGCCTTCGCAAGGGGACGGACTGCAATCCACATAATCGGGTCCATGTTGGCCATAACTATCCCACTTTTGGGGAGTCGCCTGAAGGTTCGAAGCTACTGTGCCAGCGGGCGCGCCGCTATTGCTGCCGCTGCCGGTACTGCCGGTGGTCCCGGTCGTCCCGCTGGTTCCTGTGCCGGCGTTGCCAGAGGAACCGGATGTGGTCGATGTGTCGGTGCCCGTGCTACCAGAGCCGCTGTTGCCTGAACCAGATGTTCCTGAGGCATCCGTGCCCGTTCCACTATTCGTCGAGCCAGTTGAGGCTCCTCCGCCGGTGGATCCGGAGGTCCCAGAGCCGCCCGAGGTTCCATCGCTCCCCGTGTTTGTACTGCCGGTGTTGGTGCTTCCAGTTCCGCTTGTTCCTGTGCCGGAAGTTCCGGATGTGCCGGTATCGGTAGTAGTTCCGGAGCCGCTGTTCGTCCCTGTGCTTCCAGAACCGGAGGAATCCGTTGTTCCAGGCGATGCAGGATTGGAGCTGGAACTGGATGCGACCAAGGAATTGGCGGCGCCGCTGCCGCATCCGGCGAGAAAAGCGGGAACAAGCAGAAACAGCGCCGCGCATAAGCCTATTTTTGCGAATGATTTGATCCCGACGAAGAAATCTGAGTGGAATGTCTTACGGTTGAGAGGGCTACGCCGCGATTCGGACTGGAAAGCAGGCTTTCCGAATAGAAAAGGCGAGAGACGGGGGGACTTCATGGGGTTGCTCCTTGCGACTAGGCGCAAGGGGGGTTAGACCCCCTGAATACCCCTCATTCAGGAGGATCGCCGCTCGATGCAAAAAGCCGCCATCCGGTTGCCGGACAATAAAAAGGTGAATTTGTTCTCATAAAGTACCCTGACTTGACAAACATCGGTAATCTTTTTTTAGTTACTTTCGGGCGAGAGCCTAAGTTACTAATGACGGCTTTTGATACAGGCGCGACGCGGCACGGCGGAAACAGGGGATTGCTGTGGGGTTGGTTCTCGGGAAGGGGCGATGAAGTGAAGGTGGAGTCTATTGATTCGTAACGGGTTAAGAGAAAACCGTCGGTACCCAAGTTGCTGCCTGGCGAGTTATCGATCAACCAGTCAATATTGAGGAAACCCTCATCGGGCAGGAGGATTGACTGCCGAGGGCGTGGTCCCAATTTGGTTCATGGGTAGTTCCAAGGCGTATAGGGACGCGTTTCCCTGATCGGCATGGACCCAAATTCCGTGGAATGCGGTCCGCAACTCGGGATGCAGGACAAGCAACGCGGTCATTACGTCAACCGTTTGACTCCGCGCCGCCACCGGATCGTGCAATTGTGTCAATTGGGCGGGATTTGGAATGTAGTGCAGTTCAAGGTCAAGGCCACCGAATTCGGACGTCGTATCGAGGGATGCCACTTCGTAGGAGGTTCCATGCCCATTGAGCGCCATCGGCGCTGTTCCGGGCAAGTTTGGCGGGCGTGTTTTGTCGGCCTCACGGCCCAGTTTCTGCAAATTGGGACTCGATAAAAACGGGACCGGCTGCAAGAGCGGGGCGGCCGTCTGGTAATAAAACCAGGCGTCCCAGTTCATATTCTTTTTCGCGTAGTCGCGGGCCTGTTCCCAATACCACACACCGTTGTGGCCAGCTTCCAGCATGGGCCGCGGAAAAAATCCGGCAAGCATCCAGCGACCGGGCGATGTTTCGGAAAGGACGAGCGAAATCTGCTGCGGCTTCGGAACTCCCGTGGCGTGAAGGATCGCGAGCGCATATTTGCCGGGAGGCAGATTATTGAAATTCAGCGATACGACGGGGGAGCCGCAGTAAAAGTCGGTTCGCGGAGAACCCGCAGGCTCGCTTGACGCGTCCAGCAGATACAGGTTGTCGACCGTCATTGTTGCGTGCTGGACTAATGGCGTTAGATTTCCAGCGGAAGTCGCGATTCCACTGAAATTTGCGGCAACCGCCGGGATGGTTTCGGATTGCATGGCCTGAACGTTGCCGCTTTGCACATTGCCGGCGACCTGCCGCGCAAAATTCGCAATGGCGGTCCGGTCGGCGGCCGTCATCTGCGATTGTGTTTGACAGGTTGCCGCACTGGCGTTTGGCTGCAGCAGAGCCAAACCGCCAAAAAGCGCGATCCAACCGAAAAATTTCCGCATTCTCGACATTCCGGTTTCCCACTGACCACGTCGGGCATTTCGGCGAAACAAATCTTCCATCTGCATGAATCGAGGTCCTTCACTGAATCAAAACAATATGACGCCAATGGATCGATATTCGTTGCTGGCAACACGCATTTTGGCGCGCTGTTTTCTCGACGCCCGTGGCGCGCATGGGTTCCGCAGCCATCATTTTGAGCGGCCGCTACCCGCCGCCGCCGGCCGACGGCGGTGGAAAGCTCTGGGTTCGGACCAGCGCCGTAATTCAAGCTTCCGCTGAGGAACTTTACCGGCGGTGGAGAGATGTTGAGTCCATTCCGACCTGGCAGGAGCAGATTGAACAGGGCCAGATCGATCCCACGTTTCTCGTCTCTTACAGAATCACCCTGGATGAGGCGCCGGAAATGTACAAGGTGTGGCGCGACAAAAGAGAAGCCGTTACTAAGATTGTGATCGACCCCTGGGCGGAGAAATCAGCCGCATAGCCAATTGGCCTCTTCAAAATAAAAGCGATAGTGGTTGCGGCAGCCGGGATTGAAGAGCGCGCCGCAGTGGGGGCATTTGTTTTGGCATTGCAGATATTGGCGGATTTCCAATTCCTCTTCGCAGGCGCCGCACAGGATGGCTTTCTGGTTCCATTTTGTGGCTGGCCAAACCTCGATTGGGTGATTGGCCAGCTCCTCATGGCAATCCTTGCAGGCGTAATAGATCCCGCAACATTTCATCTTGATCGCAATGATGTCGAGCGCGCTATGGTAATGGGCGCATCGCGTTTCTGCGTCCAAATCGATTCCGCGAACTTCCGGCCGCAACTTCGGCATAGATTTATAGAATAGACAATCGAGCAATCGATCCCTGGGAATCAGCGGATATGACAACGACGGAAGACCTGCGTACCGCCGAACTGCAGGAGGCGCAAAACAAAGCGGCGGAACTGTTCCATGCCATCGAGACGAACGATCTGGTTCGACCGGGTATCGGCGAAAACGAACTGAACAATGATATTTATGCGCTCGCGAGGGAAATGTTCGGCACCACGACGTATTGGCATAAGCGAATTGTCCGCGCGGGCCGGAATACTTTGCTGCCGTACGCGGAGAATCCGCCGAATTTGACAATCGAAGACGACGACATTTTGTTTGTCGATCTGGGACCGGTCTTTGAAGCGTGGGAGGCGGATTTCGGCCGCACGTTTGTTCTAGGCACCGATCCATGGAAACAAAAACTTCGGGATGATGTCGGGAAAGCGTTCGCCGTCGGAAAACAATATTTCAAGGAAAATCCGGAAATCACCAGCAGCCAGTTCTTCCGTTCCATTGCCTCGCTCGCGCCCCAATATGGATGGGAATTCGGCGGGCCGATTGCCGGTCATCTCGTCGGCCAGTTTCCGCATGAAAAGATTGCCGGTGACAAGGTGACTCTCTACATCCATCCCGACAGCAATCTTCCCATGCGATCGCTCGATGAAAACGGACGGCCACGCCACTGGATTTTAGAGATTCATTTTGTCGACCGGAAGCGCGAAATCGGCGCATTTTATGAAGAGCTGCTGACCATCGGCTGAATCGGTTCCTGCTCCGATCACGCTAAACTGGCAGGTTATGATCCGACGGGCGATTCGAAGAGCGGCAATCGGCTTCGTATTTCTTGCGGTTCCGCTGTTCGGGGAAACAACCGCCGACATCCATCTTCAAATACCGAGCGCAACCGTTCCTCCCCCCACGCATGCGGATATTTTGCGAGGAGCGTACGGCCCGTATCGGGCAAATAATGACCTGCTTTTCTATCATCTGGATATTCGCGTCGATCCGGAGCAAAAATTCATTTCGGGGAAAAACACGATTCGCTTTCGGATGCTGAAGGATGGCGATCGAATTCAACTCGATTTATATCCGGACTTGAGCATCGAAAAAATTGTGCTTGGGTCAACTCCATTGCAATATCGGCGCGATGCAGGCGCGGTATTCGTCGATTTTCCGCATACGCTTCGCGCCGGTCATGTTTACACCATCGTCTTTTATTATTCGGGCCATCCGGTCAGTGAAGGCCGGTTCGGCGGCATCACTTTTTCAAAGGACCCGTCGGGCCATCCCTGGATTGTCACCTCCTGCGAGGACGATGGCGCGAGCATCTGGTGGCCCAACAAAGACCAGTGGCGCGATGAAGTGCGGAACATGAAAATCAGTGTGTCTGTGCCGAATAGCCTGGTGGATGTATCCAACGGAAAATTTATGGGCAAGACCGATCTGGGCGATGGATATACGCGCTGGGACTGGTTTGTCCATTATCCGATCAATAACTACGACGTCGCGCTGAACATTGGGAATTACGTCCACTTTTCCGATCATTACGGGCATCTGCCGCTTGACTACTACGTATTGCCGGAAGATTTGGCAAAAGCGAAAAAGCAATTCCAGCAGGTCAAGGGAATGTTGCAGGCATTTGAACATTATCTCGGTCCGTATCCATTTCGCAAAGATGGCTACAAACTTGTCGAAGTCCCGTATGCCGGCATGGAGCACCAGAGCGCAGTGGCCTATGGCAACCACTTCACCAATGGCTATTTCGGCAGAGACTGGACAGGCGTCGGCATCAACACAAAATTCGATTTCATCATCATCCATGAGAGTGGGCATGAATGGTTCGGCAACAGCATCACCGCCGCCGATCGGTCGGATATGTGGATCCACGAAGGATGGACGACGTATCTCGAGACGCTTTATGTCGAATATTGGTATGGTCATCCAGCCGCGTTGAAGTATCTGGGCGGCCTGAAATTAAAAGTCACAAATCAGGAGCCGATTCTCCAGCCGCGCGGGATCAACGCTACGCCGCCAGAAGACCAGTATTTTAAGGGCGCGCTCTTGATCAACACATTGCGCAGCATTGTGAATGACGATCGAAGATGGTTTTCCCTGGTCCATGATTTTTATCAACACTTCAAATATCAAAACATTCTGACGGAGGACGCGGTCGCCTACTTCAATCGGCAAACCGGAATGGATCTGACTCCGATTTTTAACCAATATTTATGTCATGCCGATATTCCGACGCTGGAACTGAAATTCCACCCGGACCAGGGAACCGTTGAGTATCGATGGAAGGCGGATGAACCGGACTTTGCCATGCCGATCAAAGTGGGCATCAAAGATGATTGGCAGATCATCCATCCCACCACGGAATGGCAAACGATGAAGACGGCGCTGAGCAAAGGTCAATTCGATGTGGCCACCGATCTCTATTACGTCAACGTAAGCAAAAGCTGACCGGGAAATTTCCATGCAGTTGCCAGTGAATCCGCCCGTTTTGCCAATGCTGGCGAAAAGAGTGGAAGAACTGCCCGCAGGAAATATCTGGATATTTGAACCGAAGTGGGACGGTTTCCGCGCTCTGATCTTCCGCGATCATCGTGAAATTCTAATCCAAAGCCGGGATAAGAACCCGCTGAATCGATACTTTCCCGATCTGTTGCCGCCGCTGCTGGCCCAACTGCCGTCCCGCTGCGTGCTGGACGGCGAAATTGTCATTGTCGGAGAAGATGGCCTCGATTTCGATGCGCTTCAACTGCGCCTTCATCCGGCGGCTTCCCGAGTGAATCTTCTTGCTCGCCAAACGCCGGCATCCATCGTATTTTTTGACCTGCTCTGTGAAGGCAATCGGGATCTTCGAGGCTCTCCTTTTTCTTTCCGGCGCGAGCAACTGCAAAAGCTACTTGCCAAGGCCGCGCCGCCAATTCATCTCACGCCCAACACCATTGACCGTCGAACCGCCGCGGATTGGTTTCAACGGGTTGAGGGGGCAGGCCTCGATGGTGTCATGGCGAAGGAAAAGGATGGCATCTACGAGCCGGACAAACGGGTCATGCTGAAGATAAAACATGAGCGCGACTGCGACTGTGTTGTCGCCGGTTTTCGCTGGCACAAAGAGGGCGAAGGAACTGCAGTGGGGTCGTTGTTGCTGGGGCTTTATGACGACGCGAAAATATTGCAACACGTCGGCGTCTGCGCCAGTTTTCCGGCGAAGAAACGCCGCGATCTGGTGGAATATCTTGCTCCCTATCGTAAAAACGCAAGGGTCAGTCATCCCTGGAAAATTGGAAACGATGGGAAAGCGGCGGACCGAGGCAGAATACCCGGCGGGCAAAGCCGATGGAGCCAGGGGAAGGATTTGTCGTGGGAGCCGCTGCGTCCTGAACTGGTTGTGGAAGTTGCGTATGAGCATATGCAGAATGGACGTTTTCGCCATATGGCGCAGTTTCGCCGGTGGAGGCTCGACAAGGATGCTCGGGACTGCACCTACAAGCAGCTTGAAACGATTCCACCACAGGAGCTGAAAGAAATATTCAAGGGCCAGAAAAAATAGCCTGGAAGATTATTTTTTCCGATGACGTTTGAGGAAATCGAGCAGAGCAGATTCTTCTTCCTGGAGTGCAGCTTCTGAACCGCGGCCATTTCGCGCTGCGCGCGATGTTTTCTCTTTCAGCAGTGTTCCGTCCAGATAGGATTCCAGCACGGCGGGATGGACGTAACATTTCCGGCAGACCGCCGGCGTGTTCCGAAGCTGATCCGCTACCGCTTTCACCGCCTGCACGATATTCTTTTTCGCCTGCGCCACTGAGTCGCAGGTTTCGCATTCTTTCAAAGCCATGGATGCCAGCAGCGTTCCGGCCCAGGTGCGAAAGTCTTTTGCCGTAAAATCCTCGTGACTGATCTCCCGCAGATAGTCGTTCACGTCCGCGGAGTCCACGGTGTGGTGATTTCCCTCGCCGTCGATATATTGGAACAGTTCGTATCCGGGAATATCCTGGCAGCGCTGCACAATTCTGGCGATCCGGCGATCATGGATGTCGACCGTGTGGTGGACGCCGCTTTTTCCCTGAAATTTGAACGTCACCGTCGATCCATCCACGTGCACATGGCGTCCGCGCATCGTCGTCAACCCATAGGAATGGTTTTCCTGGGCATATTCCACATTGCCGACACGGATCAACGTCTTCTCCATCAGCCCGACGATTGTGGCCAGCACTTTTTCCCGAGGCATTCCCGGCAGCGCCAGATCGTGAGCAACGCGTTCGCGGATTGCTGGAAGCGCCGTGCCAAACAAAAGCATGCGTTCGTATTTTGTCGCGTCCCGCACCTCACGCCATCGGGGATGGTATCGACTTTGCTTTCTGCCTTTAGCGTCGCGTCCGACCGCCTGTAGATGTCCTCTCGGATTGGGACAAATCCATACATCTTTCCATGCCGGAGGAATGGCGAGGGACTTGATGCGTGCCAGGACTGCGGGATCCTTGATCGGCGCCCGGTCAGAGTCTATATACCGAAACCCCTTGCCGCAGCGTTTACGGACGATGCCTGGTTTGGCATCGGAAACGTAATGCAGACTGGCATCCTTTGCGGAAAGGACTGGGTCCGTAAGAAGTTCAGCATTGGACATCTTGATTTACGGCGTTGCTTCCGATTGTTTTGGATGCTGAAAATCCGTTCGCTGGAATCCGCGGTTTCCGCGGGACTTTTCCCATTTCCGGCTCATCTCAAAAAATAAGGAAGAAATCCGATGAGGACATCCAAAAACCTAGATTCTCACCGCAACTCGCACGGAAAGCGGAAATGGTCGGCGGGGGTAAGCACCGATTCGACTCATCCTCGCGAAGGGCTT
>Ga0134128_10004315_pt1 | contig 17417 bp, 21 predicted proteins | sample KB31754_FD_96462 | JGI IMG/M metagenome (GOLD analysis project Ga0134128, IMG submission 96462) | Terrestrial soil microbial communities with excess Nitrogen fertilizer from Kellogg Biological Station, Michigan, USA - KB3-175-4 | ecosystem: Environmental > Terrestrial > Soil > Unclassified ... | reverse complement strand
CTTTCGGGTGACGTCGGATCCGCCGACAAGTGGCTGCATCAGCAATGGCCGTTGCCGATCGCGCTCAAGGGTGACGTCGACGGAAAGGCGGTCAAGCTGGACACGAAGCTCGCGCGTTCGGGCGCGACGACGAGCCTCGACGACCTCGATGTCGGCTACGGTCCGATCGCCGGGAAGGGCTCGATCAAGCTGGTCAACGACGGCGGCAACACGCGTTACGTCGTCAAGCTCGACGTGCCGTCGTTGTCGGTGAAGGACCTGGAGGCCACTGCGGCGCGGAAAGGAACCGCCACGAACGCGCCCGCATCGCCGCCGAGTGACAAGTGGATCATTCCCGATGCGCCGTTGCCGATCGCGCCGTTCGCCGCCGTCGACAGCGAAGGATCGATCGCGATCGGCGAGCTCGTGCTGCGCGACGGAGCGCGTGTTGCGAGGCTCGGAACGGAGTTCAAGTCGAAGGATGCCAATCTCGATGCGAAGTTCAGCGCCGGTGCGATCCTCGGCGGATCGGTGCGGGGCGAGCTGCAGTTCGATGGACGCAACGCGCAGACACCCGGTGTGCATCTGGTGCTCGACGCGCAGGATCTCGACCTCGGCGCGCTGGCGGCGAGCGCCGGCATCAGGCGCGACATTCGTGGCGGAAAGGTCCGTGCGAACATCGACATTCGCGGGCAAGGCGCGACGCCGCATCGGGTCGCGAGCACGATGAGCGGCACGATCAGCGTGGTGTCGGGACCGGCGACGCTCGGTCGGTCCGCGGGGCAGGGCCAATCGGCCCTGGCGCAGCTCGCCGGCGCGCTCGATCCGCTCGGCAACGTCGATGCGGCCACCGAGTTGCGCTGCGCGGTGGTCCGCCTGCCGCTTGCCGATGGCATCGCGCACGTCGATCGTTCGATCGCGATCGAGACGTCCAAGCTGTCGGCTTCGGCGAGCGGCACGCTGAACTTCCGCGACGAGACGCTCGACCTTTCCGTGCATCCGCAGGTCCGGGCGGGCGTGAAGGTCGACCTCGCGCAGTTGGCGAGCCTCGTGCGCATCCGCGGCCGTTTCGACAAGCCGGCCGTCGGCATCGACGCCGAGCAATCGGCGAAGACGCTCGCCGAGCTCGGCGTCCTCGGCGCAACGGGTGGCGGCATTGCCGTGATCGGCCGCGCGTTGCTCGCGCCAACCCCGCAATCGGCCTCGCCGTGCGCGATCGCGTCGAGTGGCAAGGCAGCGGCGCCCGCGACGCCGTCGTCCTCGTCGTCCCGCAAGGCAGCGCCACGTGCGCCCGATCTCGGCTTGCCGAACGACGTCGGCAAGGCCCTCGGCAAGCTGCTCGGTCGCTGATCCGTCAGTCGATCATTCGGGCTTGCCCGTGTCGACGTAGCGGGCGAGGCGGGCCATCTCCCGCATGCAGGCGAACCAGATGAACGTGCACGTGGGGCACGGGGGGACGGCGAAGCCTTCGACGGCGACACCGACGCGCTTCGCCGCCGTGACGGCACGAAGGCCGGGTGCGAGTCGCGCCGCAGCGGTCCAGCGACGAGCAGCACGCAAGGACGCGGCGCAAATTCGTATGCCGGCACGTTCGCAACGACGCGTCCATTGCGGGCGTACGCTCAAGGCGACCCGGCGCGTGCATCGTGCGGGTGGGTCGCCATCCAGTGACGCGCGATGTCGATCCGGCGCGCAACCCAGACGTCGTCGTGCTGCTGGACGTAGTCGAGGAAGCGTGCGAGTGCCGCGGTGCGCGCCGGACGTCCGACGATGCGGCAGTGCAGGCCGATCGACAGCATCTTCGGTGCGTTCAGGCCGCGCGGATCACCCTCCTCGTACAACGTGTCGAAGGCATCGCGCAGATAGGCGTAGAACTGATCGCCGCTGTTGAAGCCCTGCGCCGTCGCGAAGCGCATGTCGTTCGTGTCGAGCGTGTACGGCACGACGAGCTGCGGCTTGATGCCGTCGTGCGTTTCGACGCTCGTCCAGTACGGAAGGTCGTCGGCGTAGCTGTCGGCGTCATAGACGAAACCGCCGTGCTCGACGACGAGGCGCCGCGTGCGCGGGCTGTCGCGCCCGGTGTACCAGCCCCCGGGCGCCGATCCGGTCAGCCGCGTGACGATCTCGACGGCGCGCGCGATGTGCTCGCGCTCGACCGCTTCGTCGACGTTCTGGTAGCTGATCCAGCGATAGCCGTGGCTTGCGATCTCGTGCCCGTCGGCGAGAAACGCGTCGACGACGGCCGGGTGGCGCTCGAGCGCCATCGCAACGCCGAAGATCGTGAGCGGCATCCCGCGTTCGCGGAACGCGCGGAGCACGCGCCAGACGCCAGCGCGCGACCCGTACTCGTACATCGACTCCATCGACAGATGACGGTCCGCGAACGCGGCGGCGCCGATGATCTCGGACAGGAATGTCTCCGATCCAGCATCGCCGTGCAGCACCGAATTTTCGGCCCCTTCCTCGTAATTCAGCACGAACTGCAACGCGACACGCGCGTCGTCGGGCCAGCGCGGATGAGGCGGCTTCGCGCCGTAGCCTGCAAGGTCGCGGGGATAGACGGCGTTCGGGGCGTCGGCGGTCATCCGGTGTCGGGAGAGCGAGCGTGGGCCGAGCATACAATGCGCGCTCCGCGCCCGCCAATTCATCGACCCGGGAAGACGAAAGCGCAATGGACGCCTACGCAGGCGAGTGGCTGCAGTTCCTGATCCGCTGGGTACACCTCATCACCGGCATCGCATGGATCGGCGCATCGTTCTACTTCATCTGGCTCGACAACCATTTGCGGCCGCCGTCTGCGACGAGCGACGCGCCGGACGCGGTCGGCGGCGAGCTGTGGGCGATCCACGGCGGCGGCTTCTATCACGTCGAGAAGTTTCGCGTCGCGCCGGCCGCGCTGCCGCCGACGCTGCACTGGTTCAAGTGGGAAGCGTATTCGACGTGGCTGTCGGGCTTCGCACTGTTCGTCGTCCTGTACTGGTGGCATGCCGACACGTACATGATCGATCGCAGCGTCGCCGCGATCTCGCCAATCCAGGCGGTGACGATCAGCGCGGTGCTGCTTCTCGTCGGCTGGCTCGTCTACGACCAACTCTGCAAGCGGCTCGGCTTCGCGCACGAACGGCTGCTCGGCGTGCTGCTCGTTGGATTCCTCGCCGTTGTCGCGTGGGGCCTGTCGCACGTGTTCAGCGGCCGCGCGATGTTCATCCAGATTGGCGCGATGCTCGGCACGATGATGGCGGCGAACGTGCTGTTCGTGATCATTCCGTCGCAGCGGATGCTCGTCGTCGCGAAGGAGCAGGGCCGCGCTCCCGATTCGATTCACGGGCTGCGCGGCAAGCAGCGCTCGGTGCACAACAACTACCTGACGCTGCCCGTGCTCGTGACGATGATCGGCAACCACTACCCGATGACGTTCGGGCATCCGCATGCGTGGCTCGTGCTGCTCGCGATGTTGCTGCTCGCCGCGTGGGTGCGCCATTTCTTCAATCTGCGCCATCGCGGCAGGACGGTCTGGGCGATTCCCGCGTCGGCGGCGGTCGGCGCGCTTGCCTTGGCGATCGCGATTGCGCCTGCGAAGCCGTCGGGTGCGATGCGCGTGAGCTTCGCCGACGCGCAATCGATCATCCAGGCACGCTGCACCGCATGCCATGCCGTGCAGCCACGCCAACAGGGCATCGCGATCGCTCCGAAGGGCATCGTCCTCGAAACGCCGGCGCAGATCGTTGCGAACGCGGCCGCCATTCGCGCACAGGCTGTCGCGTCGCGTGCGATGCCGCTCGGAAACCTGACCGGGATGACTGACGACGAGCGCGCGCGCCTCGCCGCGTGGATCGACGCCGGCGCGCACGTCGACTGAAATCGCGTGGCGCGTATCGACGCGCTAGAGCAGCGGCAATTGCTCCGGTGCGTCGGCGTCGTCGAGCGCCTCGTCCGGCGATTCATCCGCAGCGACCGCGCGCATTGATCATCCGCGCGCCGATCGGCGGATCCCTCGCAAAGCGCGGCACGAGCCCCCAGCGCACGTGCACCAGTTCACGCTCGCCTTGCGCGTTCGCCCGAACGATCGGCACCTGCTGCGTCGGCGCGATGTTGTAGCGCGGCTGAAGGTCGGGCGGAAGCGGCAGGCCGAAGGCGAGCGCCATCGCAGCCGGGTGGCTCGACAGCTCGTAGCGACCGCACATCAGGCTGCCGCCGTTTCGGCCTGGCTTTCGGCAAGAAGACGCGTCGCCGTGTTCGCCACCTGCATCGTGTCCCAGTAGGCATAGGCGCCGACCGCGGCCGCTCCGGCGAGTGGAATCCAGCGACCCGTCGCGTTCCCGGCGACGCGGCGCGATACCGACACGCCGATCGTGCCCAGTGCGTTTCGCAAGGCGCTGCCGGAAAGCTGCTGAATCACGAGTCGCTGCGTGCCGCGCACGGCGACGTCGCGCACGATCTGGCTCGCGGCATGGCGGAACAGGCAATACAGCATGTGCGCGCGTGTGAGTTCCGCGCTGCGTCCGTAGACGCCGAAGATGTCGGACACCATCTGCCGCTGCGTCTGCCAGATGAGATAGAGATCGGGCAGAACCGTGACGAGGCCGAGCGGACCGGGCGGCAACGCGAGCGAACCCGACAGCACGGCGGCGCGCTTGGCGGCACGGCGCGCGATCGTCCTGGCCGCCTGTTCGGGGAGCTCCGCGCGCGTCGTGGCGGGGGCCGGGATGTCGGCCAGCACGCGTTCGAGCGTCGCGATGATCGGGCCGTGCGCGTCGTCGTTCGACGGCTGCGGGCGCGGGACCAGCGGATGTTCCATGGCGCGTATATGGGGCCGATCGCTGCAGTCTACATCGCGCAATGGCGCGACCGGGAAGGCTTCCGACCGCCGCTCGATACAATCGGTGCAATGCGTGTATTCGGCTTTGCCGGCTGGTCCGGCAGCGGCAAGACCACTCTGATCGAATTGCTGATCCCGCGGCTCGTTGCGCGGGGCTTTCGCGTGTCGCTTCTCAAGCATGCGCACCACGACTTCGACGTCGACCAGCCCGGCAAGGATTCGCATCGCCACCGGATGGCCGGCTGCAGCGAGGTACTCGTGACGTCGACGCAGCGCTGGGCGCTGATGCACGAATTGCGCGGCGCCGCCGAGCTTTCGCTGGCCGACGCGCTCGACCGTCTGTCGCCGTGCGATCTGGTGCTCGTCGAGGGGTGGAAGCGCGAGGCGATCCCGAAGCTGGAGGTATGGCGCGAGGCGCTTGGCAAGCCCCTCCTGCACCCGGCCGACCCGTGGATCCGGGCCATCGCCACCGATGCCGACCATCTGTCGGTGCCGGTCCCGACGTTCGGCTTGCACGAGGCCAACGCGATCGCCACGTTCGTCGCCGAGAACGCCACCGCCTGGCCTGTCGCCAATTGACGAATCCTAACCTTCAGCGTACGTTGAACCTGCCCGCCGACGTGTTGCCCAAGGCCACAAGCCGCGGCAACAATGCCTGCGTAGCGTACGTCGGGAGCGTACGACAAATGCTGCGAAAACAATTACTTGCTGTGCTGTCCCTGGCCGGCCTCGCCTTTGCGCCGGCGGCCTTCGCCGACGCCGGTGCGGCAGCCGGGTCGCGCAGCGATGGATTCTACGGCGGCGTTTCGCTCCGCAATGCCGGCGCCGAGGCCGATGGCCTCGACCTGGGCCATGTCGCATCCACATGGGGTCGGTTCGCCTCGCCGGTTTCCGAAGACAACGGCAGGCGCGCGCTGGTGTTCGGGGGTTACCGGTTCGCCAACGACGTCGCAGTCGAAGGCTCGTTCTCGAGCGCCGAAAGCTACGCGCTGCGCCCGTTCGATTCGGACGCCCGGCGCGGCGTCGGGCTCTCGCTCACCAGCTCGCCCGATCTCGCCCGTCATTCCTGGAATGCCGACGTGTATACGACCTGGTCGTTCCGCAAGAGCCTGTCGTTCTACGGCCGCCTCGGTTACTCGCAAAGCGAAGGCGTTCCCGCGTACGCGCTCGCGGCGCTGCCGAGCAGCGATCCGCGTCGGCTTCGCGACGGCGTCAATTACGGCGTCGGACTGCGCTACGACGTGACGCCGGCGCTCGGGCTGCGGCTCGAGTACGCACGCTTCGCGCGCTTCGCCGGCGAATCCGTCGCGGGTCTGTTGCCCGATTCGGATCAGGTGCAACTGGGGATGCAGTTGCGCTTCTGACGTCGCGCACCCGCGCTGCATCGTACAATCGAAGGCGCCGTCCCCTCGTGTCGAGGGTCGGCGCTTTGCTTTTTTCCTGTCGATGCGCGATTCCGTTTGCACCGTCGTTCGGCTGCGACTCGTCTACCTCGCGCGGTTGCGCGAAGCGTTCTCGTCCGTCGGCGAGACGCTCGAGTTGCCGGCGCACGACGCGGCGACGGTCGCGACGGTCGTCGCAACGCTGCGCGCGCGCGGCGGCGCATTTGCGTCCGAGCTTGCGCCGGGACGCGCCGTCCGCTTCGCCGTCAACCAGCGCCTCGTCCGCGCCGAGCATCCGCTCGCCGACGGCGACGAAGTGGCCATCTTCCCGCCGGTGACCGGCGGCTGAAGCGATGGCAGTCAGAGTCCAGGTTGAGGACTTCGACGCGGGCGCGGAGATCGCGCGCTTGCGCGCGGCCGACCGTAGCGTCGGCGCGGTCGTCGCGTTCATCGGCACCGTGCGCGACCAGGACGACGACGCGGCGATCAGCGGGCTCACGCTCGAGCACTATCCGGGCATGACCGAGTCGGCGCTGCAGCAGATCGTCGACGACGCCAAGGCGCGTTTCGACATCCGCGACGTGCTCGTCATCCACCGCGTCGGTGCGCTGGCGCCGGGCGACCAGATCGTCCTCGTCGTCGTCACGGGCGCACATCGCGGCATGGCCTTCGACGCGTGCGAATTCGTGATGGACTATCTGAAGACGCGCGCGCCGTTCTGGAAGAAGGAGCGGCGTGAAGACGGCGAACGCTGGGTCGAGGCCCGCGCGAGCGACGACGAAGCCGCAGCGCGCTGGTAGGCCGACGCTTGGCCGCCACGGCGCTCGTCGCGATCGATTGGGGCACGTCGGCGGCTCGCGCGTGGTGCCTCGATCGCAGCGGCGAAATCATCGCGCATCGGAACATCGCGCTCGGCGTGCGGCACGTGCGCGACGGCAACTTCGAAGCCGCGCTCGCGAAGCTCATCGACGAGCTGCCGATCGGACTCGCACCGCGCATTGCGTGCGGGATGATCGGCAGCCGCCAGGGCTGGGTCGAAGCGCCCTATGTCGATTGTCCGGCGTCGCTCACTGCGTTGTCCGATCACCTGACGAGCGTGCCGCTCGGCTCGCTCGTCATCGTTCCGGGTGTCGCGACGCGCGACGGCGCCGGCGTCCCCGACGTGATGCGCGGCGAAGAAACGCAACTGCTCGGTGCCGTCGCACCGGACGAACCCGGCGTGCTTGCCGTGCTGCCCGGCACGCACAGCAAATGGGCGCGCGTCGAACACGGCCGCATCGTCGATTTCACGACGTTCATGACCGGGGAAGTCTTCGCGGTGCTGATCGACCACAGCATGCTCGGGCGGATCGCCGGGCACGAGCCCGGCCGGTTCTCACGTGAAGCCTTCTCGCATGGCGTCGCGCGCGGCCTCGACGAGGGCGAGCTTGCGCACGATCTCTTCGGCGCGCGGACGCTCGCGTTGACGGGCGCACTCGCATCCGAAGACGTTGCCGACTGGCTGTCGGGGCTTCTGATCGGCCGTGAAGCCCGCGCAGCGCGCGACTGGGCGCTTCGCGCGGGCATCGACCCGTCGCTCGTCCGGATCATCGGCAGCGACACGCTGGTCGAACGTTACGAGGTCGCACTCGGCGATGCCGGCGTGCTGGCCGAGCGCGCGAGCCATGACGCGGCCGCGCTGGGACTGTGGCGCGTCGCGTCGCGCGCAGGAATGCTCGAATCATGAACCTCGACGATTATCTCGAACCGCTCCCGCTCGTCGCGGTGTTGCGCGGCATCACGCCGGAAGAAATTGCGCCGGTCACCGACGCGCTTCACGTCCAGGGCTTTCGCATCCTCGAAGTGCCGCTCAATTCGCCGCGACCGTTCGAATCGATCCGGCTGCTCTCGCAGCGCCATGGCGATCGCTGCCTCGTCGGCGCGGGAACGGTCATCGATCCCGGCGACGTCGCGCGCGTTCGCGATGCGGGCGGCGCACTGATCGTGATGCCGCATGCCGACGTCGCGATGATCCGCGAGGCGAAGCGTCTCGGGATGATCTGCCTGCCCGGAGTCGCGACGCCCACCGAAGCATTCGCGGCGCTTGCCGCCGGCGCCGACGGACTCAAGCTTTTTCCCGCGGAAGCGATGGTGCCGGCGGCGCTTCGCGCATGGCGTGCGGTATTGCCGCCGGGCACGCGCGTCTTCGCGGTCGGCGGCATCCGCGCGGACAACATGGCGCCGTGGTGGAACGAAGGCGCGGTCGGATTCGGCACCGGGTCGAACCTCTACAAGCCGGGTGCTGATGTCGCGCAGGTGCGGGCCGCCGCCGCCGCGTATGCGGCGGCGTTTCGCGCGTTGCAGCGGAGAACATGATCGCGACCGGCCCTGCCGGGACGTCCACGCGAGCGGGTCCGGGCGAAGACCCGAAGTTGGATGCGAGACGCTTCGACATCGTCGCGCTCGGCGAAGCGATGATCGAGTTCAACGAGGCGCGCGCCGCCGATTCGCGCACGTGGCTGCAGGGCTTCGGGGGCGACACGTCGAACATGGCGATCGCGGCGGCGCGTCTCGGCGCGCGCGTCGCATACATGACGCGCGTCGGCGGCGACGCCTTCGGCCGCATGCTCGTCGACTTGTGGCGCAGTGAACGCGTTGCAACCGACGGCGTCGCCGTCGACGACGACGCGCCGACCGGCGTCTATTTCGTCGCGCATGGACAGAACGGTCACGAATTTTCGTATCTGCGCGCCGGATCGGCCGCCTCGCGGATGACGCCCGCGTCGCTGTCGCAGGACGTGCTGCGCGCGACCGGCGTGCTGCACCTGTCGGCGATCAGCCAGGCAATCTCGAGCAGTGCGTGCGACGCGTGCTTCGCCGCGATCGACATCGCGCGCGACGCCGGCGCGCGCATCGCCTATGACACGAACCTCCGGCTCAAGCTGTGGCCGCTCCGCCGCGCGAAGGCGGTGATCCTCGAGACGCTGCGCATCGTCGACTGGGCGCTGCCCGGATACGACGACGCGACGCATCTCTTCGACGACGACGATCCGATGCGCATCGTCGATGCCTGTCACGGGCACGGCTGCGGCGTCGTCGTGCTGAAGCTCGGGCGCGACGGTTGCGTCGTCTCGGACGGAACGACGCGCGCACGGATCGACGGCGTTCGCGTGCAAAGCGTCGATGCGACAGGCGCCGGCGATTGCTTCGACGGCGCATTCGCGGCCCGGATGGTCGCAGGCGACGATCCGTTCGCGGCCGCGCGCTATGCGAACACCGCCGCGGCGCTTGCAACCACAGGATACGGCGCGGTCGCGCCACTGCCGCGCGCCGTCGACGTCGAGCGATTCGTCGCCAGATGAACGACGAGCGCGCCGATCGAAGCGCGGTTGGCGCGACGTTTCGCGACGACGTGCTCGCCGGCAAGGTCGTGCTCGTCGTCGGTGCGACGAGCGGCATCGGCGCGGCCATCGCGCGAGCGTTCGCCGCAGCGGGCGCGCGCGTGACGGCCACCGGCGCGACGGACGGTGAAGTCGCGCAGGTGGGGAGTTCTCGAGCAATCCACGAAGTCGTGGCGCTCGACGTTCGCGATGCCTCGGCGATCGGTGCGCTGATCGAACGCTTGCCGCGCCTCGACATCCTCGTCAACTGCGCCGGAATCATTCGGCGCGGCGACGAGCACCGGCTCGATGTCTTCGAGGACGTGCTTTCCGTCAATCTGACGGGTACGATGCGTTGCGCAACCCTTGCACGGCCGAAGCTCGCGGCGGCCGCCACACGGGGCGGCGGCACGATCGTCAACACGGCATCGGTCCTGTCGTTCGTGGGCGGCGCGCTCGTACCGGCATACAGCGCGAGCAAGGGCGGCGTTGCGCAGCTCACGAAATCGCTTGCGCTCGCGTACGCGGATGATGGCATTCGCGTCAACGCGATCGCACCCGGCTGGGTGCGCACGCCGCTCACGAAAGCCTTGCACGACGACCCGGCGCGAAGCAACGCGATCGTCGGGCGCACACCGCTGCGGCGCTGGGCGGAACCGGAGGACATCGCGGGCGTGGCCGTATTCCTTTGCTCGCCCGCGGCGCGATTCATGACCGGTGCGATCGTTCCGGTCGATGGAGGCTACCTGATCGCATAGCAAGGAGGAGCGCGATGGCACTCAGCACGGCAATCCGGCATCTGCGACGCGGCGATTGGCAAAAGGCGCACACGATCGTGCAGAACGACAACTCGGAGATGGGGTTCTGGGCGCATGGCATCGTGCATCTTCTCGAAGGCGATCTCGGCAACGCGCGCTACTGGTTCCGCCGTGCCGGGCGGCCGTTTCCGCGCGAGCGTGACGCAGCCGCGGAGATCGAGGCGCTCGCTGCCGCCGTGAAGCAGCAGTCGGCGGCTGCGTAGCCGCGATGTCGCCGTTGCCGATCGCGAGTGCGCACGGCATTCGTCTCGAGATTGCCGAGCAGGCGATTCCGGACGACGAGCGCGTGTGGGTGCCGCAGGCGCCGGCCGTCTGGTTTCGCCCGCTCCTGTTCAACACGGTCAGCGGCGGCTGGTGCAATCTGCTGCGCGTGCGGCGAGCGGGCGTGCTTTCGCGGCATCGCCATCCGATGCTCGTCGTCGGCTACGTGATCAGGGGCCGCTGGAAATATCTCGAGCACGACTGGATCGCCGAGGAGGGCAGCTTCGTCTTCGAGCCGCCCGGTGAAGTGCATACGCTGACGGTGCCCGACGATTGCGCCGAGATGATCACGTTCTTCAGCATCGCCGGCGCGATGATCTACGTCGACGCGCAGGGTCGCCAGACCGGATACGAGGACGTGTTCACGAAGATCGACGTGTGCCGTGCACATTATCGCGACGTCGGACTCGGCGCCGATTACGTCGATCGGTTCGTGCGCTGATCGCGGTCGGGGAATGCGATGGTCGACGTGACGATTCCGGGCTTCGGGCGTCTTTCGTTGACCGATCTCGTCTGCGACTTCAACGGAACGCTCGCGCGCGATGGCCGCATGCTCGATGCGGCCCGGCTGCTCTTGCCGTCGATCGGGGAAATCCTCGACATCCGGATCGTCACCGGCAACACGTTCGGTTCGGCAACGGAGCAATTGCGCGGCTTCCCCTGCGAGGTCGTGCTGCTCCACGCGAAGCGGCAGGCGCGGGCGAAGAAGTCGCTCGTGGAGCGCATCGGTTGCGAGCGTGTCGTCGCCATCGGCAACGGTCGCAACGATCGTCTGATGCTGAAGGCCGCCGCACTCGGCATCGGTGTCATCGGTGACGAAGGTCTTGCGCGCGAGGCGGCGCAGGCGTGCGACGTGATCGCGCGGCGGATCGACGATGCGCTCGAGCTTCTGCTTGAACCGCGGCGTCTCGTCGCGACGCTGCGCGACTGAACGAATCGTTGCGCGAAGTTGTTATGCTTTTGGAGGACGCGCTTGGAACGTTGCCGCGTGCGCGGCAGGAGGATATGCCTTGCTTGGATGGGGTCCCGTGGCGGCGGTCGGAGGCGGTGCGGCGGTCGGCGCCTGGGTTCGTTATGGCCTGGGTCTCGCGCTGAATCCGCTGTTTCCGACGCTGCCGCTCGGCACACTCGCTGCCAACCTGATCGGCGGTCTGCTGATGGGATTGGCGATGGAAATGATTACGCGCCATTCGATGATGCCGCCCGAGCTTCGTCTGCTGGTCACGACCGGCTTCCTCGGCGGCCTCACGACGTTTTCGACATTCTCCGGCGAGATCACGACGCTGCTGACGCGAGGCGAATGGTACTGGGCCGCAGCGGGCATCTTCGTGCACGTCGCGGGCTCCATCGTGCTGACGATCGCCGGAATCCTGCTGATGCGCGCGCTGTTTGCATGGGGAGCATCGTCATGAAGGGAACGCTGCTGCGTTTCTACGTGCACGAAAATCGCAAGCACCGGCGGATGCTGCTCTACGAATGGCTGCTGCAGGAGGCGAAGCGCCTCGGCATCCAGGGCGGATCGGCATTCCGCGCGATCGCCGGTTTCGGCCGCCACGGCATTCTGCACGAGGAGCATTTCTTCGAGCTCGCGGGCGACCTCACCGTCGAGATCGATTTCGCCGTCGGCGACGAGGATGCCAATCGCTTTCTCGACTTCATACGAGCCGAGCGCGTGAGCATCTTCTACGTTCGCGCACCGATCGAATTCGGCACGGTCACCGGCGATACGTGAAGCGCCCGCGCGCTGCCGAGCTGGCGCGGCCGTGCAAAGATGCGCTCGCCGGTCCCGCGGCGGTGATAGCCTACGGGACATACGGGATGACCATCGCACCACCCTCCAGTTGGCGCTCGGGTCATCGCATCGAGGCCGACAAGCCGCAAACGACAACGACGGAGTGACGAAATGGCACAAGCGATTCGCTTTCACAAGACCGGTGGTCCCGAAGTGCTGCAGCTCGAGAACGTCGACGTGCCGGCACCGGGGCCGGGCGAGGCGCGCGTGCGCAACACCGCGATCGGCGTCAATTTCATCGATACGTATCAGCGGAGCGGGCTCTATTCGCTGCAGTTGCCGTCGGGGCTCGGCACGGAAGCCGCGGGCGTCGTCGAGGCGCTGGGGCCCGGTGTCGACTGGCTCGCGGTCGGCGATCGTGTCGCGGTTTGCACGGGTCCGGTCGGCGCCTACAGCACCGAGCGCATCGTGCCGGCCGACAAGCTGGTCAAGCTTCCGGACGGCATCGAGGATCGGACGGCGGCGGCGATGATGCTGAAGGGCCTCACCGTCCAGTACCTGTTCCGGCAAACGTATCCGCTCAAGGCCGGCGAGACAATCCTCTTCCACGCGGCCGCCGGCGGCGTCGGCCTGATCGCATGCCAGTGGGCGCGCGCGCTCGGCGCGACGATGATCGGCACCGTGAGCTCCGATGCGAAGGCGCAGCTCGCGCGTGAGTACGGCTGCACGCATACGATCATCTACACGCGCGAGAATTTCGTCGAGCGCGTGAAGGAGCTGACCGGCGGAAAAGGGGTGCCGGTCGTTTACGACTCGATCGGCAAGGACACGTTTCCCGGCTCGCTCGACTGTCTCTCGCCGCGCGGCCTGTTCGTGAGCTTCGGCAGCGCATCCGGGCCGGTGCCGCCGTTCAGCCTGCTGACGCTGTCGCAGAAGGGCTCGCTCTATGTGACGCGGCCGACGCTCTTCACCTATGCGTCGAATCGCGCGGCGCTGAACGCGATGGCTGGCGAGCTGTTTGCACTGGTGAAGGCGGGCAAGATCAAGCCCGATGCGCGGCAGACCTTCGCGCTCAAGGACGCCGGCGAAGCGCATCGCTCGCTCGAGGCGCGGAAGACGACGGGCGCCACGCTGCTGTTGCCGTGACTTGGCGAGTCAGCGCCCGGCGGGTTCCCGCGTCGCCTCGTTGACGAGCGCGCGCGCTGCATCGATCACTTCCGACGCGGTCACGCCCAGCGGGCCGACGCCGCGTGCGACGAGCATGTCGGCCGCGGCGCCGTGCAGGCAAACGCCGATGCGCATCGCTTCGCCGGGATCGATCCGTTGTGCGAGCAGCGCGCCGAGGATGCCGGCGAGAACGTCCCCGGATCCCGCAGTCGACAGCGCCGGGTTGCCGCTCGCGTTGATGTCGAAGGTGGCGTCGGGTCGCGCGACGATGCTGCCGACGCCCTTCAGCACCACGCACGCGTTCAGCATCGACGCGAGGCGCACGGCGGCCGCGACGCGATCGGCCTGCACGTCGGCGGTCGTGCACGCGAGGAGCCGCGCGGCCTCCGCCGGATGCGGCGTCGCGAGCGTCGGCGCCGTCCGCTTCGCGATCGCATCGACGAGGCTGCGCTTCGCGGCGATCGCGTTCAGCGCATCGGCATCGACGACGATCGGCTGATCGACCGCGATCGCTTTCTCGACCAGCGCATCGGCGCGCTCGCCGCTGCCCAGTCCCGGTCCGACGACCCAGGCGTCGTGATCGACGCCGGCCGCATTCGCCTCGCGCAGCATCAACTCAGGCGACAGCCAATCGACGAGCGGTGGATTGCGCGCTGCGAGGCCGACGACGACGCGGCCCGCGCCGAGGCGGATCGCCGCGCGTCCTGCGAGCAGCGCGGCGCCGACCAGGCCTTCCGCTCCACCGACGATACAGGCGCGGCCGAACGTGCCCTTGTGCGATTTCCGCACGCGCCGCGCGAGCACCGCCGGCAGTTGCACCCGCAACGCGTTCCATTCGAGGCGAACGCCCTGCCCTGCGATGGCGTCGTCGAGTCCGAGCGCGTGCATCGAAATCGCGCCGCAATGATCGGGGCCGTCGTTCGTGAGCAGGCCCGGCTTCAGCGCAATGAACGTGGCTGTCGCGGTGGCCGCGATCGTGGCTGCGCTCGCGACGCCGGTCGCGGCATCGAGCCCGCTCGGTACGTCGAGCGCGAGGATCGGCGCCCCGCTCGCATTCGCCCAGTCGATCCACGTCGCCCATGGGTCGCCAGGCGCGCGCGACAGTCCGACGCCGAACAGGCCGTCGACGATCAGGGCCGGCGCCGCGTCGGGAAGCCGATCGACGATCGGGACATCGGTCTGCCGCAGTGCCGCAAACGCGTTCGCCGCATCGGCCCGGGCATACGTCGCGGTTCCTGCGACGACGACGACGTCCCGGCCGCGCGCGCGCAAGCTTTGTGCGCAGACGAACGCGTCGCCGCCATTGTTGCCCGGGCCCGCGAGCACGACGGTCGACCCGCTTCGCCCGCTCAGCATCGCCGCGGCAATGTCGGCTGCTGCGGCGCCGGCGCGCTCCATCAACGGTTCGTGCGCGTGCCGGCGCTCGACGTCGCGCACCCGATCGATTGTGAGCACCGGGAGGAGGGCCGCACGTTGCGGGTGTGGGCTGGGCATCGGCAAACGAATTTCGATGCGAAATAAGGGATCCGCGTATGCGCGCGGACCGGCGATTGAAGTTTAAATCACCCGTCCGGTTTGGACTTTCGGCGCCTGCGCCCGTAGAATCCAGCCCGCCGGGTCCGCCCGCGGCCCCCAACTTCCAGGAGTCAATTGCATGCGTACTTCGAAGCTATCGCTCGCGCTTGCGCTGCTCGCATTCGCTGCCGCCCCGGTCCTGGCGCAGAATTCGGGAACGCTCAAGAAGGTGAAGGACAGCGGGACGATCACCATCGGTTACCGCGACGCGTCCATTCCGTTCTCGTATCTGAACGCCGAGCAGCAGCCGATCGGCTACGCAATGGACATCTGCCACCTGATCGTCGACGCGGTGAAGACCAAGCTGAACATGCCGAATCTCAAGGTTGCGCTCAATCCCGTCACGTCGTCGACACGTATTCCGCTGATGGCGAACGGGACGATCGACCTCGAATGCGGATCGACGACGAACAACGCCGAGCGCAAGAAGCAGGTCGACTTCGGCATGACTTACTTCGTCGTCAAGTACCGTTATGTCTCGCTCAAGTCGTCGAACATGGACTCGATCGACGCCCTCAAGGGCCAGACGGTGGTGTCGACCGCGGGCACGACCGACATCAAGGCGCTGAACGAACTCAACAGCTCGAAGAACATGGGCATGAACATCCTGTCGGCGAACGACCACCCGGCCGCGTTCCTGATGGTCGAGACGGGTCGCGCGAAGGCGTTCCTCATGGACGACATCCTGCTTGCGGGTCTCGTCGCGAACTCGAAGAATCCGTCCGAGTTCCACATCTCGTCAGCGAGCCTCGGTCTCGAGCCGTACAGCCTGATGTTCCGTCGCGACGATCCCGAGTTCAAGAAGCTCGTCGACGACACGATGACGCAGATCTACACCAGCGGGCAGATCGAGAAGATCTATCACAAGTGGTTCGAAAGCCCGATTCCGCCGAAGAACATCAACCTGAACATTCCGCCGAGCGATGCGCTGAAGGAAGTCTTCGCGCACCCGACCGATTCCCCGGATCCGAAGGACTACAAGCAATAAGCGGTGATTGGAGATCGTCGAGGACGGGGGGCTTTTGCCCCCCGTTGGTCATTGGCTGGGTCGCAAATCCTCGGACCGATGAGGGCCTGACGTGCATTACCACTGGAACTGGTCGATCTTCTGGCAGATGACGCCGGAGGGCACCGGCACCTACCTGCACACCCTGCTGGTCGGGCTCGTCTGGACGCTCGCCACCGGGCTCGCGGCCTGGGTGATCGCGCTCGTGCTCGGCTCGATCCTCGGGGTCATCCGCACGGCGCCCAGTCGCTGGGCAGCGGCGATCGGCAACCTGTATGTCGACGTCTTCCGCAACATTCCGCTGCTCGTCCAGATGTTCCTCTGGTTCTTCGTGCTGCCGGAGCTCTTGCCGAAGTCGCTCGGAACCGCGATCAAGCAGATGCCGCCGCCGTGGGCATCGTTCGTGCCGGCCGTCCTGTGCCTCGGCTTCTTTACCGCCGCCCGCGTCGCCGAGCAGGTGCGCGCCGGCATCCAGGCGTTGCCGCGCGGACAGAGGATGGCAGGCACCGCACTTGGGCTGACGCTGCCGCAGACGTATCGCTTCGTGCTGATGCCGATGACGTACCGGATCATCCTGCCCCCGCTCACGTCGGAGTTTCTGAACGTCATCAAGAACTCGTCGGTCGCGCTGACGATCGGCGTCGTCGAGTTGACGGCCGCGGCGCGCGCGATGCAGGAGTTCAGCTTCCAGGTGTTCGAGGCGTTCACCGCGGCGACGATCATCTACATCATCACGAACATCTGCGTCGTGTTCGCGATGCGCTGGGTCGAGCGGCGTGTCGCGGTGCCGGGATTCATCGGCCCGGCGGTGCACGGCGGCGGCCACTAGGCCCGAAGGCGCGGCGATGTTCGGACGTTTCGACTGGCACGAGATATGGATCAACCTCCCGTACCTGATGAAGACGGGAATGACGTTCACGCTGACGCTGACCGCACTGGTCGTCGTCGGTGGTGTCATCTTCGGCACGATCCTCGCGCTGATGCGGCTCTCGAGCATCAAGCCGGTGTCGATCATCGCGACCGCGTACATCAACCTGATGCGCTCGGTGCCGCTCGTGCTCGTGATCTTCTGGTTCTACTTTCTCGTGCCGTACATCGGCGCGTGGATCACCGGCGCCGACCGGCCGGTGCAGGTCGGTGCATTCCTGTCGTCGGTGATCACGTTCACGATGTTCGAAGCCGCGTACTACGCGGAGATCATGCGCGCCGGCATCCAGTCGATTTCGCGCGGCCAGTTCTGGGCGGGCTACGCGCTCGGCCTCAACTACTGGCAGACGATGGGCAAGATCGTGCTGCCACAGGCGTTCCGCAACATGGTG
>Ga0134128_10004314_pt1 | contig 17417 bp, 14 predicted proteins | sample KB31754_FD_96462 | JGI IMG/M metagenome (GOLD analysis project Ga0134128, IMG submission 96462) | Terrestrial soil microbial communities with excess Nitrogen fertilizer from Kellogg Biological Station, Michigan, USA - KB3-175-4 | ecosystem: Environmental > Terrestrial > Soil > Unclassified ... | reverse complement strand
TTTCGCCGGGGTGAGCGGCGGTGGGGCGGCGAATGCTGGAGCGGCTGTTCAAGCTGGAGGCGGCGGGGACGAGCGTCCGCACCGAGGTCCTGGCGGGGCTCACTACCTTCCTGACCATGGCCTACATCGTGGTGGTCAATCCCGCGATCCTGGGCGAGGCCGGCCTGCCGGTGGGCGCGGTGGCGGCGGCCACCTGCCTGGCGGCCGGGTTCGCCAGCCTCTTGATGGGCTTCTTGGCCAACTACCCGCTGGCGCTCGCGCCCGGCATGGGGCTGAACGCCTACTTCACCTACACGGTGGTCAAGGGCCTGGGCGTGCCGTGGCAGACCGCGCTGGGCTGCGTGTTCCTCTCCGGCCTGGCCTTCCTGCTGCTGACCGCCGCGGGCGTGCGCCAGATGATCATCGCGGCCATCCCGCGCGCGCTGTTCTCGGCGGTGGCCGGCGGCATCGGCCTCTTCATCGCCTTCATCGGGCTGAAGTCGGCCGGCGTCGTGGTGGCCAGCCCCGCGACCGCCGTGACGCTGGGAGACCTGACCAGCCCCACCGCGGCGCTGGCGGTGCTGGGCGTGCTGCTGATCGCCGCCCTGCAGGCCTGGCGGATCAGGGGCGCGATCCTGATCGGGATCGTCGCCGTCGCCGGCCTCAGTTGGGCCCTGGGCCTGGTCCCCTTCCGGCCTGGCCCCTACCAGCTCAGCGACATCGGCCAGGTCGCCTTCCACGCCGACGTGGCCGGCGCGCTCAACCTGAAGGGCGGCGTCGGCCTGGCGCTGATCGAGATCGTCTTCGTCTTCCTGTTCGTCGACCTGTTCGACAACGTCGGCACGCTGGTGGCGGTGACCAAAGAGGCCGGCATCTCCGACGAGGCCGGCGACATCCCCCGCCTGAACCGCATCCTCTACGCCGACTCGATCGCCACCATGGCGGGCGCGCTGATCGGGACCAGCACCACCACCAGCTACATCGAGAGCGCCTCGGGCGTGGCCGCGGGCGGGCGCACGGGCCTGACCGCCGTGGTGGTTGGCGCGCTCTTCCTGCTGGCCTTCCTGGCCGCGCCGTGGGTGCAGGCGATCCCGGCGGGCGCCACGGCGCCGGCGCTGATCCTGGTGGGCGCAATGATGCTGGGCGGGGTCGCCGAGATCGACTGGAAGGACCCGGCCGTGGCGGTCCCTGCCTTCCTGACGCTGGTCGCCATCCCGCTCACCTTCTCGATCGCCACGGGCCTGGCGTTCGGCATCGTCAGCTACGCGGCGCTGAAGCTCGTGCGCGGGCAGGTCGGCCGCGGCGACTGGCTGCTGCTGGCGCTGGCCGCGCTCTGCGTCCTGCGCTTCGTCTATCTGGCGAACGGTTAGCTGCCTCCTCTCCCGCCGCGAAGCGGAAGGGAGAGGGAAGGGCGAGGGCCGGCTCGTAAGAACGAAGCGCGCCCGGATGCCGACCCGAGGGCCCTCGCGCTGTCATCCGCAGTGGCGGAAAGGCTCCAGCCGGCCCTCACCCTGCCCTCTCCCAAGCTGCGCTTGTGAGAGGGTTTAAGGCAGCGCCTTGACGAAGGCGCGGACGACGGCGGCGGAGTTGTCCGAGGCGAGCTGGAAGAACACGCTGGCCTGGTTCTGGCCCGGATCGCCGCCGGCCAGGTCCGACAGGCTGCGGAAGCCGATGAACGGGGTCCCGTTGGCGTAGGCCACCTGGGCGACCGCGGCGGTCTCCATGTCGAGGACCCGGGCGTGGAAGGCGCCGAACGCCCAGGTCCGGAGCGCGGCGTTGTCCACGAAGCTCTGGCCCGAGACGCCGGCGCCGCCGGCCACCACCTTGGGCGTCGCCGCCAGGCATCGCCCGGCGCCCGTGCAGCGCTTCAGCGCCACGGTCGGCGCCACCTGCCGCGCCAGCGCGACCAACGCCGGGTCGGCGGGGAACCAGGCGCGATGCTCGGTCCTGCCGTCCGGCCCGGTGACCTGCACCGCCTTGGGATAGAACATCAAGAACGGCGGCCCGGCGAACGGATCGATGGCGGCGGGCGCGAAGTGGCCGGGCGCATCCTCCCGCGCCGCCACGCTCTCCAGGTACTCGCCCCATTCGTCGGGCGCGACCACGTCGCCGACGTCCAGCGCCGGATCGACGCCGCCGGCGATGCCGGAGACCACGATGCGGCTGATCCGGAAATGGTCCAGCGCGCGCTGGGCGTTCATCGCCGCATTGACCATCGAGACGCCCGAGAGGAACAGCACAACCGGCTTGCCCTCCAGCCGGCCGGTGGTGAACACCGTGCCAGAGATCCGGTGCTCGCGCTTGTCGCTGGTGGCCTGGGCGAGCGCGACCAGCTCCGGCGCGAAGGCCGAGATCACCGCGGTGCGCGGGATGGCGTCGAGCAGGCCCGCGGGCTCGGCGGCGCGCGCGAGCGGCGCAGTGGCCACGACCAGAAGCAGGCAGAGGGCGTGGATCAGCGGGCGAGGCATCGGCGCAGCATTCCACCCCCGCAAGCTCGGCCGCAACGGCGGCGTCCGCGCGCTACTTCCCCTCCACCGAGAAGCTCAGCAGCACGTTGTCCGGGCCGCTGGAGCCCGAGGCGCCATTGAAGCCGGCCATCACGAAGGCCTGGCCGCCGGCGAAGGTCATGCCGGTGGCGTCGAGGTTGCCGCCGCGCTGGTTCTTCACGCCGTTGACCGTCTCGTAGCGGCGCCCGGCGGTGTCGTAGTCCCAGATCAGGTCGCCGGTCTTGGCCGCAAACGCGCGCACGTGGCCGTCCTGGTTCACCCCATAGACGACGCCGTTGGCGACGCTCACGGGGCCGGAGTAGCCGTTGCCGCAACGGCCCTGGAAGCTGCACTTGGCGGGCTCGGGCGCACGCTTGCGCCAGACCAGCGCGCCGTCGGTCAGCCTGAGCGCCGAGAGCGTCGGCATTCCCCGGTCGGCGATGCCCACGTAGAGGTTGTCGTTGTCGGCGGCCATGCCCCATTCGACGCCGCCCAGGGCGCTGCCCTTGCCGATGCGGGTCTGCCAGATCAGCTTGCCGTCGTCGGGGTTGAGCGCATAGACCCCGCCCGACTTCTGGCCGGCGTAGACCACGTCGCGGCCGTCCTTCAGGTGCTTCAGGATCGGCGAGGAGCCGAAGTCGAAGTCCGGGCCGTTGGGCGTCGGGCAGTTGGGCCCCGGCCGGCTGGGCGGGCAGCCGACCAGGAAGTTGTCCTTGTCGGTCATCTGGTGCGCCCACCTGATCTTGCCGGTCTTCAGGTCCATCGCCTCGACGGCGTCGGAATAGTCCTCGTCGACGTCGGTGTAGCTGTCGCCGGTGGCGACGTAGAGCACGCCGCGCTTCGGATCGATGGTCGGCGAGGACCAGATCGCCGCCCCGGCCGGCCCGTACATCTGGGTCCCGGCGGCGTTCTTCTTGAACGGCGCCGGCGCGGCGGGGATCGAATAGCTCTTCCACCTGACCTTGCCGGTGGCGGTGTCGATGGCGATCACCGCGCCGCGCTGCTTGCAGCATTCGTAGATGGCCAGCCCCGCGACGCCCTCCTCGAAGGAGGACAGCGGCACGTAGAGGGTGTCCTTCCAGAGCGCCGGCGCGCCGGTCAGGATGCCGCGCGGCCCGGCGTCGACGTTGACCATCCAGAGCTCCTTGCCGGAGTTCGCGTCGACCGCCACCTCGTTGCGGGCCATGTCGCCGAAGTAGGCCGCCCAGCCGGAGGGCACCTTGGCGTTCTTGCCCACCGAGATGGTCACCCGCACCGGGCCGCGCGCGTGGTAGGCCCAGGCGACGCAGCCGGTCGCCTTGTCCAGCGCATAGACCTGACCGGAGGACGAGGAGACGAACACCCGGTTGCCGACCACGCTCGGCTGGCCATAGCGGCCGCCCTGGTAGGCGAAGGCCCACTTGACGGCGAGCTTGGGCGCATTGGCCGCGGTGATGGTGGTGGCGGCCGCGACGCGGCTGTTCTGCTTGTCGGGGCTCCAGCCGTTCCAGGCCGGGCCCGCGGGATTGAACTTCGCGCCGGCCGGGCAGGCGTCCTTGGCCTCCGAGGCCACGTCGAACCTGGCGTCCGGCGCCTGGCCGGTGACGAAGGCGGCGATGGCGCCGATGTCCTCGTCGGAGAGGCCCGCCGACATCGGCTGCATCTTGCCGGTCTTCAGGGCGTCGATGATCACATTGGGGAACTGGGCCGCCAGTTCCGCGCGGCTCGGCGCATGTTCCACCGGCGGCATGTGGCAGCCCTTGCAGCGGGCGGTGAACAGCTCCTCGCCGTGGGCCTGCATGCGCAGCATCGCCGCCTGCTGGGCCTGGCGCTGGGCGGCCTGCAGCTGCTGCGGCGGCGGATTGGCGTTGAGCGTCGAGGGCTGGCTGAACGCCGCATGCGTGGTCACCGCCGCCAGCGCCGCGGCCGCCACGATGACCCCGTTCCAGAACCGCTTCATCTCGAGCCCTCCCCGAAGAAGCCCGTCTGCCGCGGGCCTTCCTTCGATAGACAGTGTCCAGTTTGCAGCCAGATTTCCACGCCCCCTCATCCCCGCGAAAGCAGGGACCCCAGGCCGGAGACGCCGCGGCAGCGGCGTCTCAGTCCTCAGCCGCGGAGATCGCAGAGGACGCGGAGGCTCGCAGAGAGCCCCTGCCGCACGTTCTCTCTGCATATCTCTGCGCAATCTCCGCAATCTTTTGCGGTTCGACAGAGCGTCTCCGCTGCCGCGGAGGCCGCGAGCCGGGACTGGGCTTGACTACAGGTGCGCTTCGGCCGGGATCACCGTGTCCAGGTCGTCCTTCCGCGGCGAGGCCTGGGCGCCGAAGGCGTTGCGGTCGCGCAACGGGGTATGCGGGATCAGCAGCACCACCACGAGGGCGGCGGCCACCACATAGATGCCAAGCGCGAACACCTGGGTGATGGCGTTCGCGATGATCTCCTTGATCGCCCAGGGCAGCTGCGGCGCGTGGCCGTGCGCCTGGGCCGCCGCGCCCATGCCCTGCAGCTTGCCGACGTCGACGCCCGGCATGATCCTCCCAAGGCCGGAGTTCAGGTTGGCGGTGAGGAAGGTCCCGAAGATCGCCACGCCCATGGTCGAGCCGATCTGGCGGAAGAACTGGCTCGACGAGGTGACCACGCCCAGGCGGTTCATGGGCAGGGCGTTCTGCACCGCCAGCGAGAACAAGCTCTGGCCGGGGCCGAGGCCCACGCCCAGCACCGCCATCCGCCAGGAAAGGTCCCAGCGCGGGGTGTCGGCGTGCATCCGCGACAGCAGCCAGATGCCCGCGATGGTGACCACGATGCCGCCGATCATGAACGGCTTGTAGATCCCCGTCCGCGTGACCAGCCGGCCGCAGAGGATCGAAGACGCCATCAGCCCGCCCATCAGCGGCAGGGTCGAAAGGCCCGAGGTGGTGGCCGCCACGCCCTGGCCCAGCTGCATGAAGAGCGGCAGGAAGGCCACCGTGCTCATGAAGCTCATCGAGACCAGGAAGCCCGCCAGGTTGGCGGTCGTGAAGGTTCGGTTCCGGAAGAGGTCGAGCGGCAGGATCGGGTCGGACGCGAACCGCTCGGCGAACGCGTAGAGCAGCAGGCCCGCAAGCGCCGTGCCGAAGAGGCCCAGCTCCTGCGCCGAGGTCCAGGCGTAGGTGCGCCCGCCGAAGGTCAGCGCCAGCAGCAGCGGCACGAAGGTGGCGATGATCAGGCCCGCGCCGATGAAGTCGATCCTGCCCTTCGCCTGGTGACTCATCTTCGGCATCTTGACGATGATCATGAAGAGGCTGAGCAGGCTGAGCGGCAGGTTCAGGTAGAAGACCCAGCGCCAGCCGGCGACCAAATGGCCGGCAATGGTCATGGTCCCGTGGTCGGTGAAGTAGCCACCGATCAGCGGTCCCATGGTCGAGGAGAGCCCGAAGATCGCTCCGAACATGCCGGCCATCCGCCCGCGCTCGCGCGGCGGGAAGAGGTCGCCGATGATGGCGAAGGCGGTGGTGAAGAGCGCGCCCCCGCCGATCCCCTGCACGGCGCGGAAGACGATCAGCTGCACCATGCCCCCGCCGATCAGCGGCAGCGGCCCGAACTCGCCGGAGAGGCCCGAGAGCCACGAGCCCATCAGGAAGAACACGATGCCCGCCAAGAGCACCGGCTTGCGCCCGAAGAGATCGCCCAGCTTGCCCCAGATCGGCACCATCACGGTCGAGGAGAGCAGGTAGGCGGTGGTCACCCACGAATAGAGCGCCAGGCCGTTCAGCTCGGCGATGATCCGCGGCATGGCGGTGGCGACGATGGTCTGGTCCAGCGCCGACAGCAGGAAGACGATCGCCACGCCCCAGAGCGTGACGCGCTTCTCCGCCTCGCTGAACTGCGCGGTCGTCATGCCCCGAATCCTCCGGCTCCGTACCGAGTCTACCACACGCCGTTATGCTGACAGGCCGCTGTCAGCAGGGCCGCGATAGGACAGGGTTCACGCTTCGAGGACCCCTCCCAATGCCGGCTCACGACGACCCCGTCCGCCTCGCCCAGCGCTGGACCGCCATGTGGAACGGCGAGGTCCCGGCGCGCGCCGTCGCGGCGCCCGATTGCGCCGTCTATTTCGGCCGCCGTCCAATGATCGCGCGCGCCACCACCGCCCACGGCCCCGACGAGCTGCAGGGCGTGGTGGACGCGATCCGCGGCCATCTCGTGGGCGTGCGCTACGGCTTCGCGGCGGCCCCGCCCGTGGCCGGCACCAGCGGCGCAGACGGAGTCATCAGCCTGCTCTGGCACGTCTCGGCCCTGGGCCTGCCGCGGCGCAGCGGGATCGATCTCATCCGCCATGCCGGCGGCAGGGTCACCGAGGTTTGGTCGATCACCGGCGACCTCGAGCTGCCGCCGCTGCGCCTCAGCCTGCCGGAGACGCGCGCAGCGGCCTAGGTGGCCGCCGGGGCTGCGCCTGACACCGGTTGCCTGTAGGCTGGCGCCATGAACGCGCTCGCCGCCGAAAAGCCCAACGTCCTGCGCCTGCACGTGGCCGACAACGTGGTCATCGCCATGCGCAGGCTGGCGGTCGGCGAGCCGCTGGCCGGCGAGGGCGTGGCGGCCGCCGAGGCCATCGCCAGCGGCCACAAGGTCGCCGTGCGGCCGATCGCGGCCGGAGAGACCGTGCGCAAGTACGGCCAGGTGATCGGGGCGGCGACGCAGGCCATCGCGCCCGGCGCGCACGTGCACAGCCACAACCTGGCGGTCTCGGACCTGCGCCGCGCAGCGGAGGATGTCCCCCGAACCCTCCCCCAGGTCGCGCCCCGCACGTTCGAGGGCTTCGCGCGGGCGAACGGCCGGACCGGCGTGCGCAACTACGTGGGCGTGCTGACCAGCGTCAACTGCTCGGCCACGGTGGCCCGCCACATCGCCGAGGCGGCCGAGCGCTCGGGCCTCCTGGCGCGGTTCCCCAACGTCGACGGGATCGTGCCGATCACCCATGCCTCGGGCTGCGGCATGGCCGGGGCCGGCGAAGGCTTCGAGGTCCTCAAGCGCACGCTCTGGGGCACGGCGGCCAACCCCAACTTCGGCGCGGTGATGCTGGTGGGGCTCGGCTGCGAGGTGCTGCAGATCGGCAAGCTGAAGGCCGACTACGGCCTCGTCGACGGCGAGGCGTTCCAGAGCTTCACCATTCAGGAGTCGGGCGGCACGCGCCGGGCGGTCGCCGAGGGCCTGGCGCGGCTCGAGGACATGTTGCCGGCCGTCGAGCGCCAGACCAGGACCACCCGGCCCGCCGGCGAGCTGGTGCTGGGCCTGCAGTGCGGCGGCTCCGACGCCTGGTCCGGCGTCACCTCCAACCCGGCGCTGGGCGCGGCCTGCGACCGGCTGGTGGCGCTGGGCGGCACGGTGATCCTCTCCGAGACGCCGGAGATCTATGGCGCCGAGCACCTCCTGATCGCCCGCGCCGCGGCGCCCGATGTGGCCGACAGGCTCCGCGCGCGGCTGGCCTGGTGGGAGCGCTACACCGCCCTGCACGGCGCCCGGATGGACAACAATCCCTCGCCCGGGAACAAGGCCGGCGGCCTGACCACCATCCTGGAAAAATCGCTGGGCGCGGTGGCCAAGGCCGGGTCCTCGCCGCTCGCCGACGTCGTGGAGTACGCCCAGCCGATTCAAGGCCGCGGCCTGGTGTTCATGGACTCTCCGGGCTTCGACCCCTGCTCGGCGACCGGCCAGGTGGCTTCCGGCGCGACCATGATCGCCTTCACCACCGGGCGCGGCTCGGCCTACGGCTGCAAGCCCTCGCCGTCCATCAAGCTCTCCTCCAATTCCGACCTCTATCGCCGCATGGAGGAGGACATCGACATCGACTGCGGCGGCGTCGCCACCGGCGAGGCGACCATCGCGGAAAAGGGCGGGGAGATCGTCGACTACCTGCTGGCGGTCGCGTCCGGCCGGCCCAGCAAGAGCGAGGCGCTGGGCTACGGCGGCCTGGAGTTCGTGCCCTGGCAGCTGGGCGCGGTGATGTAGACCGCCTCCGTCTCGGGGCGCATGGTCGAGGCCGCGAACGCAAGGGAGGCGCTGCCCATGAACGCGGTGGTGGCGGAGCTGGAGCGGGCGGTGGGCGCTGGCAGCGTCGCCACCGGCGAGGCGGCGGCCGAGCAGGCGCACAGCCTGGTGGCGCGGCTCGGGACGCCGCTGGCGGTCGTCAAGCCGCGCTCGACGGCGGAGGTGGCCGCGGTGCTGCGCGCAGCCCACGCCGCCGGAACGGCTGTGGTCCCCTGGGGCGGTCGCACGGGCCTCGTCGACGGCTGCCAGGCCGAAGGGGCCATCGCGCTCTCGCTGGAGCGCATGAACGCGGTCGAGGAGATCGACGCCACCGGCTCGACCATGACCGTGCAGGCCGGCTGCATCCTGGCCAACGCCTGCGACGCGGCCGAGGCGGCCGGCCTCTTCCTGCCGCTGGACCTGGGCGCGCGCGGATCGGCCACGATCGGGGGCAACGTCTCCACCAACGCCGGCGGCAACCGGGTGCTGCGCTACGGCATGATGCGCGACATGGTGCTGGGACTGGAGGTGGTGCTGGCCGACGGCGCGGTGGTCGGCGCCATGAATCACCTGATCAAGAACAACACCGGCTACGACCTGAAGCAGCTGTTCATCGGCTCTGAGGGCACGCTGGGCGTGGTCACCCGCGCCGTCATCCGGCTGCGCGCCAGGCCGGCCTCGCAGAACACCGCCTTCCTGGCGGTCGACGACTTCGCCGCGCTGCCCAAGCTGCTGCGCCGGCTGGAGGCGGAGCTCTCCGGGACGCTCTCGGCCTTCGAGGTCATGTGGCCGGAGTTCTACGAGTTCGTCACCACCGAGCCCGCCAAGGGCCGGCCGCCGCTGCCCCGCGGGGCGGCCTACTACGTGCTGGCCGAGATGCTGGGCGCGCACCCCGAGGCCGACGCCGAGCGGTTCGAGCAGGTGCTGGCCGACGCCCTGGAGGCGGGCCTGGTTTCCGACGCCGTCATCGCCAAGAGCCAGGCGGAGCGGGCCGCCATGTGGGGCCTGCGCGACGACGTCGCCCAGCCGTTCCGCAACGGGCCCGCGGTGACTTTCGACGTCAGCCTGCCGATCCCGGCCATGCCCGCCTACGTGGCTCGCGTGAAGGAGGACCTGACGGCGAGGTGGCCCAAGGCCGAGCTCACCGTGTTCGGCCACCTGGGCGACGGCAACCTGCACCTGATCGCCGGCGTCGGCGACCGCGGCGCGCGCCACGCCATCGAGCAGCTGGTCTATGCGCCGCTGGCCGCGATCGCGGGCTCCATCTCGGCCGAACACGGCATCGGCCTGCAGAAGCGCGAGTTCCTGCCCGCGTCCCGCTCGCCGGAGGAACTGGCCCTGATGCGCACGCTGAAGGCCGCGCTGGACCCGAAGAACATCCTCAACCCGGGCAAGATCCTGGGCTGAAGCGGACGCGCGTTGACGCCCCGCCGCCGGCGCCTAGATTGCGCGCTCCGCCCTGTGCCCCAGTGGCGAAACGGTAGACGCGGCAGACTCAAAATCTGTTGTCCGCAAGGACGTGTTGGTTCGAGTCCGACCTGGGGCACCAGCCTTCGCGCCTGCGGCGCTACGGCTTGGCAAGCCACGTACGCGAAGGCTGTCGCGCCATAGCCCGGTAGGGCGAAGGCGGACCGGGCTCGGTGTCGATAGCTCGCGCGGGATGATCGCTGCGCGCCGACCGCCGGCCGCCCGAGCCCAGGGCTCCGCTCAGGCCCAGGCCCGCTCCAGGATGGCCGCGGTGGGCGCGCCGTCCGGCAGGAGACCGAACGCGTCGGCGCCCGCTGGGAGCCGACTCGCGAGAAAGGCGTCGGCGACGAACCCGGGCGCATGCCGCAGGAGCAGGCTCGCCTGCAATGCGACGACCAGGTCGCGGGCGAAGCGCCGCAGGGCCGTTTCCGCCAGCCCGCCGCGCGCCCGGTCGAGCACGTTTTGCGCGGCGGCGTCGAAGCGGGCGTCGCCGCCGCGCACCTCGGCCAGTTCGGCCGCCAGGACGTCCACCGTCTGCGGCTCGCGATGCAGCGCCCGCAGCACGTCGAGGCACATGACGTTCCCCGAGCCCTCCCAGATCGAATAGACCGGCAGCTCGCGGTAAAGGCGCGGCATGCCGCTCTCCTCGACATAGCCGTTGCCGCCCAGGACCTCGAGCGCCTCGGCGGCCATCATCGGGCCGCGCTTGCAGACCCAGAACTTCGCCGCCGGCGTCGCCAGCCGGCGGAAGAGCGCCTCGCGCGGGTCGTCGCGGCGGTCGAAGGCGGCCGCCAGGCGGAAGGCGATCGCGGTCGCAGCCTCCACTTCGAGCGCCAGGTCCGCGAGCACGTTGGCCATCAGCGGCTGATCCACCAGCCGGCGCTGGAAGACCGTGCGGTGGCGCGCATGATGCAGGGCCCGCACCAGGGCCTGGCGCTGCACGCCGGCCGAGCCGGTCACGTTGTCGAGCCGCGTGTAGCCGACCATCTCGATGATGGTGGCCACGCCCCGGCCCTCGTCGCCGACCCGCCAGGCCAGCGCGCCCGCGAACTCGACCTCGCTGGAGGCGTTGGACCGGTTGCCCAGCTTGTCCTTCAGCCGCTGGAAATTGAGCGCGTTCAGCTTGTCGTCGGGCGTCCAGCGCGGCAGGAAGAAGCAGGTGAGCCCTCGGGGCGCCTGGGCCAGCACCAGGAAGGCGTCGGACATCGGCGCCGACATGAACCATTTGTGGCCGACGATGCGGTAGAGCCCGTCGGGGCCCGCCGGCTCGGCCAAGGTCGAATTGGTCCGCACGTCCGAGCCGCCCTGCTTCTCGGTCATGCCCATGCCGACCAGCGCGCCGGCCTTCCGCTCGGCCGGTTCGTGCGCGGGGTCGTAGGTGCGCGAGAACAGCTTCGGCAGCCAGCTGCGCACCGGTTCGTCCGCCGCGGCGATCACCGGCGCCGCCGCATAGGTCATGGAGATCGGGCAGCTCGTACCGGCCTCCACCTGGCCGCTCATGTAGAGCCCGGCGGCCCGGTGGACGTGGGCCCCCGGCCGCGGATCCGACCACGGCGAGGCATGGACCCCCTGCGCCACCTGAAGCGCCATCAGCTCATGGTAGGCCGGATGGAACTCGATCCAGTCGATGCGCCGCCCCTGGGCGTCGTGGGTATGCAGGCGCGGCGTGTCGCGGTTGGCGACCTCGCCAAGCGCGCGGGTCTCCGGTCGGCCGAGCACCTGTCCATAGGCGGCGAGATCGTCGCCGGCCCATGGCGCTTCGCGGCTCACGGCCTCGACCAGCGGCGCGTCGGTCGAATAGAGGTCGTAGGCGCCAAGGGGCGGCGGCTGGTTGATGACCTCATGCGTCCGGAACGGCGCCTGCGCGGGCTCGACGTTCATTCGGTCCTCCCGTTCCGTGGCGACCGCGCCCTGCCGGCAGGGCGCGCCGCTCGGGCGCCAGCGGCGCCTCTGCGACCCAACGCGCGCGGCGTCAATGCGGGCTCCGACTTGCGCTTGGACATTTGAGAACGTAAATGATAATCAGTCGCAAGAAACCCTCGGGATCCGCCCGCCGATGCACGACATGGTTCCGGACGTGACGGCCAGGCCACCCGCCCAGGCGGAAGGCCGGCTCGTGCGCCTCTCGGCCGCGCGGCCGGGCGACCGCGGCGTGATCCTCGAGGTGCGCGCGGAGGCTCATCCCTCCCCGGCTCGCTCGCGGGCCGGCGCCCCCCTCGCATCGCGATCCGCCCGCAAGGGGGGTGGAACGGATCATGGGGTCGACGTGCACGAGTTGCAGCGCCGCCTGCTGGAGTTCGGCTTCGTCGAGGGCGCCCGCATCGAGGTGCTGCACGAAGGCGCCATCCGCCGCGACCCCATCGCCATCCGGCTGGACGAGATGCGCGTGGCGCTGCGCCGCCGCGACGCCGAGGACGTCTGGGTCCTGCTGGACAAATGACCGGGGCTTCGGCGATGGCGCCGGCGCGCATCGCGCTCGTCGGCAACCCCAATTCCGGCAAGACCGCGCTCTTCAACGCGCTGACCGGCAGCCGCCAGAAGGTCGCCAACTACGCCGGCGTCACCGTCGAGCGCAAGGAGGGCCAGGTGGTCAGCGCCTCCGGCCGGGCGATCTCGGTGCTGGACCTGCCGGGCACCTACTCCCTGCGCGCCCGCAGCCCCGACGAGGTGGTCACCCGCGACGCGGTGCTTGGCAAGCTGGCCGGCGAGCAGGCGCCCGACGTGCTGGTCTGCGTGGCCGACGCCACCAACCTGCGGCTCGTGCTGCGGCTGATCCTGGAGCTGAAGGCGGTCGGGCGGCCGATGGTGCTGGCGCTCAACATGTACGACATCGCCCAGCGCCAGGGCCTGCGCATCGATCTCGCGGGACTGGCGCGCGAGATCGGCTGCCCGATCGTCACCACCGTGGCCACCCGCAAGCGCGGGATCGACGACCTGGTGGGTCAGGTCGAGCGGCTGGTCGCCGCGGGCGCGGTGGGAGCCGAGAGCGCGTGGCGCGAGCCGGCGGCCGGCGAGATCCGCGACGCTCACCGCGAGGCGCAGCGCATCCTGAAGGCCCACGTGAAGCCGCCCGAGCGCCCCGACACCTTCACCGGCAAGGTGGATGCGGTGCTGCTCCACCCGGCGGCGGGGCTCGTCATCCTGCTCGGCCTCCTGTTCGTGATGTTCCAGGCGGTGTTCTCCTGGGGCAAGGTGGTGGGCGACCTGATCGGCGATGGGTTCACCGCAGCCGCCGGGCTGATCGCCGCGCAGCTGCCCCACGGGCTGATCACCAGCTTCCTGACCGACGGGGTGATCTCCGGGGTCGGCTCGGTGATCGTCTTCCTGCCGCAGATCCTGATCCTGTTCTTCTTCATCATCCTCTTGGAAGACTTCGGCTACATGGCCCGCGCCGCGTTCCTGATGGACCGCATCATGGGCGGCGCCGGCCTGCACGGCCGCGCCTTCATTCCCCTGCTCTCCAGCTTCGCCTGCGCCATTCCTGGGATCATGGCGACGCGGGTGATCGACAACAAACGCGACCGGCTGACCACCATCCTGGTGGCGCCCCTGATGACCTGTTCGGCGCGCATCCCGGTCTACACCCTGATCATCTCGGCCTTCATCCCGAGCCGGATGCTGTGGGGGTTCGTCAACCAGCAGGGGCTGGTGATGTTCGGCCTCTACGCGGCCGGCATCGCCTCGGCGCTGGCGGTTTCGTTCGTGACCCGCCGCGTGTTCTGGCGCGGGGCCGTAGAGCCCTTCCTGATGGAGCTTCCGGCCTACAAGATCCCCGATGCCGAGAATGTCGCGCGCAACGTGCTCCTGCGCGGCAAGATCTTCCTCACCCGGGCCGGCACGATCATCTTCCCGCTGATGATCGCCGTCTGGCTGCTGTCGAACTTCCCCGGCGCGCCCGCGGGGGCGACCGGCCCGGCCATCAACTATTCGGTCGCCGGCCGCATCGGCCACTTCATCCAGCCGGCCTTCGCCCCCATCGGCTTCAACTGGCAGATGATCGTGGCGCTGATCCCGGGCTTCGCGGCGCGGGAGGTCGCGGTGGCGGCGCTGGGCACGGTCTATGCGGTGGGCTCCGGCGACACCTCCCCGGCCCTGCTCGGCCATACGCTCGCCCAGCACTGGTCGGTGGCCACCGGCCTGGCCTTCCTCGCCTGGTACGTCTTCGCCCCGCAGTGCGCCTCGACGCTGGGCGTCGTGAAGCGCGAGACCAACTCCTGGCTCTGGCCGGGCGTGATGTTCGCCTACATGCTGGCGATGGCCTACGTCGCGGCCCTGATCACCTATCAGATCGCGATCGCGCTCGGCGCCGGCTGAAGCCCTCACCCGAGGGTTGCGAATTAACCAACAATTCAACCTACCCTTTAACTCGGCGCTAAACGCAGTCGTTGCAGGGTTTCCCCGTGCAGAATTGGCACATAACGAACAGCCCAGGGACGACCCAGATGAACCAGGTGGCCGCAATCCCCGGCAAAAGGCCGGTGCGTGGCAACGAAACCCTCGCCAAGCGCGTCCGTGAAGCGCTCCTCGCCCTCGGCGGCGAAGCCCACCGCGGCGTGGTGATCCAGCAGGTGGCCAAGGCGCTCGGCCACGACGTGCGCCAGATCCCCGAAGAGCTGGAAGAGGCCCTGATCCTCTCTTTCGACAAGACCTGGCGCGACGAGCGCAAGCGCGCCGCCTACGGCTTCCACCTCCCGTTCGGCGAAGGCTCGCACCGCTGGGCGGTGCTGCGCGAGCCGATGGCCTACGCGGCCTAAACCTCCCCGCCGAGCTGGCCCGCCGCGGCCTGCAGCCGGGCCAGCAGGCGCTTGACCAGCTCGACCTCGCCCGGCGCGAAGCCGGCGATCAGAGCCGTCTCGTAGGCCAGCGCCAACGGCGCGATATCGCCATAGAGGCTGCGGCCCTGCGCGCTCAGCGCCAGCACGTGGCTGCGCCCGTCGGCGTGATGCTCCGAGCGCGACACCAGGCGCCGCTTCAGGAGGCCCTGGGCCGCCCGGCTCACCGTCACCTTGTCCATCACCGTTCGCGCCACCAGCTGGCCCTGGGTCAGCGCCCCGTCCTCGGCCAGCACGCAGATCAGCCGCCACTGCGGCACGGACAGGCCGAAGCGGTCTTGATAGGCGCGCGCGATCAGCCCGGAGACCGCGTTCGACGCCACCGACAGCCGATAGGGCAGATAGGCGTCGAGCTTCAGCTCGTCCGCCATATTGCGTTCGGCGCTCACCCGCCGACGCCTCGGCCGCAGCAGGCGCAGGCCTTGGATCCGGCTCCCCTCCCCCTTGCGGGGAGGGGTCGGAGGTGGGGGTGAAAGCTGGGCGGATGGCGTTTGGCGACCGCACCGGAGCCAGGCCTGGAACGGCGCGGCGTCGCCCCCGCCCCAACCCCTCCCCGCAAGGGGGAGGGGCTCTGGAGGATCGGCCCGTAGGGCGCGGAAAAGATCACGCCTCCCCCACCGTCTGCTCGATGGCGCCGAAGATCGAGTGGCGCTTCTCGCCGCGCATTTCGATGCGGACCGTGTCGCCGGCCTTCAGGAACGGCGTCTTCGGCTGGCCTTCGTTGAGGGTCTCCACGGTGCGCAGCTCGGCGATGCAGGAATAGCCCACGCCGCCCTCGCCCAGGGGCTTGCCGGGCCCGCCGTCGGGTCCGCGGTTGGAGACCGTGCCGGAGCCCACGATCGTGCCGGCGCCCAGCGCGCGGGTCTTGGCCGCGTGCGCGATCAGCACGCCGAAGTCGAAGGTCATGTCGACGCCGGCGTCGGCCTCGCCGAACGGCTGGCCGTTGAGCTCCACCGAGAGCGGGCCGTTGAGCTTGCCGTCCTTGAAGTTGGGCAGGGCGTCCGGCGTCACCGCCACCGGCGAAAAGGCCGAGGCCGGCTTCGACTGGAAGAAGCCGAAGCTCTTGGCGAGCTCGGCCGGGATCAGGTTGCGCAGCGAGACGTCGTTGCAGAGCATGACCAGCCGGATCGCGGCCAGGGCCTCCTCGCGGCTCGCCCCCTGGCGCACGTCGCCGGTCACCACCGCCACCTCGGCCTCCAGGTCGCAGCCCCACGCCGGGTCGGCGAGCGGGATCGGATCGCGGGGCCCCAGGAAGCCGTCCGAGCCGCCCTGGTACATCAGGGGATCGGTCCAGAAGCTCTCGGGCATCTCGGCGCCGCGCGCCCGGCGGACCAGCTGGACGTGGTTCACATAGGCCGAGCCGTCGGCCCACTGGTAGGCCCTGGGCAGGGGGCTGGCCGCGGCGTGCTCCCGGAACCGCTCGCGCGGCGCCGAGCCGTGCTCCAGGCTTTCGGCCAGGCCCCGCAGGCTGGGCTCCACGCCCTCCCAATGGTCGAGGGCGAACTGCAGAGTGGGGGCGATATGGTGCGCTTCGGCGAACCAGGCGAGGTCGCTGGAGACCACCACGAGGCGCCCATCGCGGCCGCCCTTCAGCGAGGCGAGCTTCATCGGGTCTCCTCTGCCGTGTCCCTGCGGATCTCGCGGATCAGCCTGACGCCTTCTTCGTAGGCCTCGGGCTCGTAGACGGTGACCTCGACGCGGATGTCGCCGCCGGCGTCGCCTTCCCACAGGTAGGTGCGTTCGAAGCAGACCGCGCGTCCGGCCGGCGTGAAGCCCTCGAAGGTGTCGCCCCAGGGCGTGTGCCGCGAGATCGCCGCCCAGCCCAGGGTGACGGCCCGCTCCAGCTCCTCGCGGGCGGCGGCTTCCATGTCGTCGGCGACGCTCAAGAGGGGCCCTTCCAGCTGTCGACGTAGGCGGAGTTCTCGACGCTGGCCGCCGCCGCGCCCACCTCCAGCGGGTCGCGGGCGTCGATCATCACCGCGTATTCGTCGGTGGCGGCCTTCGGCTGGGTCAGCATGTTCTTCAGCGCCTTGGGGTGCGGCCCGTGGGTGAAGCCCGACGGATGGAAGGTCATCATGCCGGCCTCGATATGGTCGCGGCTGAAGAAGTCGCCGGCGTGGTAGAACAAGACCTCGTCGTAGTCGTCGTTGTTGTGGAAGAACGGCACCTTCAGCGCGCCGGGATCGGTCTCGAACGGCCGCGGCGTGAACGTGCAGACCACGAAGCGGTCCGACACGAAGGTCGAATGCACGCTGGGCGGCAGGTGGTAGCGATGGCTCGTCACCGGCCTGAGGTCCCTGACGTTCAGCCGCACGGGCGCGAGGTCGCCGTGCCAGCCCACCGCGTCCAGCGGGTTGTACGGATAGGTCACGGTCGAGACCTCGCCGCGCTTCTTGATCTCCACCTTGAACGCGCCCTCCTCGGCCTGGTGGGCGCGGAAGGCGTCGTCGATCTGCGGGGTCTCCAGCATGGCGGGGTCGAACAGGGCGTGGCCGCCCAAGAGGCCCTTGTCCGGCAGGCCGAAGTGGCTGTTGGTCGCCTGGATCATCAGGATGGCGGTCGGTTCCGTCGGCGAGAGCCGCCACATGGTGCCGCGCGGCAGGTAGAGGTAGTCGCCGGCCCGGTAGGCCAGCCGGCCATAGTCGCAGAAGAGGTCGCCCACCCCTTG
>Ga0134128_10004313_pt1 | contig 17419 bp, 19 predicted proteins | sample KB31754_FD_96462 | JGI IMG/M metagenome (GOLD analysis project Ga0134128, IMG submission 96462) | Terrestrial soil microbial communities with excess Nitrogen fertilizer from Kellogg Biological Station, Michigan, USA - KB3-175-4 | ecosystem: Environmental > Terrestrial > Soil > Unclassified ... | reverse complement strand
TGCTGGCCGGAGCACCGCCCGTGCGCCGTTGGCGCTATCTTGCCGTCGGATTCGCGGCGGGCGTGATGCTGTTTGCGACACTCGGAGTGAGCCCAGGGTCTGACGTGCTCGCGCATTTTGGTGGATTCGTGAGCGGGCTCGTGCTCGGGTGCTTTTTAATTTTCGCGCCGCGGCTCAGCCGAAACACGCTGGCAAACGCCCTGGCCGGCATTACGTTTTGCATTCTGGTGATTTTGCCGTGGTGGCTGGCATTGCGCACCATTCGCTGAATTCGGTTTGGTCGTTTTCATCGCCGCGGCTTCACGAACTTTGATTGCGGCGCGGATTTCATTGCTCGCGTTCATCAGCGGATTCAAGCAACGAGTTAAGTTCTCGCCGGTTTGAATGTCTCGCAGCAGGTTCGTGGCTTTCTCGAGGCTGACAAAAATCCGCTCCCACGCGCGAACTGCCCGCGTGTTTTTCTGCCGGCAAATTTCGGCGGCAGAGAGCGTCACAACCGGTTTGCTGCGCAAACGCCGAGCCACTCGCAGCAAGCGGCTGTCCCGCATGAAACGCACCATGCCTTTTCCGTCCATGATTTCCGGAACAAGTCTCAGGATGGATTCGTGCGCCGTGCCGCTGATTTCCGCGGCGCCGAGCAGCAGCGGGGCATTGGAGGCGTCCACCTGGGCCCGCGAAAGAACGGACTCCGCGAAAAGCATCCAATTCTCCGCCGTCCGCATCGTGATTTCCGGCAGATTCGCGGCGACCCAATTTTTGAAGCCGGCATTGGGAACGCGCGAATTTCCGTTCGGCACAATGGCCTTGGCCTGGAGCAACGCGCGGCCGGCCAGAAAGGCGTAGCCGAATTGTTCCGCGGCTCCGCGACGCTGCGCGGCGATCAAGGTGTGAATAACCTCGGCGTGCGCCTCAAGTTTTTCCGCCACGGCCTTCGAGATGACTTCCAGCTTTTGTTTCATGCAAGTTTGCCCTTTCAAAGTTTTCGCCGTCGCAGGAAATCTTCAATGCTTTCGCGAGTGACTTCGGGACCGCGATTTCGGCCACGAGTCCACGCTGTTTTCGCGTACTTGCGCCGGAGCGGCGGCAGTTCGAGTTCGCCGGCACGGATCAAATTCAAGCGATGATTTGGATTGCAGCCCAACGCAGCATCGATTTCCACGCCGGTGAATGATTTTTTTTCGGGGGCCAAAATAAGTTGCGCGATTTGCGGCCAGGTCAATTCCAGCCGCCGCATCCCGAGTGTGAGGCGATAATGCTCAATGCTGCGCGTGAGAAAACGCAGCTCGCGGCGATGCGACATCAAGGGACTGCGGCTTTCCAGCGCGACGGAAATGTCGAATACAACGAGATACCCGAGATCGATCAATTGCTCGATATCCGCGGCGCTGACGTCCAACGCCCACTTCAGGCAATCGGTGTCGGCGAGAGGCCGGCAACGCGGTGTGCGCAAGCGCAGAGAAATTTCGGCTGGCGAATGCATGGCGCAAATGAGGTCAGGTGAGAGGGATGAGGGGCGAGGTGAGAGCAGAAGCGACTGACGTTCGCGATTTCAGCTCTCACCTCCACCTTCCAACCTCTGCGGTTCTGGTCAGGCTGCTTCCCGGACGCTTTGTTCCAAGGCGTCTGATTTCGGCCGGATGAAAAAATTTTCGTCCTGTTCGATTGTCAGTCCGGCCTCCTCCAATTGTTCCGGCTTGAGTTTAGCGCGATCGGCGAGAATCTTTTCCTTGTTCACTTCCGGGTCGGGGTAGCGCACGTAAGCGGCGCCCCACTCGAGATTTTCCAGCCGCAATCCGATTTTGCCGAACGTGTCCTTGCCGTTGGTTTTATCGACTCGCGGCGGTGTCAATTCAAAGCCGATAGTGGCGAAAAGAAGGTCCATCGATTTTTTCTCCGGGAACAGCGCGAAGCGGTTTTTCCGGCAATAAACGAACACACCGGCTTCGCGCGCTTCAATCTGGCGGCCGATGCCGAGCAGGTTTTCCTGGTGGCGCTTCTGCACGTCGGCGACTTCCCGTTCCATGGCCGCCGTGGCCTGGGCTTGTTCGATTTTGAGTTTAACAACATCCGCGACGACCGCTTCAAGCGCGGCGCGGGAGCTGACGATGCACGGTTCGAGTTTTTGGCGTTTGGTCATATTTAGTTGATGGTTATGAGTTGATAGTTGATAGGAATTCAGTCGTTAAAGAGATTTCCCACGGAGAACTGCAGGGCGGGGCGTGTCTGTGTCGCCAGCAGAGGGCCATTGCAGCCATGCCGGAACGGCGCGATTGCGCGCCGGGGGCGCGGGAAGAGACGCCCCGCCCTGCTCATCGGCCTTCGTGACGCTAACGCGAAGGTCCGTTTCTCCGTGGGAAATGATTTCGGCGCTGACCCGCGCAAAACATTCGGCACAAATGCCGTGTGTGACCCGCCGCGCGAAGGGATTGCCGCCCATCCGTTTTGGTTTGGGCGCGTGCCAGGCGCAAACGCGGCGGAATCTCAGCCAGTAACTGGCGGCGCTCAAAAGGGCGACGCTGTGGAAGATGAGCCAGGCGGAAAAAGCCGATCGCTCCTGGATTGCTTCTTCGCTATTGGGACGTGTTGCGGGTTGCATGTTGCGTGAATTCATATTGAGGCTCCTTGCATTCTTTAATCCCCTTCTCCATCGGTCCGGCGGCGGCAACGCTTCGAGTTTATCCGCCCATTTTCCGCGGGCGGGCGCGTTCGGACCGATGAAGAAAGTAATTTTGATTCTCGATGTGCTCCTAGGTGTTCTTTTCAGGTTCCAAAAAGCACTCCAATTTTTTCGCCTCGGCAGAATCCGGAGCGACGGTCGCATCGCCAAACAGCGTCGAGAGCACGCAGATGACGTCCTCGACCGATTGCACTTTGGACCAATCCAACCGGCGGCGTTTGGCGAATTGCTCCAGGCAGCGCGCAAATTTTTGTGTGTCTTCCTCCGTCATCCGGCTCAAGCAACCGTGCTCGCATTCGATGGTTCCCGTGGCCAATGGCCGTCCGCATTTCCAGCATGTGTTCATTTTTCCTCCTCGTTTATTTGCCCTTCGGCTTAACCCGTATTTGTTCCTGAAAATCCAATTCCATCGCGGCCGCTTGCGACAAGACTCGCGCCAAGTCCATCGCCGCGGCGCGGGCAGCGTCGTTCGGCATCGATTCCCCCAGCGCGTGATAAATTTTGATGCGTTCGGCCAGCGGAAATTCTCCGATCTTTTCAGCGGCGGCCCGCGCCAGCACGCCGACAGTATGAGCGCTCACAGGCATGGTGATTCCTTATCTCCGGGGGAAAGGTCGACGCGGGGCGCGAGGCTCAGTCGCAGCGGATCACTGGTGACGCGACAAAAAATTTATTTTTATGGCACGATTCACCTTGATCCGCTGCGACTGACCCTGACCATTCCCCGTTCAGCGTTGAAATTCGAGATTCAGCGACCGAACGTTGAATGCTTCCACGGCCCGGCAGGTTTTCCCTTTTCCTCCTCATTTTTTTTGCTTGAATTAAATCCCTCGATATTGAATAGTCAAATTCGACGCGTATACAATCTTTTCAAAGTCAAAGTGAGTCAACAAAAAAATTTTACTAACTTTGAAAAAGGCAAACTTTTGATTGCCGCGCGAAAACGCCTCGGTTTGAGCCAGGTGCAGATGGCGCAAAAGTTGAACCTGGATTCCACTTACCTTTCCCAGCTCGAAAACGGCCGGCGCGAGGTCGATGAATTTTATGTGAATCGCGCGGAAGAGCTGGCGCGCGGGTTTGAAAATGCCAACCAACTCAAAGCCTCGGCGGAAGCGATTTTTGAATCGAGCGGCCAGCCGACGCGCGAAAGTTGCCTGCGGTATTTGCAGCAGTTTTTGGAAACCTGCACCGATGCGGCGAAGCTGGGCTGGACGGCGATTGAATTGAAGGAACATTTTCCGTTGGATAAATGGACGCAGTTTAGTTCAGTCCCAGACGCCGTCGCGGCACAGGCCGCAACGCGGGCCGTGGCCGAGGTTCAGAAGCCTGGCGTAGTATATGGACGCTCACGTAAAGCTGTTTCGACCAGCGGAAAAATTTCTTCGCGAGCATCACGCGCTGGTGCGGCGTCAAGTGCCCCGCCAGCTCCTCCAAAGCCGGCTCCAAAGTGATCGAGCGTTTCATCATACGGACCTTCGCTTTTGCCATAGCATTTCTGTTTGTTACGCACTCACTATCGCAGGCGGGGTCAGACAAAGTCCGTCCATGTGAATAAGTTTTTGCGGTAACGCTCCAAACCCCTGAGCCTCAGTGCCATGGAAAATGCGAAACGGTTTCGCATTTCACGAATAACATTTTACGCGCATTTCGAGCGCGTCACTTACCGGCAAAATTCTTCGCAATTCGAGGAAAAACGCATATTCGGGGCATTTCTCGGGAGGAATAAAAAACGCGATTTCGCAGGTTTTTGGCGCTCTTTTCGGCTGGATTTATTTGATTCTCAATCGGTTGCTCCGAAAACATTACCGTAAGTTTTTTCTAAGTTTCGTGGCGTGCTTAGATGCGCGGCATGAAATTAAAAATTGCAACCTTTGTAAAACGGGCGGGGACGCGTTCCACCGCGACACTTCTGCTCACGACTGTCGTTTGCCTCTGCGGCTTCACCGCGTGCGCGCAACTCAAATCCTGGTTCACGCAACCGGGAGCCGTCGAGCAACTCGCGCCGGCCACGACGAATTTCGTGACCGTGATCGTGACGAACACCATCGCACTGCCGGCGCAAACGAATGCCACTACCGGCGAAGTCACGCCGGGCGGCGTTCAGGTGCAATTGACTACGAACGTCGCGCCGGTGGTTCAGCCCGCGACCTATTTCACGAATCTCGCGCTGGCGCCCATCGTGCAGAACAGCATTGGCGCGGCGGACACCGCGGCGAGTGCGGCGGGGATTCCGTGGTCGCACACGGTGGCGGAGATCGTGCTCGCTCTGATTGGCGCGGCGCTTTCATGGACCAATTTCCGCAACCGCCAGCGGCTGATTTCGGAAATCGATAATCACACGAGCACGCAAAGCGCGTTGAGCGTGGCGCAGGATGTGGCGCAAACGCTCGTGCAAAACTTCGAGCAACTACGGCAGGTGGCGCTTACCGTGCCGGGTTACACGCGTCAGATCGATGATAAGGTGATGACCGCCATCCAGGCCGCGCAACAAATCGCCGGCGTCAAAGAACAGATCAACGCGCTGGTGGATGAACACACCGGCACCACTCTGCCGGGATGAGGGCGGAGTGGGTTATTGGATTAATGGATTGTTGGATTTACGGCGCTCGCGCAAGTATCCAACAATCCATTCATCCATGAATCCATTGCCCCGGTAACGAGTCTGCAACGAACCATTACGATCATGAATATATTTTTTGCCGATGCGACCAACGAACAAGTTGGCATTTTCATTTTTGCCGGGGCGGTGGTGACGGGATTTGTTGCCACCCTGGTTTCGGTGGCGTCGAATTTCGCGACGCGCCGCGAACTGGAGGATTTGAAATCGCGCGTGGATAAAATTGAAACGGACCTGGATGACAAAACCGCGAAAATACATAAGCGGGTGAATCGCCTGCTCGCCGGGCAAATGCTGATCGCCGGCCGCGTGGGTTGCGCGCTCGAGCAACACCAGGATCAAATCACCGCGTGGATGGAGAAATTGGATCGGGAGGAGGAATAGCACCCCAACCGTTCGACCAATACTCGGGCGGAGTTGTTATTTCTTCAGCGAATCCAAATACTGCTGGTACTGCTTCTGTTGTTTTTCCCAAGTGTCGAGAATCTTTTGGAAGCGCGCGAAGGCGGCTTCCTGTTTGTCCATCAATTGTTCCTGGCGCACCAGCAGCGTTTCCACGCGGCGATTGCGTTCCTCCTGCGCGCGGACCAATTCATTGACACGCTCCACGTCCTGCGGATTCGCGGCGGTTGATTGAGCAGACATCGAATTCTTCGCCGATGATTGAGCGTCGGCGCGCGGAAGGCTGAGCCAATAAAACGAGGAGGAGACAATCACCGCGGCGATCGTGAGGTAAAGAAAACGTTTCATATCTGTAAGCTTTTGTTGATTTAATCAACTCTCGCAACTAGGGAATGCGTTGTCCAGCGAGACAGGATTCATCCATCCACTTGCCGCGTGGCGCGGGAGGACAGGATCTGGCTGCGGCGGGTGTTTTCAAAGACCTGGACGGGTGCGGCACTTTGCCGATGGCGAGCGCCGGCTTCCAACTCCGCCAGGCCGCTGTAGGCATCCGCGAGCAGCAAATGGTTTTCGCAGCTATCCGCGTAATCGCCGAGCGACCCGCCGCGCAATTCGACTCGCTCCGAACCGGCGAGCAAATGCTCGTCCAAGGTCTCATGAATCAACGGCTGGCCGCGACCCTTCGGAGGAAGACGCATCGCGGGCTCCTGGCGCACATAAGATTGCCCTTCCGGAACAAAGATCACTTCGGAAACATTTTCCGTGGGCGTCAAAAATTCGCGGACGACGCGGTCGATGGTTTCAAACCGATTCGCTTCGATGAGCGGCACAAACATCGTCTGCGAGCCCTTCTCGAAAATATCGAATCCGTGGCTGATGCCCGCGCCAATCCGGCGTTTGGTGAAGGCGACGACGGCGCAGCGCAAGTTTTCCCAATGTTGCGACGCGCCGTTCCAGCGCAAGCCACTCGGGAAAGTGACGTCACCATTTTTGTCCTTCGGCGGCACAGGCCAATGTGGCAGTCCTTCCAATCCATTGAGACGGAGAGCGAGCGTCCGGGCCTCGTCAGTGGCCGGCGCTTGATCGATGAAGAGAGCTTGCAAACCGAAAGCGTGAAAAAGTGTCGTTACACGATCCACCACATTTCCGAGCGGCACGTGTTCCACATGAAGAACCTGTTTCACATCCGGCGCGCTCACTTTGCGGGCGAAAAACCAGCAGCGTCGGCCGGTATCCAATCCGCCGAAAATGGCGGCGGAGTTTGGTGTTGTGGCGGGCGCCTTGGCCGAACCCGAAGTCTTGATGGTCAAAAATTGCGGCGTCTCAACCGACGCGCGCCGGGAGCGTTCCAGAATATCCGCCGTCAATTTCTGCGCGGTGCTTTCGGGCATGGCCTTGCGATCGCACAGGAACGTGGCCATCGCTTCAGGATCCGCCACCGCGCGCGCCCATTCAGCCACAATTTGCCCGATGTCGATGGCCGCAATGGCGAATTGCGAAATGCGAAAAGACCAGTTGCGCAAAGCTTTTTGCTCCGGGCGGCGATGATCCCATTCAAAACCGTTCGCGCCGCGGTTGAACTCCGTCCCGCAACGCGTGCAGGCGAAATAATATTTGTGAGCGGGGCTGTAGACGGCAACGGTGGGTCCGTTGTCGTCGTGCCGAAAATCTCCGGTGTGCGTCAGAAAAGGATCGCTCGGCAACGCTGTGCCACTGAGGGCTACGCGGCAAATGCGCGGCCAATTTTCTTCCAGGTTTTGTTTGTGCGCGCAATCGCGGTTGCAACATTCATGCAGCATGACGCCCTGGCTGCCGTCCTTCCAGGCCTTGTGCTGGCCGCGGCCGGCGATGCGTTGCGTGCCAATCTTCAGCAGCAAGCGCACGCTGCTGGAAGTCATGCGGCCGCGCACGAACTTCTCGCGCGCCGGCTTGATGTCGTCCACCTCGTCGAGCGTGGTGACGTCAAATGTGTAGCTGGTGGGAACCTTGTTGAGGCCAAGAATCATTCCATGCGAGCGTTGTTTGCCGTTCGTCACGCTGAACGCGCCTTTGCGATTCACGCTTTTGCCGGATTTGTTCACGGTTTTGCCGACTTGCGTCATGCGCGCGAACCAATCGATCTGGTCGAGAATATCGGGACGAAATTTCGTGTCGACCATGCCTTCAACCAAATCGCGATCGGGCAGATAAAATCCCCAATTCAGCCAGGCGACGCCGGTGCAATACGCGCCGAGGTTCAGTTCGGTCGCGGATTTGCCGAACTGCGCGCCGCCGCAGATGGCAATCGTGGCGTCGGTTTGGATGGGGCCGCCGTTTGAGCCGAGCACGTCGTCGATCAAATCCACAATCGCGATCAGCGGCTCGCGGCCTTTAAAAGAATAGTGAAGATATTCTCCGCGTGGCCCCGGAACACGCGCTTCCTTTGCGAGAAAATCACGGAACGAGTGAATGTCCTCCGGCGCAGTGACCTCCTCATCCCCTTTGGGACTCTCATTCTTTTTTCGAACAGTGGCACTCGCACTCGCATTTTTCTTCGTGGTTGAATCTTGATCGGCGCCCGGATTGTTATCATTTGAATTACTCACAACTTTTTGGCCCAGTTCTATCAGACCGGAAATCCGAAGAAAAACTTACGGTAAGTATTTATCGGCAAGCTACTGGAGATAAACGTTTTCGGCTTTGAAAATTCCTGAATCGAGCTCGTTTTTGACGGGTTTTCGCCAACGCCGATCACCGTTTTTCGTGCCCGAATCCGGCAGGATTTTCGCGAAATTTGGGGCAATTCGGAAGAAAATAGTCTCGTTTCAACCGTGTGACTCAGGTTTTCAAAATAATTAGTGATTGCGTCGTACAATTCATCAAACGAAATGGCTTGCCCAATAGGATGTCCATGCCTTGCGGTCGCGGAGTTGAGCATCGAGATTGCCGGCATCGGCAGCGTCCTGATCAGAATAACCCGGTGTACACCCCATATCGCATTGGCGGCGCGGGCTTATTTTACTCGTGGCACAACTTACGTTTTGCGTGAGGGTCGTGGCGGCGCGTAGCACATATGGCAGAACATGCAGTGATTTTATTGGCGGAAGATGAAGAAGATTACGTGCTTCTCATCCGGCGGGCATTTGAGCAGGCAAAAATCCCAAATCCACTTCACGTGGTGTGGAACGGCCAGGAGGCAATCGCCTACCTGAAAGGCGAAGGCAAATATGCCAACCGGGAAGAGTATCCTCTGCCCGACTTATTCCTGCTGGATCTCAAAATGCCCCGCGTGAATGGCTTTGAGGTTTTGAAATGGTTGCGCTCACAACCCGGCCTCGCGGCCTTGCGCGTATTGGTGCTGACGTCCTCCGAAGAAATTCGAGATGTGAACGAGGCTTACAAGCTGGGCGCGAATTCATTTTTGGTGAAGCCGCTGGATTTCCAGGACTTCACGCAACTCAGCCGGCTCATCCAGGAATTCTGGTTGAAGGCCAGCAAAACCCCGGAAACGTTTCGTCCCTCAAAAATCTCCAGCGCTCCCAGCAAAAAAGAGGGTCCCGAGCAAGGCAGAAGCGAATAAGGCGGTAAGGCGCGCCACTCCTGCGCGCCGCAACGTTGCAGCCAAACTGTGGCGGGCACGGAGTAACGCGCCCTGCCAACTGCAGGCAAATTGGCGTTTTGACACCGGCTCCAAGGCTTGGTTCTCGTTTAAAAAAAGAGCGATTTCCCCTTATTTCTCCGGCCAAACCAGGAGAATGCGAAACCGTTTCGCATTTCAAAAAATTCTTCCCCGCGCCGTGCCACATTTCGGCAACTCACTTTTTGTGCGCACAATTAAATTTCCTGAAGATTTTCTGCAACAATCAAAATCCTACCGTGGATATTGATGCTTTCGCACTTTGAAGCGTCTGTTTTTGTGATTTGAAGGAACGCTTTTTCAACCATTTTCAGCCCGAAAATAAGATTTTTTCAATTGGAAGCGCCTCTTGCCAAACCTGTTCCGCCGAAAACATTACCGTAAGTTTTTTTCTTTTTTTAAAACGTGGTTTGATGCGCGCACGAAATGAAAACGAAGTGCGGCAAAGGAGAAAAAAGGAAGGAACGTGTTACGTGTTCCGTGTTGCGTGAAAGCAGCCGGAAGCGACCGGCAATCACAACGCCTTCGCAGTTCTCAATTCAATCTTCACCGATTTTTCCCATTCGGAGGTTGCATGACTGACATCATCCAAAACCAAAAAAACAGAACGCAAAACGGTTCGACTCAGCCGTCGGCCGGTGGCGGCAAATCCGCGGCTGAACTGGTGCGGCAATCGAATCGCTGGCGCGACAACTACAATCCCATTCGCGGCTTGTTCATCGCGCGCGCCCTTTCCCTCCTGGAAGCGGCTGATCGCGGCGATTTCGCCGAACTCCAACTCGTGATGCGCAAAGTGGAGCGCCGGTATCCCGCGTTGAAGGGACTCAAGGCGCGCCGGCTGGCCGCACTGGAAAAATTGGATTGGAACATCAAGGTCGTGGATGAATTGCCCGACGGCGCTTCACTTCAAGATGCCGAGGCACAACGAAAATTTCTCCGCAGCCGCTATGAACTCGTCGAAAATCTGACGGAGACGATTGGTTTCCTGGCCACCGCCGAATTTCGCGGCTACGCCATTTTGCAAAAGCATCGTTTCAACGACGGCGGAGAATTTGACGGCGCGGTGCGTGAGTTTCACTGGCTGCCGCAGGATCAATTCAGCCGCGACGGCCAGTTCGGCGATTTTTATTACAACCAAAATTCCAATTTCGGCATCGGCATCGATTCGTGCCAAACGCTGCTCGGCGAGCAGAATCGCATCGGCAGCGCGCACTTGCCCCGCGAGGATTTCCTCCTGCGCGAAGTGGAATCGCCGCTTTATGAAATTGCCCTGGTCGCCTTCGTGAACTGGTGCATGGGCCGCAAGGATTGGGCGGCGTTCACGGAAATTTTCGGGTTGCCGAACGGCGTCGCCATCATGCCCGCGAACATTCCGCCGGGAATGGAGGACGAATATCGCGCGGCAGCCGAACGCGTGGCGGACGGTGTGAGCGGCGCGTTACCGAATGGCAGCGACATCAAGTTTCCCACCTCCAGCGTGCGCGGCGATGCGCCGTTCAAAAGCTTTTGCGACGCGCAAGACTGCGACGTCGTGCTCGCCGGCACGGGCGGTCGGCTCTCCATGCTCACTGCGGAAAAAGGCGGTCTGGGCAATGGACCGGCGCAGCAACATGCCGACGCGTTCGATGAAATCGCCGGGGCGGAAGCGCGCAAAATCAGCGCCATCCTGCAAACTGATTTCGATCGCGTGGAGCTCGCCGCGGAATTTCCCGGCCAACCGCCGCTTGCGTATTTTGAACTGTGCACGCGCGACGGGGAGGACACGACCGAGTTGGTCAACAACGTAGCCATGCTCGCATATGCCGGCTTCAAAGTCGACGCCGCCTGGTTGAGCGAGGCCACCGGCATCAAGTTCGCCGGAGAGACAACTTCGCCGGAGGCAGCGCCATGAACACATCCATTCTCAATGCCGATTTTTCGCATCCCGCCGATGGTTGGTATCAAATCGAGCCCAAAGGCGAGCATCCCAATCAAGCCGCCGGCGTGCTCCAGGTGATTGATGAGGCAGCGATGAAATCCATCGTCGATCAATTCAACCAGGACGCCGCCGCCGGCAAGCTCCGGCATGGAAGCGAGATGCTCATCGATCACGAGCATTTCAGCGATCAGCCGGACAAGGAGACGCGCGCTTACGGATGGCTGGTGGAATTGCAGGCTCGCGCGGACGGAATTTACGGCCGCGTGCGTTGGAGCAAAACCGGGCAGGAAGCCGTTGACGGCGGGGACTATCGGTTTTTCTCCACGGAATACGCGCCGGCGGATTGTGTCGAGTGCCAAGTGGCGAGTGGCGAGGGGACACGGGCGGAACAGGGAGCGGCAAATGGGGAAACGGGGCAAAACGCGTCACTCGCCACTCGGCACTCGACCCTTCCCGGCGTTCGCCCGCTCCGTCTCGACGGCCTTACGCTCACCAACATGAATAACAATCGCGGGCAAAAACCAATTACCAACCGCGATTTTAGTGGCACGGGCGTCTCGCCTGTGCGGATCGAACCAGAAACGCACGGGCAAGATGCCCGTGCCACTAACGAACAACCAACGGAAAGAAAACGCATGAATACAGTTGCCAACCAGCTTGGCCTGGCCGCGGATGTTTCGGAAGAAACCATCCTTGCGGAAGTCACCCGGCTGCTCAATCGCGTGACGGAAATGATTCCGCACGAGGAGGAAAACAAATCGCTGCGCGAGCGCCTGGGCGTCATCGACGCCGACCAAGTCCACACGTTGCTCGATTTGCACGGCGTGCGGGACGAGAAAATCCGCAATCGCCTCAAGCCCGTTCTCATGAGCCTCAACAACCGCGAGGAACGCGTGGCGGCCCTGCTCGATTTCGGATTCAAGCCGGAGGATCGCCGCCCGGCGGAGCGGCCGGCGCCGCGTTTGTTGAATCGCGGAGCAGGCCGGCAGCCGCGGTCCGAACTCATGAACGTGAGCGAGCAGGCGCTGGCGCAACGGGCGGAAGCCGAGATTGGCGAGTACAAAATTCGCAATCGCTGCACTTACGCCGAGGCGCGCAACGCGGTGCGCATCGCCCGGCCGGAATTGTTCGGCCTGGAAAAGAAATAATTGATTTCACCAACGGGAACATTCCCTCAACCAACAACAACCAAACAAAACATGAGTTCATTATATGCACGCGGGAATGCGATCATTCCCTTCACCCCTTCGGCCTCGCAAGAGGACATGGAAGGTTATCTCGTCGATCTTGCGGGTGACACCGCGACGATCAGTTCCTCCACCAGCGTTCCCGCCAAAGGCGTGATCCTGGAAGGCCAGGATACCACCGGCGTCTCGAGCATCGGCATCCTCGGCGGTCTGGCCGCGCCCGTGCGTTTGCGCGCCGGCGGCACGATCGCCAAGGGCGCCGAAGTGCAGCAGAAAAACGACGGCACCGTCATCACCGACGCCGGCACCGGCGCACGGCTCATCGTGGGCATCGCGCTCGAAGCCGCGGTTGCCGGCCAATTGTTTGACGCCGTGACGCACACGCCGATCGCGCGTTCCTAACTCTCAACTCTCAACTAAAAACTCTCAACTTCCCAAAACATATGGGTATCGAAAGCTCAGCCACACTCAATTATCAACTGACCACATTCGCGCAAGGCCACATGAACGACCTTGCCGATGCCCGCGCCCTTGCGGAACGGCTCGCGCCGTCCACGCCGGTGCCCGGCTCGAACGGCCAGTTCAAAAAGTTCAATGACAAAAACTCGTTCCTGCCCGAGGACACCTCGCGCGCGTTGGGCGGCGATCCTAAATTGATCGCGACTTCGGCGACCGACGACACGTATTCCTGCAAACCGCAGGCGCTCGAAGTGCGCGTGGACCAGGCGGAAATTGACGCCGCCGGCTCCGGCGCGGGCGCGCTCGGCCAGCAGTTGCTGCGCGAAGGCAAGGTCGCCGCGTTGCTCAACAAAGCCGCGCTCAGCCACAGCGTTCAAGTCGTCACCGCCGTGCTCGCCGCCGTGACGCCGCAGGCCGGCCTGGGCGTGTGGTCGGATCCGGACATTGATCCCATCGACCAGCTCGATTCGCAATTGCTGGCGTTGTCCCAGGATTGCGGCTCGGCCACCAACATCAAGCTCACCATCGACGTCGGCGCGTGGAGCGCCTTGCGCAGCCATCCCAAGGTGAAAACGCGTTGCCAAGGTGTGCAGGTCGGCGGCGTCACGCGCGAACAACTCTCCAGCCTGCTGATGTTCTCGGTGGACGTGTTCATCGCGACGCTGGTGAAAGACACGGCGGGATTCGGCCTGGCGCCGGACAAGACGCGCGTCATCGCGTCCGAAGCGCTCCTGCACTACAGCGTGCCGAATGCGACGTTGTATGATCCGAGTCCGTTCAAGACCTTCACGGTCGGGATGGGTTCGCCCTTCAGCGGCGTGCGCTCTTACCAGGCGCCGAACGGTCTGTGGGAGGGGCATCTCATCGATTGGTCGCGCGACATCAAAGAAACGAGCGCCATCGCCATGCGCCGTTTGAGCATTAGCTGATCAGCGCGCGCCACACGCCCGGCGCGGGTGCTCCTCCAGCCGCGCCGGGCCAGTTCGAAGTGAGAGGGGAGAAGGCGGAGGGAAGAACTGAAAAAAATTCCCCGCGGGGAACACCGCCACTCATTTAACCCATTTAACGATTTAACTGATTCAACCCACATGCAAGAAACCTGGTCCTATTTTACCGACGACGAAGTTTTTGGCGCGAACGTCAAGGAACGGCAGAGCATCGCGGCCATTCGCGGCAAGGACGATTTGCCGGACATTTGCGCGCAGGTCATCGGCCAGATTCGGCAGGCCTACATTTTCAGCAATCGCGAACTCGGTCCGGATGGAACCATTCCCGACGGTTTGAAATTGCACGCCGTTGCCATCGCGACGTGGCGTTTCGTAAGCGAAGGCGTGCCGCAAAATGACGCGTTGCAAACCAAGGCGCGCCAAACTGCGAACACTGCCGCCATTAATTATCTTAACGAAATTGCGTCGGTGAAAATCGGCAAAACGGCCACGCCGGCTTTCGGCGAACGCGGTTCTGACATTCCCGCGCGGCATTTCACCGACACAACGCAGGACGGTTAAATCGGCAATCGTAAATCGCATGAACCCTTTGCAACAACTTCAGCAAGACGCAGTCAATTACCTGCTCGGCAACCCCGCGACCGCCACGGTCGGCTATGAGAGCTTTCGGCAACAAGCGATTGATGGCGCCGTGCGGCAGGCGCTCGCGGGTTGGTCCATTCGCGTGCCAGGCAAAACCGGAGTCTACTGCCTCGTGCTCATGCCGAGCTTTTTTGCCGAAGATCCCAACGTGCCGGGAGTTCAAGGTTCGGTGGAACTCACCATTCGCACATTCGAAGATCCGAAAATCAACAACACGAATCTGACCGCGGAAGACGTGGCGCTCGCGAATCTGCGCTGGTTCGGCGACGGCCTGGTCATCGCGGGCTTGCTCGCCATTTATCCGAGCACACGCGGGCCGGCGCTCAAGCCGAATTACGATTATCCGGGGTTCCTCGTTTACGACTCCGTTTTGCGCGGCCAATTGCCGCAGGACTATTTAGGCCGCACGCCGCAACCGGCCATCAGCAATGACAGCGAGGGCAACGTAACGCTCAGTTGCAGCGATGGCGCGGCGGGAATCTTCTACACGCTCGATGGCACGATGCCGCAACCCGGCGATACCTCCGGCGCTGGTTCTACGAAGGCGTACGCGGCGCCATTCAACGTCGCGCGCGGCACTGTGGCTCGTTGTGTCGCATGGAACACGGCCATTCTTCCCAGCGACGTCGACCAAGCGACGATCAATTACTAATTCAACTCTCAATCCAACACGCATTATGGCTTTAGACAGAACACTTCTCGCGCGCGGGCCGGCCATTGTGACCTACAGCGGCCGCACGTTTTACACAAACGCGGACATTCTCTCGCGCTTCGGCCCGGTGTGGAATCCGGTCAGCACCTCGATGTATGGGCAGGTGGACAAAGTGCTCGCAGATCGCATTTACAAATTGCCGCTGCGCTTGTGGGGCGCGTGGGAGAACCTTTCTGTTTTGTTCCCGAGTTACGCGATGTCGCCGCAAGCCGGCGCGAGCATCTTCGGCGCCACCGCCACACCGCTGACCATCCTCGCGCGCAATGGCGATCAGATTACTTACGCCAACGCGCAAATCACGAAGCTCGCCAATCTGTTTTTCGGCGCGGATTCGGATTTGTTCGCCGCGGATGTGGAGTTCACGTGCATCATTGGAAATTCCAGCGGCTCGACGCTGTTCAATCCCGAAGATCCTAATGCGTATTACACGACGGCCACCGGCCAACCCTATGCCGATGCCGCGTTTGCGAAAACAAATTACAAGCGCGTGCGTTTCACGGGCGCGTGGGGAACGATTGCCGGCTTCATGTCGATCATTCCGCAGCGCGGATTTCAGGTCAGTTGGGAATTGGACGTGCAACCGCTCACGTGCGACGGCCTCGGCACGGTCGATTTCACGGTGGGCGAAAATATTTTGCAAGGCACGTGCAAATGCGTGCCGATTCAACCGACGATGGCGCAACTCGAAGCGCAGGTAGCGGCGCAAAACGTGCCGCTCGGGACGTTGCTCGGCGCCACCACCGCGGATCTCACGCTCACCGGAAACGGCGGCAGCCCGGTTGTCGTGCTCAAAAACGCCGGCATCACGGAACACGGTTACGCATTCGGCATTGGGCCGCTGCGGCAGGGAGAAATCACCTGGACCACCACGCGCGGCTTCAGCGCGGGAGCGCCGGACGCGGTTGCGAGCGTGGCGTAAAAACTTTTCAGGGTTCACAGGGACACGATTAAACAAAGCGGCAGTCACAGACCGCCGCTACAAGGAAGAATGAACATTCAATTCACACCGGCCGGCGGTTCAGCGGTGACGCTCGGGGACGACGCGGCGAAATTCGCGGTAGTCGTGGAGCAACTTGGCGGCTCGTGCCTCGCGCAGGCGGAGTCGCTCGCCGGCAGTCCGAACCTGGCGCTGTTCACGCGCGGGAACGTCGGTGGCGAATTTGTTTTTCGCAGTTCGAAAACTTACGCGAGCTATGAAACAACCTTCACGCAATTCGTCGCCGAATACGGCCGCCTGAACCAACAGGGCACGCTCGTCCTGAACGAGGGCTCCGTTACGCTCACTTTTGCCAACGTCATTCTCCGCGCCGTGCAGCGCATTTTTGATGCGCAGCATTCCGGCACGCACATGGGTATCCGTTACACCTTCGCCATCACCACCATCGCATGAACTCAAAAATTCTCAGTCCAATGTCCAAAGTCCAACGTCCAAAGTCTTCCGCCGCCGCATCGCGCGTCCTATCGGCGCTCTTTGGACTTTGGACGTTGGGCTTTGGACTCCAGACCCACAGTCAAACCGCGGTTTTATTTCCGCTCGCGCAGATGACCGGCACCACGAATGACACGACCATCACCGTGCGGCCGGTCATCAACCCGATAAAATTCCACAGCCAGATTTACTGGCTGCCCACCGCCGGAATTCAACTCGCGACCAAAAACGGCTCCGCCACGACGAACCTGATCCCGAATGATTACAACGTGACCATCGCGGGCGTGCCCGGCTCCTGGAAAATCTCGGTGAGCGATACGAACGTCACGCTCAACGCCGCCGAAATTGGCAATCTCACCGTCTACAGCGCCAGCGGTCCTTTGCCGGGCGTCACGCAAATTACGGCCGGTGATAACATCACGATTTCTCCAACTGACGGCATGGGTGTGGTCACGATCAACTCCACGGGTGGCGGCGCGGGCACAAATGTTTTTCAATCACAAGCCGGCAATCGTTTGATCACGATCTCCACGAACCTGACGGATTTGATTTACACCTTTTCTGGCGTCTCGCAGACGAACGGTTATCCCTGGGGCGTTCTTTACGATGCCGCGGGTTCGGCGCAGGCGGCGACGAACGGAATTTCCATCTCGAGCGGGCTCGCGGCTTTTCGCCGGACGAATACGTTTGATGCCGCAGGCAGCGCAAGCGCGGCGACCAATGGCTACCCGTGGGGCACTCTTTACGATGCTGCGGGCTCTGCAACGGCGGCGACGAACGGCTGGCCATGGGGAGTTCTTTACGACCCGGCTG
>Ga0134128_10004312_pt1 | contig 17420 bp, 17 predicted proteins | sample KB31754_FD_96462 | JGI IMG/M metagenome (GOLD analysis project Ga0134128, IMG submission 96462) | Terrestrial soil microbial communities with excess Nitrogen fertilizer from Kellogg Biological Station, Michigan, USA - KB3-175-4 | ecosystem: Environmental > Terrestrial > Soil > Unclassified ... | reverse complement strand
CGTCTTAAAGCGTTCGTTTTCAATCCGTGGTGATCCGTGTGAATCCGTGGCTCGGTTTTCCTGATTTATGTTTGCCAAGATTCAGCGTATTCATTTCGTGGGCATCGGCGGCATCGGCATGAGCGGCATTGCCGAAGTGCTGCTGAACCTTGGCTACAGGATTTCCGGCTCTGACCTGAAGAATTCGTCTGTGACTCAGCGCCTGGCTGGATTAGGAGCAACGATCTTCGAGGGTCACGCTGCGGGGAACATCGCCGGAGCGGAAGTGGTGGTGATCAGTTCAGCAGTCGCACCAGAGAATCCCGAAGTCGTCGAAGCGCACAAACTCTACATTCCGGTAATTCCGCGCGCCGCGATGTTGGCTGAATTGATGCGCCTGAAGTACGGCATCGCGATTGCCGGCATGCACGGAAAGACGACGACCACGTCGATGGTTGCTGCGGTTCTGGCCGCGGGCGGCCTTGACCCGACAGTCGTTGTCGGTGGACGGGTCGACGCCCTGGGCTCCAACGCCCGCATCGGCAAGTCCGAATACCTGGTCGCGGAGGCTGACGAGAGCGACCGCTCGTTCCTGAAACTTTCGCCTGTACTTTCGGTGGTCGCCGATATCTACAGCGAGCACATGGATTGTTACCGCAACATGCGCGACGTGAAGAAAGCCTTCCTCGACTTCATGGATCGCGTGCCCTTCTATGGTGTGGTTGTCGTCTGCAATGACGATGCGCCTTTGCGCAAGTTGTTCCCGCAAATTCGGCGACGCACCGTGACTTACGGGACGCGCCGAGGATCAGATTTTCAGATCAAGTTGGGTAAATCCACGTTTGAGTCGGCGGAACGGCAGCCGATCAGTCATTTTCGTGTAACTTACCACGACGGAGACCTCGGCGAATTCCGTTTGCACGTGCCCGGAGTGCATAACGTCCTGAACGCAACCGCAGCCATCGCGGTGGGAATCGGTCTCGACATCGCCGCCGATGACATCCGCATCGCTCTCGAAAACTTCCGCGGCGTGGATCGCCGTTTCCAGTTGCGAGGCAAGGCCGCGGGCGTCAGCGTGATTGATGACTACGGCCACCATCCTACCGAGATTCGAGCCACGCTGGCGGCCGCCCGGCAATGCGGCTTCGGCAAAATCCACGTCATATTCCAGCCTCATCGCTACACCCGCACCCGCGATCTCATGGAGGATTTCGCCACCGCATTTCAGGATGCCGACTCGCTGGCTGTCTTCGACATATATTCCGCCAGCGAGGCGCCGATCGAGGGCATCACTGGCGAAGCACTGGCACGCAAAATCACCGAGACGGGAAAGGGGGCCTCGTACGCCAGTTCCTTTGCCGATGGAATCAGGTTAGCGGTGGCGGCCGCCCGCCCGGGAGACATGATTTTGACCCTGGGCGCCGGTAGCGTATCCCAGCTGGGTCCCATGATCCTCGCCAAACTGCAGGAAAACGAGGCTGCTTCACCCGCGCCCCGGACGGCAGTCTCGGCTCCCTGAGTTTTTTTTCGCTCGCTCACAAAACATCCAAGGCTCGATAACGACTTTTTGCCTGGCTCGTCTAATGGGGCAAAGGGAAACGCCATGGAATCCGAAAAAATAACGTACTGGATGACGTTGGGAGTTCTCGCGCTGGCTGCCGCCACCGGGATGGTGAGCGGGCACCAAGGATGGGGAGACCGCCTCGCGGACCGATCTATCAACATGATATCGCAGGCCTCCGCCAGGGCGAGGAACTATGCCGAGATCGCGAGCCTGGTGTTGGGAAGCGGCGAAAGTGACGCCGTGAACACTGTCCAGCCCGAGATTTCGGTTCAGAATGAATTTCAGAATGAAATCCAGGGCGAGGTTGAGAATCACATGGCCTGTGTGCAACGCGTCCTAGTGCGTCACCAGGCTGAGTTGGCCCGTTTGCAGGCGATGAGAGTGCGGGTACGGATGATAAAACGCACCCCGCGCACGATTGTCTGGCCAGCCCGAAACATGGTCATTGAAATTCCGCAGACTTTTTAGCACCCACCCCAAGCCACGTAGGGGCAGATGAGGACATTCGCCCCTGGGCGATTCGTGAACCTGCCTTCGCCTGTGCAAAACCCGCCAAATTTTTGTATCTCTCTTGCTCAAAAGCAGTTATAGTATTTTTGCTCAGCGATTCCCACGACAACTGACCTGAGTTGATGGCGCGGAAATCCGGCCCCACCATCTCGCAGGAAGAGTTATATCCACTGGCCGACGAGCCAGGGCGCGAAGAAGCGCAGGACGCGCGCCTGCTCGACTTGGATGTGGAACAGGAAGCCCCATTCCTGCGTGTACAGAAACGCGTCTCGGTTCGCCGCGGTTCACTTCCCAAGAAAACTGTTACTCGCCTGATCTGGGCTGCTGTCGCGCTCGGCGTCGTGTTCGTTTGCGGGATGACGGTAGCCGCTCTTTATCACTATGGCGAGCGTTCCTGGCGCTTCCGAGTTGACTCCGGCGACGATATCGACATCAGTGGGCTGCAGAACGTTACTCGCGCGCAGGTCATGGAAGTGATGGGCGGAGACATTGGCCGCAACATTTTTTTCGTGCCGCTGGTGCAGCGGAAAACGCAGCTGGAACAGATTCCCTGGGTCGAGTCCGCCAGCGTCATGCGTTTCGTCCCCAACCGGCTGAAGGTGGAAATTCATGAGCGCACGCCCGTGGCGTTCGCACGCGTCGGAACGCGGATCATGCTCACGGATGCAGCCGGTACGTTGATGGATCTGCCGGGACGAAAAAAATATTCCTTCCCCGTGATCGTGGGGATGAACAACGGCGAGCCGCCCTCCACCCGTGCCGCGCGCATGAAAATCTACAACGACGTGGTCAGCCAACTTGATGCCGGCGGCGCACGCTACTCGCAAGAGCTAAGCGAAATTGATCTTTCCGATCCCGACGACGTCAAAGTAATGGCCAACCATCACGCCGGCGAGGTGCTGGTTCACCTGGGATCTTCCAACTACCTCGAGCGCTACAAAATCTACGTCACGCACCTGCAGGAATGGCAGCAGCAGTTCGACAAACTGGAATCGGTGGACTTGCGCTACGACCGGCAGATCATCGTGAATCCCGATTTGCAAGGCCCGATGAAGCAGCCCCCGCTTTCCGCCGAAGCCGCGAAGAAAGCGATGGCGGCCGGGGTAAAGCCTGCCGCGTTGATTACTCATATCTCGTCCGCCCCCAGGCCATCTCCAACCTTGGCGGTGAAAACGGTGGGGCCAGCGCCCGCGAAGCCGACGCCAGCCAGACCGGCGGCAAGTGTAAAAACCGTCAAGGCTGGGCATCACAAAACACGCGTTCGCTGGGCCAGGAGCTCGACTAAAAGCAGAACAAAAACAAGACCCGGAGTCGCTTCAGCCGCAAAGACGCAGCCCAAGCCTGCGCTGAAATCCGTGGCTACCGTCAAGCCGGCGGCGAAACCAAGCCCGGCAATTGCCAAGGGAGAAACACAATAGGAATGGCGAACCAGCACGAGCACCTTCTGACCGCAATCGACGTAGGCAGTGCCAAAACCTGCGCGCTGGTCGCGGAAATTACCGACAACGGTTTGCGCTATCGCGGTCATGGTGTGGCGGAATCGCGAGGCTCGCGCAAGGGTGTCATTGTGGATTTGGACAAAGCCGTCGGATCGATTCAGAAAGCTGTGGAGCTTGCCGAAGACGTGGCCGGAGCGCCCATCGAGCATGCTTTGCTGGGCATGGCCGGGGCGCACGCGCGCGGCATCAATAGTCACGGCGGATTGAGCTTCGGCGCCCGGGCGCGCGAAATTGGTCGCGAGGAGCTGCGCGCGGCGGTGGACAAAGCCCGCGCCATCCCCCTGCCTGACGATCGCGAAATCCTGCATCTGCTGCCGCAGGAGTTCATTCTCGATGATCAGACCGGGGTCAACGATCCGCTGGGCATGATGGCGGCCCGACTCGAAGTACGGGTGCACATGGTGACGGTCGCGTCCAGCGCGCTGCAGAACGTGGTCACGGCAGTGAATCGCGCCGGCGTTCACGTGGACGACACAGTATTCGAGCCTTTGGCTTGTGCCGACTCCGTTCTACGGGCCGATGAGCGTGAACTCGGCGTCTGTCTGGCCGATCTGGGCGCGGGATCGACCAGCATCATCGTTTTCCAGGAAGGCGCGGTCGCGCACACCGGAGTGATTCCGATTGGCGGAGACCACTTCACCAGCGATCTCTCGGTGGGACTCTGCACTCCGGTGGCGGAGGCGGAAAAAATCAAACGGCTTTACGGCAATGCCATCGTGACGCTGATCCCCGAAGGAAATGAAGTCGAGGTTCCCTCGGTCGGAGACCGCCCGTCGCGGTTGATTTCACAGCGCATGGTCGGAGAAATTCTCGAGCCTCGCGCTCGCGAGTTATTTGAGATGCTGCGTGACAATCTGCGGCACGCGGGAATGTTCGAGCTATGCGTTGGAGGCATCGTGCTGACCGGCGGCGCATGCCGGTTGCCGGGCATTCTCGAGATTGCGGAGTCCGTGCTGCATCGTCCGCTGCGTCTGGCCTGGCCGGTGCCGCTGGCGAAAATGCCATCCACGCTGGCCGAGCCGGAGTTTGCCACGGTTCTGGGCATGGTGTTCTACGGACATCGCGCCCGCATCGCCCGCGGAATTCAGAACGGGCGCTGGAGCAGCAAGCTGAAAGCCATGTTTGTGGGAAAAGGAGCTTAGGTTTTTGTGGCGCCGGCATCTTGCCGGCTGTCCCGAGGGCGTCTCGCCCTCGGCGGTGCGGGCGGGACGCCCCACCACGGCTGGGACGGCGGCGCTACCGGTTCAGAGATCAGAACGGGCAAGAAAAAATCCACTGAAGGCGGCGTACATGAAAAAAGAAAACGACATTCGCATCAGCTTCAACGAAGACACTCGCAACGATGCCAAGATCAAAGTCATCGGCGTAGGTGGAGGCGGGAACAACGCCGTCAACCGCATGATCGATTCCGGTATGGAAGGAATCGAATTCGTGGTCGCCAACACCGACCTGCAAGCGTTGCGGATGTCGCGCGCTCCGATGAAGATTCAACTTGGGGTGAAGCTCACCAACGGCCTGGGCGCCGGCGCCAACCCTGAAGTGGGGCGCAAAGCCGCGCTCGAGGATTCTGACAAGATCATCGAAGCCCTCGAAGGCGCTGACATGGTATTCGTCACCGCCGGCCTGGGCGGCGGCACCGGCACGGGTGCCGCGCCCATCATCGCCTCGCTGGCCAGCGAAATGGGAGCGCTCACGGTTGCGGTGGTGACCAAGCCATTCGCTTTCGAAGGCAAACGCCGCATGCAGCAAGCCGAGCGCGGGATCTCCGAGCTGATGGATTCGGTCGACACCACTATCGTCATCCCCAACGAAAAGCTACTGGCGGTTGCCCAGGACGCGGGCTTCTTCGAGTCGTTCCGCGTCGCCGATGATATCCTCCGGCAAGGCGTACAAGGCATCTCGGACATCATTACTATTCCGGGGATCATCAATCGTGACTTTGCCGATGTCAAAGCGATCATGGCTGGCATGGGCTATGCCGTCATGGGCACGGCCACGGCCAGCGGCGCACGGCGGGCAGTTGACGCCGCGCAAAAAGCCATTGCCTCTCCTCTGCTCGAAGCGGGCGCGATCGATGGCGCGCGCGGCATTCTGATCAACATCACTGGCTCCGCTTCGCTCAAACTGGCCGAGGTGCAGGAGGCCTGCAGCATCATCCAGGGCGCCGCCCACGAAGACGCCAACATTATCTTCGGCGCCGTGCTCGACGAAAAGGCCAAGGACGCGGTCAAGATCACGGTGATCGCAACCGGCTTCAGGGACTCCGACATCCGGCGGCGGCAAGCCGAAATGCAGAGCGGCTATGTCGTTTCCTCATTTGTGGAGGAGCCGGAGCCAGAGTACCGCCCCGAGCCCCCGCGTCCGCCCATCGTGATGGAGGAGGCAGCACCGCGTCAGATGGCCGCCCCCCACACGGAAGGCGTTGCCGTGGATACGTTGCGTGACGCCATGATCGCCAACTTCGAGAAAGAAGACCTCGACGTCCCGGCGTTCCTGCGCAAACGCACGGAAATAAGTTAGGAAGAAGCTCATCCGATCGACTTCCTTCGTGTATCTTATGTCCTTCGTGGTTGAGGCCTTTAACCCTTAAACCACGAAGGACAACAAGGTGCACGAAGGAACCTCGCCTCAAAGCGCGAGGCAGACTACCCGAAAATCTCTGTGTTGTCTTTTTCCGTCCACCTCACGTCTAATGGCACACCGACGGAGAAAACGCCGATGAGACGCCTTGTATTATCATGTTTAACAATTGTTATGTGTCTGGGAATCTTGCAGGCTGTGGCTCCAGAGTCCGAGTCCGGCAAGCCGGAGTACACCAGCGACAATCAGTTGCTCCCACCGAAGAACTTCCGCGAATGGATCTTCCTGTCTTCCGGCCTGGGCATGAGCTATTCGCCGGGGAGCGCTGATCACGTGATGTTCACCAACGTTTTTGTGCCGCAGTGGGCCTACGCTAAGTTTGTGCAGAGCGGGAAGTGGCCGGACAAAACTGTATTCGTGGTGGAGGAGCGAGGCTCCGAGACCAAAGGCTCGATCAACAAAGTTGGACACTTTCAGACCGATTTGATGGGATACGGGGTGGAAGTGAAAGACGAAACCCGCTTCCCGGACAAGTGGGCCTACTTCAACTTCGATGAAGGTTCGAAATCAGCGCAGGCCAATCCCAAAAATGCCTGCTGGCAATGTCATGAGGACCACGCTGCCGTCGAACATTCCTTCGTGCAGTTTTATCCCACGCTGAAACCAGTAGCGAAGAAGTTCGGCACTTACAAGGAATCGGCAGAGAATCCTTAGCCTCGTGTGTGGGGCGGACACTGGTGTCCGCCGCCTTTGACGGTGATTTTGTTTCAGGTTGCTCTGTGGTCACGAGCACGTAAATCAAAGTCAAAAGCCGCGGACAAGAGTGTCCGCCCCACACAAACCCTGGCTAGCGGCAGAATCGTTGAATATCTGGTGGAGGCGGTGCCGGGACCAGGTCGAACTCGCCCGGCCAGCCGGAGCATCCGCGGGACACCACCGCTCGGCTTACCGTTTGTTCCAGGCCGCGAGCCTTACGCTTCGCTTCGTCCACCCGATTGCTGCCCAGTGCGCCTTCCAGGGCCGCAAGGTCGGCAGCTACCGTCTGATTGCCCGTATCGAAACTGACCAACAACCAGACGTAGGCTTCAAACTGGTCCTGGGTTACTCCTCGGCCATCTTTGAGAAGTTCACCTAACTGCGCCTGGGCTTGAGGCGAGCCTTGCATGGCAGCTTTGCGAAACCAATCCGCCGCTTTCGCATAATCATTTCTTTCCAACCGGATCAATCCCAACAATTGTTGTCCAAAAGGATCACCTTGATTTGCAGCCTTCTGCAGCCATGACTCGGCCGCATTGAGGTCTCGCGGAACTCCGTTTCAGTTGTAATAGAGACGCCCCAACAGCCAGTCAGCCAGGCGATCATCCTGTTTGGCTGCCTTCTTGTACCAGTCAGCAGCTTGGCCGGAATCTTGCGACACCACGGAGCCGGTGTCATAAAAATATCCCAGCGCAACCTGTGCTGGAGGGTAGCCCAGCTCGGCCGAGCGTCGAAGGTAGTCCACGGCGTTGAGATCGTTGCGGCTGGCCCCCACACCCATGAGGCTGTTCATCCCCTTCTCGAACAGGTGTGGAGCATTAAGACCAAGCGTCGAGGTCTGAGTGAAAGCAGCATGGCTTAGCAGTAGGCAGATCAGCAGCAAGGAAGGAAGACGGCAACGCATATAGACCTCTCAACGATAATGGTCATTGCTCGGTTGTCGCCAGTCAAAACACCGGAGGACATGCACCCCAACAGGGAAAGATAGTCACTTAAGCCGAGACAAATGTGAAGGTTAGAAGGCGGAGAGGAGATTGTGGAGTGGCTGACCAGCGATGACTGCCGACCGACGAGTATTTCAGTCCAGCCTCACTAAAAATACTTTGCCTTCAGCGGTCTTGGTGTCCCGGGCGACTTCTTCAGCTCGCGTGCGGTCGTCCTGCAACACTCTCACCCGCACCCACCAATCGCCCACCGGACTGCCGAAGCTCAGCACCTTTGCCGTCTTGTAGCGGCGGGAAAGCCGGTTGGCCAGGGTGCGGGCGCCATCTTCGTCGGGAAAGGATCCGATTTGCACGGCCCACCTTCCGCCGTGATCGAACGGCACCGGCGTGCGCAACACCTCAAGCCGGACCTTGGCCACGCCTGCCTGCCATATATCCGCCTGCTTGGCAGCAGCCAGCGAGAGATCGACAATTCGTCCTTGCACAAAAGGTCCGCGGTCCGTAATTCGCACGACAGTGAAATGACCTGTCTTGAGGTTGGTGACACGCACGGTCGATCCCAGGGGAAGCGTGCGGTGGGCCGCGGTCAGCGCATGCATGTCATAGATTTCGCCATTTGAACTGCGGCGATTGTGATACGGCGCCCCATACCAACTCGCGTTACCGGTTTCGACGGAAAGAGGTTTTGTTCCGTCAGGGACGGAAAGTTCGCGGGCGACCTCGTCCGCCTTTTCCTGTTTTTTGTCGGCTTTCGACTGCGGGATTGCTTCGGTTCGCTGCGGCGTCGAGGAGTTGGGCACGGGAACGGTGGTTGCCTGCGACGGCTCGGCTATAGGCGGTGGTGGAGGGGTGCTGACCCGGGCCTGTTTCTTCCCGCCGCAGCCGCTCAGCGTGACTGTAACCAGCGCTACGGCCAGGGCGCAGGCGGACGGACGCCACGTCAGCGCCGCTCCGACTTCACCTCGTCCAGATAGTCGGCCAGCTTCGATATCTTCTCGGCTGCGACCCGTAACGCCTTGGTCGAGTGTTGACGGACGGCTGGGACTACCTCGTCGTTGAGATAGGTAATGAATTCCGCTGTCTCCTTCTCCATACGGTCAGCGGCCTCGGCCACTGATTGGTTCACGCGTGCCGAGGCGTCCTCTACCTTGCGGTTGAAGTCCTTCATGCTGACAGTGTAGCTGTCGAAGCGCAAAAATGCGCCCCGTTGCGTGCGGATGGCAGGTCTCGTCATTATTCCCCGCCGTCGCCCCATGGTCAACGGGGGAACATAGCAAGTAAAGACCCGGTCTTCGGGTCGTCAGGGCAGTCTTCGGTTTAGCTGACGACTGAAGACTGACGACTGCTGTTAGAATCCTGCCATGCAGAATCGTTTCGCGATGCCCGTGCTCCTGGCCGCAACCCTGCTGCTGCAGGCTTGTACCGTGTGGCGCGAGCACCCAGGCAGCAGCAAATGGACTGACGCGACAGGAGGCGAAGGCCTGGAGCGGAGCTTCTGGAAAGAAGTGAAAGGCAAGCGGTGGAACGAATTGGAGCACCACATTGCCAGCAACTATGTGGCAATCTCTCTGCAAGGTGGCCGGCTCGACAAAGCGGCGGCGCTGGTCCAGATACAGCAACTGCAACTCGATGATTACACCCTCGGCGACGTCCAGGGCGAAATGAACTCTGACACGTTTGTCGTGACCTATACGGTTGCTATGCGGGGCACATTCCGCGGCCAGCCTCTGCCGACAGAGCCTCTGCGGATGATGACAGTGTGGCAGAGGGAAAGCGCCGGGTGGATGGCAATTGCCCACTCCGTTCTCGGGCCCGAGAATAAATAGCGGGCCCCATCGAATCCGTAATTTGCAGTCGGCGATTTTCTCCGTGACGAAGCATCCCGCAATGAATTCAGACCACAGCCGGAAATTCGATGGCTTTCAAACCGCTCGCTGGCGACAGCGCTTGCTGCATTGGTACGACCGCAACCGGCGCGACTTGCCTTGGCGCCGGGATCGCGACCCTTACCGGGTGTGGCTTTCGGAAATCATGTTGCAACAGACGCGCGTGGCCGCGGTGCTGGAGCACTATCACCGTTTCCTGAAGCGTTTCCCCACGGTTCAGAAACTGGCTTCGGCCCGCGAATCGTCGGTGCTGGCGACCTGGAGCGGCCTAGGATACTACAGGCGGGCCCGCATGATGCACGCTGCCGCGAAGGCGATCGTCAAACAGCATGGAGGAAAATTTCCTGGCGGGCTCGCAGAGCTGCGCGCTTTGCCCGGTATCGGTCGCTACACAGCGGCAGCCATCGCCAGCATCGTATTCAACACCCGCGCGGCGGTCGTGGACGGAAATGTTGAGCGAGTGCTGGGACGCGTATTCGGGGCTGGCCTCGCAGGCGAGCCTCTTTGGCAAGCCGCCGAAGGATTGCTAAGCCGACAGCGTCCGGGCGATTTCAACCAGGCCATGATGGAACTGGGAGCGATCGTATGCCTGCCCCGCCAGCCGCGATGTTCGATCTGCCCGGTATTCAGCCTGTGCGCCACGCGCGGAATGCTCGATGCACCGCGGAGAGTCGTGCCTCAGAGGCGGCGCGATATCTGCTATGCGCTCGATCATCGCGACCGCTCAATCTTTCTGGTGCAGCGGCCGAAACACGCATCCTTGATGCCGGGCATGTGGGAGTTGCCGGAAGTGGCCGTTGCGAGCGGGATTCGTGCAGACAGCCTCACCCTCCGGCATTCGATCACGGTGACGGATTACACGGTCAGGGTGATGCAGGGTCCGGTACCAGGCCAAAGGAGGGGACAATGGGTTCCGAAGGCCCGCGTTCCCCAGCTACCGCTCACGGGATTGGCGCGAAAGATCCTGCGCCAGGCGGAGATCATCTAAATAATCGACCGACGATGGCCCGATGATCAGGCTCAGTTTTTTCGGAGGACCGAAGATGCCAGCTTTAGCGCCGGGAACACAAGCTCCAGATTTCACTCTGCCGTCGATGGACGACAAACCGTTCTCGCTGCACGCAGCGCTTGCGCGAGGTCCGGTCGTGATGGCGTTTTTCAAAATCTCCTGTCCCACCTGCCAGTACTCTTTTCCTTTTCTGCAACGGATTCATCAGGCGCACGGGAATAAGGCCGTTACCATCGTGGGCATTTCGCAGAACTCGAAGAAGGACACCGCGCTCTTCATAAAGGAATACGGAATAACCTTTCCAGTCCTACTAGACGACACCGGCTCCTACCCGGTATCGAACGCTTATGGGCTCGCAAATGTTCCCACCATCTTCTGGATCGCGCAGGACGGCGAAATCGAAATCTCCAGCGTGGGCTGGATAAGAAAAGAGATGGAAGAACTTAACCTGCGCGCTGCTCAAGCCTCGTCTAACCCCATCAAGCCGCTGTTCCGGCGGGACGAACAAATCGCCGATTTCCGAGCCGGTTGAGGGTCGAAAAACTAGCCCGCGGTCGCGGGCTTCACACGAGTCGAAGAGCCTGCCCCGGGACACGTGTCCCATTTTCCGCGAAGCCGAGCAGCCACTCCGCTCCGGATGACAAATCTCGTACAATACGGAGTTCTCAGAAGCCCACTCGGAGCCTCGAAGCATGCGCAAGAACCTGGTCTTGCTGTCCCTGATTGTTCTTATCTGCGGCTTACTGGCGCAGAACTCCTCTCGTCCCATGTCGGTCCATTTCCCGCCGGCTGCGATCGCGGCTTTTCAGAAGATTGACGCGGAGCGCATTCGAGCTCACGTGCGCTTTCTGTCGCACGACCTGCTCGAGGGCCGCGGCACCGGACAGCGTGGCGGCGACATCGCGGCGGAATACATTGCGACACAATTCGCGCTCGATGGCCTGAAGCCCGCCGGCGACAACGGCACCTATATGCAAAAGGTTCCCATGGTGGGCACTATGCTGGCTCCGGAAACCAGATTTTCGTTCGTCCCAGCCAAAGGTTCTCCTCGGGACCTCAAATTCCTTTCCGAATACACCGCTTACGATGAAACCCAACAGACCGAGTCAAACGTGAATGCCGACATTATCTACGTGGGCTACGGCATCCAGGCGCCGGAGTATCAGTGGGACGACTACAAGGGCGTTGACGTGAAGGGCAAGGTGCTGCTCATGTTGGTGAACGAGCCCCCTTCTGACGATGTCAAATTTTTCAAGGGCAAGGCCCTGACCTACTACGGGCGCTGGGTTTACAAATACGAACAAGCCGCCCGCAAGGGTGCGGTGGGCGCCATTCTGATTCATAAGACCGATATGGCGAGCTACCCCTGGGACGTGGTGCGCAATTCAGATTCGGGAGAGAAGTCTTATCTCAAGCTGGACGGTTCTCCGAAGTTGCAAGTCGCTTCATGGATTCACCTGGATGCGGCCAAGGCCCTGGCTGCTTTGGCCGGCCTCGATCTGGACAGGATGATGGCGGATGCTCGCTCGCGCGACTTCCGTCCGGTGGCGCTGGCAGTGAAGCTGCAGGCGCACATGGTGAGCAAAGTCCGGCCGTTCGAATCAAACAACGTGGTCGCCATGCTGCCGGGATCCGATCCAAAACTGAGGGCTGAAGCAGTGATGTACACGGCCCACTACGATCATTTGGGCATTCGTCCCGAGATGCCGGGAGACAACATCTACAATGGCGCCGACGACAATGCCAGCGGCTGTGGTGTTCTGCTGGAACTGGCCCACGCTTACGGAACGGCGGCGCAGCCGCCACGCCGCTCCATCCTGTTTGCATCCGTGACGGCGGAGGAGCAGGGATTGCTGGGCTCCGAATACCTGGGCAAACATCCTCACATACCCGCGGGAAAAATCGCGCTGGACTTGAACTATGACGACATTCCACCTCTCGGATCACCCGAAGAAGTGGAAGTGTCCGGCAGCGAGCGTACGACGTTCTACCCGATGGTGCAGGCGCTCGCCCAGGAATTCCGTTTGGCAATTCGCCCCGATTCGCATCCGGAAGCAGGGCACTACTACCGCTCCGATCATTTCAGCCTGGCTCGCGTGGGAATTCCTGCGTTTTCGATCAATGAGGGCGTCAAGTATAAGGGGCACGATGCAGCGTGGGGTTTGGAAAAGGCCAACGAGTATACCGAGAAGCACTACCATCAACCTAGCGACGAGTACCATCCCGACATGGATTTCACCGGCCCTGCGGTGATGGCTCGCTTCGGCTTTGCGCTGGGCTGGGAGGCAGCCAGCGCGCCGAAGGTCGTCGGTTGGGACAAAGGCGACGAATTCGAGCCAGCAAGGCTGAAGAGCGGCACGAACTGAAAGCTTCAATGGTTCAATGTGGTCGCGGGCGACTTGCCCGCGCTTAGGTGGGACGGGCGGGATGCCCCTCCTCCATCATGCCACTCACCCTTCCATCACTCTGATCGCCGGACTAAGAATGAGTGTAGGCCCGGTCACCCGCTGCACGTCATCCGCCGTCAAACCGGGCGCCACTTCTTCGAGCACCAGTCCGGTAGAGGTGACCTGAATTACGGCCATCTCAGTCACGATCGTATTTACCACCTTCACCCCCGTCAGTGGCAGCGTGCATTTCTTCAGGATCTTGGGTTGAGCATCCTTAGTGGTGTGCTCCATGGCGACAATCACGCGGCGCGCGCTGGCCACCAGATCCATCGCGCCGCCCATGCCTTTGACCATCTTGCCGGGAATCATCCAGTTGGCCAGACTGCCTTCCTCATCCACTTCCATCGCCCCCAGCACGCTCAGGTCAATGTGGCCACCGCGAATCATGGCAAATGAATCGGCGCTGGAAAAATAGGCCGTGCCTTTTATCTCACTTACAGTTTCCTTACCTGCGTTGATGAGATCGCAGTCCTCCTCACCCTCGAGGGGGTAAGGGCCAATGCCCAGCATGCCATTCTCGGATTGCAGAATCACATCCATGCCCGCGGGCACATGGTTGGCCACAAGCGTCGGCATGCCAATGCCCAGATTGACGTAGAAGCCGTCGCGCAGTTCGCCGGCAATGCGCTTCACGATGCGCTCGCGTTTGTCGACATCTTTCATAGGTGCGGTCGTTGGTCGCTAGTCGTTGGGGCCATGGTCGTTGGTCAAGACCTCAGCGCGTTGGCTTTTGCCAACGACCGACTAACGACTATGGTTTTCTCACCGTTCTCCGCTCAATCTTTTTCTCGTACACTTCGCCTTGAAAAATCCGCTTCACGTAAATGCTGGGCGTGTGTATCAGGTCTGGCTCCAGTTCCCCTACCTCAACCAGATGCTCAACTTCAGCAATCGTCACTTTGGCGGCGGTTGCCATCATGGGATTAAAATTTCGTGCCGTCTTGCGATACACCAGGTTGCCCCACTTGTCGCCCTTCCACGCTTTGACCAAGGCGAAATCGGCTTTCAGGGCGCGTTCCATCAAGTATGGACGTCCATCGAACTCTCGAACTTCCTTGTTTTCGCCAACGATCGTGCCGACTCCCGCAGGCGTAAAGAATGCCGGGATGCCGGCGCCGCCGGCGCGAATGCGCTCGGAGAAAGTTCCTTGAGGTATCAAGTCCAACTCCAGCTTGCGTTGCAAGATGAGTTGCTCGAGCAGCTTGTTTTCTCCGACGTAAGTTCCGATGTGCTTGACGATCTGACCCGCTGCCAGCAGCAGACCGTTGCCCAAGCCATCCACTCCGACGTTGTTGCTGATGGTGGTCAGGTTCTTCGTTCCCTTATGGACCAGGGCGCGAACCAGGTTTTCCGGAATCCCGCATAGTCCGAATCCACCAATCATGATGGTTGCGCCATCGAAGATGTCGTGGACGGCTTCATCCGCATTGGCTACGACTTTATTCATCGGACTTCATTCGAGGAACAAGGATTCTAAATGAAAAATCGACGGCCGGGGCGACACATGATCGCGTCCTACTTACTCCGTGTCCTCTGCGTCCTCTGTGGTTTAAGCCCGGCTTTTCTCAAGTGATGCGCCCGCTCAAACTCCAGCGCCAACTCCCGCGTATCAAGGTTCTCACGGATATAGGCCAAACGCTGTTCCAGTTTCAACAAGGCGTGCGCGATATGTTTCTTGTTGGTAAGCGCAACGTCGCGCCACATGGAATAAGGACTGGCGGAGATGCGCGTCATCTCGCGCAGGGCACGGCCTCCGGTCTCGAGCAGGGGAGCATCTTCACCGTACTCATCCACCAGCGTTGCCGCCAGGGCGGTGGAGATCATTTGCGGCAAGTGACTGATCCAGGCGCAAAGTTGGTCGTGCGCACCGGCCTCCATGCTGGCCACGCCCGCGCCGATGCTTTCCACCCACTCCAGAAATTCACCGCTTGTACCTTCAAATATTTTCTGTCCCGGAGCGGGTGTAACAAACCACACCGCGCCTTGAAACAAATCAGGGTCGGCACCTTCCACTCCAGACTGCTCCTTTCCCGCCATGGGATGTCCAGCGAGGTAACGGCGGCCAACATCCTTGCCGAACCTAGCGGTCGCGCGGGCCATGACCTCGGCCTTTGTGCTGCCGACATCGGTCAGTAGAGTCTTCGGCGGAAGCGAGGGGCCCAGGCGCCCGATCAGTTCCACGATCGCCCCCACCGGCGTCGCTAACAGCACCACCTGACTGCCTCTGACTGCACCCACCGGATCGGTGTGCCCCTCGTCAATCGCACCCTTGTCCTCTGCCTGCTTCAACACCGGGGCGCGGTCGCAGCCGATGATGCGACCGGGGAAGCGCCGTTTCTTCAGCGCCAGCCCGAAGGAGCCACCGATGAGGCCTGTCCCGATGATGGTGATTTGGCGAATTGCCATTTGAGTCAGGAACCGGTACCGCGGAACATTGCGTCGTTAATTTTTCAACAGACCATTGAGATCGTCGGGATGGTTGGCACAGACCAGCGCGTCTTCGCGATCGATGTGACCATGCTTGACCAACTGCCCGAGCGACTCCTCCAGGCTGAACGACCCCTTGTTTCTTGTAATCGTAATTTCCTGGTGAAGGTGCTGCAGGGAATTGCGGCGAATGTGCTGTCGAGCGCCGTACCCGAGCATCAGCAACTCGGCGGCTGGCATGCGCCCGCCATTCTTCGTGGGAAGCAAAACCTGGGTCAGCACGGCGGCTAGCGCCATCGACAGTTCCTGCCGGATTGTATTTTGCCGCTCCACTGGAAACGAATCGGAGATCCGGGAAACCGTTCCAGCCACGTCGGTGGTGTGCAACGTTGACAGGACCAGATGGCCGGTCTCAGCCGCCGCTACTGCGATTCGCATGGTCTCAGGATCGCGCATTTCGCCGACCACAATAATGTCTGGCGCCTGGCGCAAGGCGGCCCGCAGCGCCGTGGGAAAATCTGGTGCGTCTACCCCAACTTCGACTTGCTCGATCAGGCTGCGAAAGTGGACGTGCTCATACTCGACCGGATCTTCGATGGTGATGATGTGCCGGGCATCTCGCTGATTGACCAAATCTATCAAGGCAGCCAGTGTCGTGGATTTTCCCGACCCTGCCGGGCCCCCAACCAGAACCAATCCCCGAGGCAAACGGCTCAAAGCCTCCACCATGGGCGGAAGATTCAGTTCACTGAGCGAGGGTATTTTGGAGGGAAGAGCTCGAATGGCGGCAGCCGCAAGACCGCGTTCGCGGTGCAGATTGATCCGAAACCGTCCCAGCCCCGGCACGCGATAGGACGAGTCTGCGATCTGGATTTCTCGATACTGCCGCAGCCCGTGAGGGGTCAGCGCCGGGACTACCGCCGCTTCGATATCGGGCCCGCCCAGGTTCGCGCTGTCAATAGGCCTGACCTCGCCGTTCAGACGGATCGAGGCCGGCGCGCCAGGAATGAGCAGAAGGTCGCTGCCGGCGTGCTCGACCAGCATCGTCAACCATGGATCCAGGCGGGAGACTGTCGGCGGAGCTTGCATCTCGCGATCGTGCCGAAGCCCGGGAACAGCGCGTCCAATGTCAGAATGACTATCCATGTGCAGCGTATATGTAAGACGCCTACGATAAGACGGAACAGCGGGAAGAACCTATGCCACCTTGCGTCCCACCGCCGGCGCGATCATGCGCAGCTCGTCCATCAGTTTGGCGAATTGTTCAGGAAAGAGCGATTGGGCGCCGTCGGAAAATGCCTGGTCCGGATCATGATGCACTTCAATGAGCAGAGCGTCGGCGCCCGCTGCCAGCGAGGCCCGGGCCATGGGTGGAACTTTGTCGCGCAACCCGGTGCCATGCGACGGATCAGACGTCATGGGCAGATGCGAGAGTTTCTTGATGATCGGAATGGCCGACACATCCAGCGTGTTGCGGGTATAAGTTTCAAATGTGCGGATGCCGCGCTCGCACAAGATCACTTCGTAGTTCCCACCCGCCATGATGTATTCGGCGGAGAGCAGCAACTCTTCCAGCGTGGCCGCAATACCGCGCTTGAGAAGAACCGGCTTTTTGACCTTGCCCAGCTCGCGCAGCAGATTGAAATTCTGCATATTGCGCGCGCCCACTTGAAAGATGTCGATGTAAGGCAGCATCAGCGGGATCTGTGAGATTTCCATGACCTCACTCACCACCAGCATGCCAAACTTGTCTCCCGCCTCGCGCATCAGCTTGAGCGCTTCTTCACCCAGGCCTTGAACCGTGTAAGGCGAACTG
>Ga0134128_10004311_pt1 | contig 17424 bp, 13 predicted proteins | sample KB31754_FD_96462 | JGI IMG/M metagenome (GOLD analysis project Ga0134128, IMG submission 96462) | Terrestrial soil microbial communities with excess Nitrogen fertilizer from Kellogg Biological Station, Michigan, USA - KB3-175-4 | ecosystem: Environmental > Terrestrial > Soil > Unclassified ... | reverse complement strand
TCGATCGCACCGAGGGCACGCACCCGGCGCGGTTCACTGGCTTGCATCGGCGCTCCTTCACGGCGGGCTCCGCGTCGGCTCCAGTAGATACCGGCTCCTCGCCGCGGTCATGTGGCTTACTGCGCAAAAATGAGGACTAAAGGTGCACGCGCCGATTGCCGGGAGGGCAGGGCGGGAGCCGGCGAAACTACGTCATGTAATTGCGCATAGTCGTACCGTTCTCTCGCCGGATGGCAGATGCGGGGGCATGAGGCCCGGCACAGACTCGATCTGGCTCCCCGGAAATACGTCTTCCCATGAACCGTAGGGAGATCGCTGGCCCATGGAAACCGCAACAAGCACGGCCTCCCAGACCGCGCCGCAGCGAACTCTCCACGAGCATTTCCGGGCACAGGCAGCCGCAAATCCGGGTACACCCGCGGTCATTCATGCCGGAACGGTCACGACGTACTCGATGCTTGACATCGCGTCCGACGCGTATGCCAGCCAGCTCGCGGATGCGGGCGTGGGACCGGGCGACATGGTGCCGATCCTTGCGCCGCGGTCAGCGGAGACCATCGCGGCGATCACCGGGACGCTGAAATGCGGAGCAGCTTACACAATGCTGGACAGCCGATGGCCGGAAAAACGGCTCCGCAATGTTCTGCGTCAGCTTACAACACCTTTGGTGGTGACGGATAATGCGCTGGAATGGTATGGGCCGACGATATCTTTGCCCAGTGCCTCGCTGTTCGAACTCTCGGGCGTCCGCCAGCCCGCCCGTGGCGCCAAGGCCGGCGAGTCGGATCCATGCACCATATTCTTCACTTCGGGAACGACAGGCGACGCCAAAGGGGTAATCGCCCCGCACAAGGGGGTAACGAATCTTTTCGCGAACTGCGATTTCGCGGATTTCGGCACGGGAGTAGTTATGACCCAGGCAGCCCCCCAGCCGTGGGGGGGTTTCGCCTTGGAGCTCTGGAGCATCTTGCTGAATGGCGGCACTTCTGTTGTGGTTGACCAGCCGTACCTTTTCCCAGGCACCCTTCGCTCTCTTGTCCAGAAGTGCGGCGTCAACGCAGTCTATCTGACCCCGTCCCTCTTCAATCTCTTTGTCGACGAGGACCTGGAAGCGTTCCAGGGAGTGCGCCAAGTGCTCTCCGGCGGAGAGCGCATGTCTCCTGTTCATGCCGGGAAGTTTCTCGCCAGGTATCCTGGAGTCTCCCTCATACATACCTACGGTTCCGTTGAGAGCCCGCTGCTCACGGCAGCGCATCACGTCCAGCCATCGGACTGCGGTGACAGGGTGCCGATCGGCCGCGTGCTCCGCTCCAGGAAAGCCTACCTGCTTGACGGGGAACGACAATGCGCGCCCGGCGAGACTGGAGAAATATGCGTTGCCGGCGATGGAATAGCGCTTGGCTACCTCAACGATCCGGAGCTGACAAATGAGAAATTCAGGATCATGCAAATCGACGGCACGCCCCAGCGGGTTTTCCGCTCGGGTGACTACGCTCACTACGAAGGCGATGATGTCCTGGTCTTCGACGGCCGGAACGATGGCATGGTCAAGGTTCGGGGGCAGCGGATTGAACTGGCCGGAATCGAGCGAGTTACCATGTCGGTAGCGGGCGTCGGGCGTTGCGTCGCGCTTCACCGGCCCGGTCACGAGAATACCAGAGAGGCGATCATCCTGTTCTTCACAGCGAATGGAGAACAGCCTATCGATGAATTGGGGCTGCGCCGAGCGCTTGAACTTGAGCTTCCGGCCTATACGATTCCTCAGCGGATGCACATGGTAAAGGATATTCCGCTCACCTGGAACGGGAAGCTGGATAGCGCCGCCCTGATCGCTATTGACGACTGGTCTCAGAAAAACGGCGATCAGTAAGTTGCCGCCCTGCGAACGGCGCACCTCCGCGACCAGCACGGCGATCGTGGGCGCGGCGAGGTAAGCGTCTACCAAGTCGACCCCGTACTCACGTTCAATGCGAGTAGTGATCTCGACCGCTCTCAGGGAGTCGGCTCCCGCCTCCGTCAAGTTCGCGTGCGGGTCAATATGGAGGCGCTCAAGGACCGCACAGACGATCTCGGTGATCCGGGCCTCAACGGTGTCCATCAGGCGGATACTCCAGACTGGGATTCGAGCGGTCGCCCAACCGCCGCAATTCCGCGTAATGTGCTGCGAGCAGGTGGGCCACATTGGTCACTGCAGGCGGACGCAGCAGGTCGAAATGACCCCCGCCGGGTTTTTGCACGCTGAGCGGACCGCTCAGTGAGCGCCGCCACTCCTCGACGTGAGCATCGGTGACATCTCCGACCACGAGTAGGCCGCTCGCGCGGACGGGCCGGTCACATCGGTATGTCGCCAGCAGCCGCAGTTGGCGGCGATATCCGGCTAGCCATTCCGCCAGCCAGCCGGTTGGCACGTCTTCGCCCGCACGACGCAGGGCCACGGCGAGCAAACTCAGCCCGACTTGATCACTGCCACCAGTGACGAGAAGTCGCGGCTGGAAGCAGCTCATCCCGAATGAATGCCACAAGAATTCGCTGAACTCCGTCAGCTGTCCGCTGCGCAGAAGTTCCGCCGCCGTTCCCCGCGGCGGCGGGCTGTCCAAGAGCACCAGGCTGACCAGGGAGGCGCCTTCACGAGCAAGCAATTGCCGTGCGGCCTCCAACCCCACCAGCCCGCCCATCGACCAGCCGCCAAGCAGGTCAGGCCGGCTGAAGCGGCCCACGAGGCAAGACAGGTACCAGTCGGCCATTTCCTCCACGGAAACGGCATGATCGGCGTCGGCGCAGGTGGTGATGGTCCAGTTGGCGGGTAGTGCGGCGGCGAGCGGCTGGTACGCGGTCTCGGCGCCGATTGCGGGATAATACAGGTGAAGGTGCGGCTGGCCGGCATCCCGCAGCACTTCTAGCCTCGGTGGCGCAGTCGGTTCTGTCTGCGTACCGGAATGCGGTTCGGCGCCTGCCTCGGCATCGTCGTCCGCATCGAACGCGGGGGACCAGCCGGCCCGGACGTTGTGATGCGCCGTCATGACGTCAGCGACCAAGCCCGACAGCACATCGGCATCGACCCACTGCGGGTTGCCGTAGGCGATCAGGGTAGCCCGCGCTCCCGTCCTTATCACCGCTCCGCCGACAAACCGCGCCGGGCTGCCGCTGCACTCGGCAACGAGCAGTTCGTGCAGCATGTCATCGTGCTTATCCCAGCTGGCTATCCCCAGCGGTGTGGCTCTTGAGGGGCAGGCCACCCGGGAGCGCAAGACCACCGTCGCGTGTCGCCAGCAGGCTCGCAGCACGGATGGGTCAAAATCACCAGGCAGCGCGACGGCCTTGGCGACGGTTGTCAGGGCTTGTCCCGCAGGCTCGTCGGCCGCATGTCCGTCCACATCGCTGTCACGTACGCCCGGCATGTCTCCAGTGTTCCGGCGCAGCCGGCGTCCTGCCAGCCCGGCGGGTTGTCCCGGTGAGCTGGCCAGATAGCGTACTGCTGTTCATCGTTGACCACCACCTTGACCGTGTCGGCCGATTCCACTACTCCACCTCCAGGATTTGCTCCGCTGTGCTTGTCGGGTGCGGGTCAGCTGCGACGGTTCCGCCGTCAGGCAGGCGGTCCTCCAGGTCCCGTATGCTTCCTGCCGCTAGCCCGGCAAGGGCGCACACGGTGCCGAACGCCCCTGCCAGGACGAAGATCAAGGCAATTCCAGCCGCTGTTCCGGTTCCTACCAGCCAGCCGAATACCGGGACCAGGCTTCTTCCTGGTTGCATCTGCGGCTCTAGGTAACGGTCAATCAGGAACCCGGAGATCGCGAATCCAACGGGTAGCGCGAGATTCTCGAAGAGTTGTACGGTCGCGAATACCCTGCCCTGTATCGCGGGAATCGATTTTTGCTGCCAGATTGTTTGACTGTAGCCCTCGACAAAAGGAACTGCAAGCCAGGCGAAGAACCAGGCGACGACCCAGATGAGAGCTATCCGGCTGACTCCCATCGTTATTTGGCCGAGTACGCTGAATACTAGGATTCCGGCAATCACCCCCGCCATCTTCCGTCTGGCGGCACGGCCCAACGTCAATGCGAGCGCCCCGCTAACCCCGCCAATGGCGCCGACCGACTGTACGATTCCGAGTAGCACCTGATTATTCCCGCTGCGGGCAAGTATGAGCGGAATGACTGCCACATACCCCATGGCTGAAGTGAGGCTCACAACGGTAGTCAGTATGAGCAGGCCTGCGAGTCCGCGCCGGCTCGCGATGTAGCGGAAACCCGCGGTCCAGGAAAGCCATGTCCCGGCTTCTTTGCTGTGAGCCGACCCGTCGGCCGCCGATGGCAGCCGGACGAGGAAAACCGTGCCGATAGCGATCAGGTACAAGCCGATGCAGACGGCGAGTACCCCCTCCGTCCCGAACTCTTTGAGCAGCAGGCCGGCCAGCGCCGGCCCGACAACCGTCGGCAGCGACCGAACAAGGGACATCATGCCATTGGCGCGCGGATACTGTTCCTTCGGCAGCATCGAAGCGATTGTCGACGCATACGCCGGGTATTGGAACGCGAGAAACGCCCCGGTCAGCGTATTGGTGACGATGAGTGCCCATAGCTGTTCCTGACCGGTCAGGAACAGCACAAGCAAGATCGCCGTTGTGCAGGCTGAACCGATGTCGCTCAGCATGATCGTAAGCCGGCGGCTGACTCGGTCGACCAGTGCCCCGGCCAGGGGACTGCACACGACGGTGGCCCCGTAAGCGAAGAAGGTAAGCAGGGAGAGCGTGGATACGTGGCCGGTACGCTGCCAGAGCCAGATGCCAAGCATGAAGTTGATCATCCGGGTCCCCATGGCGGAAACCACCTGGCCAGCCCACAGGACGGAGAAGGCTCGCAAGCCGCGCAGCTCGCGTGTTCGCGTCATGACCGAGGCGACCCGCGGTTCCCGGCTCGCCCTATGCATCACCGCTCCTGGGCGCTTCCGCCAGCGGCAGCGAGCCGATGGGCCGGTCAGGTGCAGCGGTACCCTGGGTGAGCACGCTGAGTAGATCGGCGATAGTGCGGACCACGCTCTCCCGGCGGAACAGATCGGCGTCGTACTCGGCGACCCCCCTGAATCCCTCCGGCACGCTGATGAGCGACAGGGTGAAGTCGAACTTGCTTGTGCCCGAGTGCCCGTGCATCATCTCGCACAACGCACCGGGAAGCCGCAGCACCTCGTTCTCGGCCGCTAGCACGACGAAAAAGACTTGCACCAGCGGGTGATGGCTGGGCTCACGCGGTACCTGCAAGGACTCGACGAGCACCTCGAACGGCAGATCCTGGTGCACCTGGGCGGTCAGGCTCACCTCGTGAACCTGTTCAAGCAGTGCGGCGAAGCTCATCGCACCGGACGGCCTCAGCCGCAGCGCGAGGGTGTTCACAAAGAAGCCGACGAGATCCTCCGCCTCGATCGAGCCCCGGCCCGAAGCCGGCGCGCCGATGAGGAGGTCCTCATCACGGGTGTACAAATGGAGCAGCGCGGTGAAGGCCGCGAGGACGGTCGCGAAGACGGTGGTATGGCGTGCCGCCGCGAAACGCTCGACGGACTCCCTGATCTCTGCCGGCCAGGTGAAGATGACCTGGCTCCCCCGGTGACGGGTCACGGCCGGGCGCGGATAGTCACTTGGCAGGCTGAGAACGTCAGGCGCGCCTGCGAGATGCTCGCGCCAGTGGCGCAGCAGCGCGGGCCGGCGGGCTTGTTCCCTGTCCTCCTGGCGGGCAGCGACCGCGAAGAAGCTGTCTGGCAATGGCGTCAGCCGGGGCGGACGCTGCTCGCGGAACGCCTGATAGAACTCGCTCAGCTCCCGGAAGATGATGGCCATGCTCCAGCCGTCGCAGACGACATGGTGCAGCGTGAGCAGGAAGAAGTGCTCCGAGCGCCCATCGGTCAGCAGCTTCGCCCGGATCAGCGGTCCGTAGCGCAAATCGAACAGGTCAGCTGCCTCTGCGTCGAGCACCTGCTGCAGTCCTGTCCCCCGATGGGGGGGACATCGCAGCAGCTCAAGCGGCACAGTGACCTTGGGCAGGACTGCCTGGAACGGCTCTCCGCCGATCTCGAAGAAAACGGTGCGCAGCATCTCGTGCCGCCGCACCAGCGCCGCGATAGCGTACTCAAGCGCGGCCGCGTCGACGTCGCCAATCAGGTGGAATGCATACGGAACGTTGTAGAGCGGCAAGTCCGCGTTGAGTACCGCGGAGAACCACAGTCGCTGCTGCGCGGTCGTGAGCGGGAAGATGCCGTTCCGCGGCCCATCAACGCGGAGCAGGTCGAGCGCCGCCTTCTGGGCAGCGCGAGTCAGCCCTTCGAACCGGCTGGCGACATCGGCTACCCTAAGCGCTCCGTCATTGAGGGGGAAGCCGGTCATGTGCTCATGGCCTTCCCTCAGTGCGTCCGTCCGCGTCAGCCGCCTGTCGTGCGACGTCGAGCAGGCTTGCCAGTGCTCTGGCGGGCTCGGGGTCGCCGGCCGAGTCCGCGGCCCAACTTTCGACGCCGTCAAGCGCGGCCGCGAACGAGGCCACCGTCGGGTGGGTGAACAGCAGCCGCAGTGGCGGATCCACCCCGAGCACGGCGCGGATTCGGGAGGCCACGCGGGTGACCTTAAGCGAGTGCCCGCCCATCAGGAAGAAGTTGTCGTCGATTCCCAGGTCAGGAGCGTCGAGCACTTCCCGCCAGATGTCGAGCAGCGCGTTCACGAGCGCATTCGGTGATGCCGACGCGGACGTGGGGGGCGTCGCCTCCCGCAACGTCAGCTGCGCCGGAGGTGCCGGAGGCGTCGGCTGCGACAGAGGTGTCGGCTGCTGTGCAGGCAGCTCGGACGGTATAGGCCGCGTCGGCTGGGCAGTCTCTCCGGCCGGCGCGCCGGATCGCTTAGCGGCCCTGAGCTGGTCAATCCTGGCCGCGAAAGCGGCCACCGTCGGCTGGCGCATGAACGCGCTGACCGGAATTTCCATCTGAAATATCCGGCGGGCCTTAGTGACCGCGGAAATCGCCTGCAGCGAATCACCGCCAAGCCGGAAGAAATCATCGTGGACGCTGATGCGGCTCACCCCGAGCAGTTCGGTGAAGAGCGTGTCGAGGCGCCCCTCCGTGGCTGTCCGCGGCTCGACCACCTCAGGCTCGCTGGTTTCCTCCGGTGGCACGGCTCGCAGTGCGCTGACGTCTAGCTTGCCGTTGGCGTTCAACGGGAGGGACTTGATCGGCACGAACAACCCCGGTGCCATATAGCTGGGCACTCGCTCGCGAACGAAGTCACGCAGCCTGGTTTGGTCAAGTTCAGCGTCAGCGGGCACGATGTACGCGACGAGCACCTGGTCGCCGGCGGCGTCCTTGCTGACTTGCACGGAGACCTCCCGCACCGCTCCAGAACGGAGAATTGCGGTCTCCACGTCGCCGGGCTCCACTCGGAAGCCGCGAATCTTGACCTGGCGATCAGCCCGCCCGAGGAACTCGATAGCGCCGTCCGCACGGTAGCGGGCCAGGTCGCCTGTCCGGTACATCCTGGCCCCCGGCTGGTCGGCCCAGGGAGACGGCACGAAGTTTTCCGATGTCAGAGCGGGCTGGCCTAGATAACCGCGCGAGACTCCTTGGCCGCTGACGAACAGCTCTCCCGTCAAGCCGACCGGGAGCGGTTGCAGGTACTGGTCGAGCACATAGCAGGCGGTGTTGGCGAGCGGGAAGCCAATCGGCACGTGCCGGTCGGCGTCGGTGAGGTTGTCGCATAGGTAGGCAGTGGCGTTGACCGTGGTCTCGGTCGGGCCGTACGGGTTGATCAGGTGCTCGGGCGCCCCGTGCTCGAGGATCCTCGCCAGGGTCAGGAAATCGGCTTGCTCGCCGCCCGACTGGAAGTACCTGAGCGACTCGAACGTCGCCGGCCCCTCGACTACGTGCTGCTTCATCAGCGCCGCGGGCAGGAACATCATATCGATCTGGTTGCTGGTGATCTTCTTCCGTAGCCGGTGCGGCTCAAGCAGGTCCTCCTTGCGCAGGCCCACGAGCCGGGCTCCGTTCAGCAGCGCACCCCATGTCTCCAGGGTGGTGGCGTCGAATGAGATGTTCGAGCCCTGCGCGACGCTGTCGCCGGGACCGAAACGGGTGTAGCTGATCCCCCGGACGGTCCGGGCCACGTTACGATGGGTGACTCCGATCCCCTTCGGCGCGCCAGTCGACCCCGATGTGAACATGACGTAGGCGAGTTGGTCAGGCGCCACTTCGATCCGTGGCCGCGCTATCGGCGCGCTATCGATGGCGGGCTCCGCGTCCACGAAAACCTGCTGCTCGGCGGGAAATCCCGGTAGCGCTCCGGTCATCGTGTGGACAAGGACGATTGCGACATCGGCGGTCTGGCACATCGTCGCAAGCCGTTCCGGCGGATAGGACAGGTCGAGGGGCACATATACGCCGCCGGCCTTGAGTGTGGCGAGTGCGGAAACCACCCACTCGGCGGTGTATCCGAAGTACAGCCCTACCCGGGTTTCCGTTCCCACGCCAAGCCGGGCAAGCTCGTGCGCCAGCTGATTTGCCCTGCGATCCAGTTCAGCGTACGAGTAGCCAGTCCCCTCCCAGCTAAGTGCTGGTGCGTCCGGCGTCCTTTCCGCCCACTGCTCATAAAGGTGGTGCACTGGAATATCGCCGGGAAAGTCCACTGCCGTGTTGTTCCACGAGTAGAGGATCTTGTCGCGCTCGTCGTCGCCGACGAGCGCCGTGGCGGAGATATGAGTGTCCGGCGCCGCCGCCATCTCGCGCAGCGTCCGGCGGAGCAATGCGACAAGGGACTCGGCGCCATCGGGGGAGAACAGCCCGCGGGAATACCGCAGCGCTCCGGAGCGGGGTGCCGCACTGCCCGGCACGAGCAGTTCCGCGTCATAACCGGACTGGCCGGTATCCAGCCAGTGCGGCGTAAACGTCACGCCGGAGACGATCTGCGTCTCAAAAGCAGCGGGCGCGTCCCTGACGACAACCTGGAACACTGGATGCACCATGGTGTCAGGCTTGACGCCGGCTATCCCCGCCAGCTGGTGGAACGGTGTCCGGCCGTGCGCGCTGACCAGGCGTCCCTCGTCCCTGACGAGTTCGATGACCTGCCGCCAGGTCGGATCGTAGGGCAGCCGCAGCCGTAGCGGCTTTGCCTCGTCCAGTGGACCGATGGCCCGCTCGGTCTCTGCATCTCGACCGCTCACGAGCATGCCGACAGTCAGGTCCGCGACGCGCAGCGAGCGGTGCAGCACGACCGCCAAGGCGGCTGTGAATATCGTGGTCAGGTCCGCCTGGCTCTGCCCGGCGAGCGCCCTCAGGGCACCGGTGACACCGGGCGCCAGTCCGAACTCGGCTTGGTTGACCGCCTGGGCACCCGCTTCCCTGCGGCCTAGCTGGTACGGCAGTGGCACGGGATCCGGCAGGCCGGCGAGCTGACCGCGCCAGAAGCCGAGATGGTCCGCGAGTTCGTCAGGCGTGGGAACGCTGTCGCGATACGAGGGCGCGTGCGGCAGTGGCAACTCGTCGATGGCGGCCTTGTACTGCGCCGCGATCTCCTCGGCGATCAGCGCTACGGATCGCTCATCGGCGGCGACCTGGTGCATCAGCACGAGCAGTTCGTGCTGATACTTCTTCAGTCGCGTCAGCCGGAACCGAATCGGCGGCTCCGACGCGAGATCGAAGGGGCTGCTCAGTTCTGTGGCCCGGATCCGGGCCAGTTCGGCCCGCTGCGCCTCGGCGGGCAGGCCGTTCAGATCCTCCACCGTCGGCGGTGCGATCGGAGCGTGAGACATCTCCGCCATCACCACGCCGTTTTCGAGCGCGAATCGCTCGCACAGCACGTCATTGCGTTGAACGACATTCCGCAGCGCATTGGACAACGCGCTGGTGTCCAACGGACCGCCGATGCGAATGGTGAGGGCGTGATAATACGCGGACGGTACCTCGGCCAGCTCGCTCAGCAGCCACAAACGTTCTTGAACGGCTCCGGCTTGGCGCCGCTCGAGCCGCGTTACCGATGCCCCCGCCAATTCAGCGGTATCCACCGTAGACACCAGACTCCCCTCCGACCGAAGTGCCGTCGCTGTTCGCTCGGCTATGTACTTAACGAGACATGCGAATACCGGGGATACCCACTGCGGTCAGCCTAGGGTGTGGCTCTTCGCGGAGCCTTGAAGATTCTTGTCCAAGCCCGCGCGTCCGCGGTAGCGGCCACAGGTCCTGCCTGTGCGATTGCAGGGGATGCCGCGGGATCGGTGTCATGCCGTGTCCGTCCCCAGCGCCGGCCTCCCGTCCTGCGGTGCTCCCGTGGTCTGCGCCGCCGGCGCGCCGGGCTGCCCGGGATGCGCCAAGCGCGCCCCGACCAGCGTGATCACGGTCGCGGTGGCTACGAAGAACGCGCACAGCGCGACGAGTCCCGGTGTCCGCCAGCTCACGATGAGGGCGACGATCTCCGGCCCGATGATGCCGGTGCCCGCGCTGCCGAGTGCGAATACCGACAGGTACTCTGTGCGCAGCGCGGGCGGCGCGTGCCGGTACGACAGATCCCACGAGCCGGCTCCCTGAAGCAGTTCGCCGCCAGTCAGCAGCACTGTGGACAGCATCAGCAGGCCAACCGTGAGCAGACTGCGCGAGTGCGCGGAAGCGATAAGGACGGCGCAGAAGGCGGCGAGGCTGAACCCCGCGTAACCCAGTGCCCTGGCACCGTCGCGAGAGCCGCGGATCCGCCGGGCGACCTGCACCTGTACCAGGATCGCGAGCACCGTGTTCATCGTGACCAGGGCGCTGAGCAGGCCGGCCGGCGCGTCAGTGGACTGCACCAGCCATAGTGGCAGACCCACGCTGAGCAGCACGGTATGCAGGTACAGCAGGCCGCTCACCACCGTGAGCGCGAGATATCGCCGGTCACGGGCAACCAGGACGAGTCCGCCCGCCCACCGGGACCGTGCGCCGGACGGGACGGCCGGCTTGCTCGTGAGCAGCCCGTACAGCCCGGCGGAGGCAAGGCAGCACAGGCTGCCGAGCAGCAGGATAATCCGGTATCCCCACAGGGACCCCAAGCCAAGGAACGGTGCCGCCGCTATGGCGCCAATGGAGATGCCCACGTTCGCGACCGAGCCGACCACTCCGAGGGACCGGGTCTGATCGTGGTCGCCCACGACCCCGGCCACCACAAGCTGAGCCATCGGGAAAACCGGCCCCTGGGAAACGAGGAAGAGGGAGACGCACAGCGTGAAGGTGTAGAAGTCGTCCGCGAAGGCTAGCGCGGCAAGGCTGGCGGCCCGCCACACCTGCACCATGCGCAGCAGCCGCAGCGGCCCAAATCGCGTTGCCAGCATGCACGCCGGTACCGTGGTGACGAACCCGGCCAGCCCGCCGGTGGTCAGGCCGAGACCGAGTTGTGCGTCGCTGAGGTGGATGCCCCGCAAAAAGAAGACCGTTCCGCCGGCCAGGTACAGACCGCTGCCGGTGGCGTACATGACCACCGCCGCCACGATCAGGTGGCCATCCCTGGATGGCAGCAGGTACATCTCAAGCAGACGGCGGGCCGGCCCGCGCAAACCGGTCACGAAGTGCTCACGGCGGTCCCCGCCGGCTCGATCTCCGACCGTACCAGGGAGGATGCCTCGTCTAGAGTGTGGCGGCACTCTTCGGGCGAATTGCCGACCGCGATGACCGCGGCCAGCCGCGGCACGACGCCGCGCGGCGGGAGCAGCAGCGTCGCCCCGGGCGCCGCCAGGGGGACAATCCCAGCGACGCGCGCCACCTGTGCGGCGGCGAAGACGTCAAGCGAGCGGACTACCCCGTCCCACGGCGGGTACAGGAACCGCACCTCCGCGCACATGTCCCTGGTCGCCATGGTGTCCGGCACGCGCCCCACGGCGAGATCCGCCGCTGCGGCGGTCAGGTCCACACCAGTCGCCAGCTGGCCCAGGTACGGGATGAAGTCGCCGCCGAGGCGGCCATTGAGTTCCACCAGGCGCGGACCCGCGGCAGTGAGCCGCACTTCGGCATGGGTCACGCCCGTCCTGACGTCGAGCGCCTGGTGCGCCCCCGTGATCAGGGCCGTGAGGTCGCCCGTCCATGGCTCGTCATGCCAGGGTGCGACAAGGTGACCGACTTCCTCGAAGAACGGATGGAAGCCGAGTCGCTTGCGGCACACGTTGACCAGTTGGACGCCGCCATCGCGGACGACGCAGTCGACGCTGATCTCCGGGCCGTCAAGAAACTCCTCAAGCACCAGACCGTCGAGCCGCTCAAGCCCCGGATAGGCCGCGTCGACCGCGTGCTGGTACAAGGTGCGCAGCTGCGCGGAATCCCTGGCGATCACCACGCCCATGCTCGCCGCGAGTGAGCGCGGCTTGAGTACCACGGGATAGCCGATGACGTCCGCTTCGCGCAGAGCGTCCTCAAGGCCGCGGACGTGAGCAAAGCGCACAGCGGGAAGCCCGGCCGACCGCATGAGCCGTCTCGTGCTCAGCTTGTCGCGGCAGTTGCACACGGCCGCGGGCGACATGTGCGGCAGCCCGAGCCGCCATGCCACCTCGCTGGTTACCTGCAGCGAAGGCTCGTCCCAGGTGAACACGCCGACCTGGCCGGGAGCCTGGTGAAGGCACTCGGCGACCGCCCGCGTGATCGCGGCGATGCCACGGTCCGTCGCCGTGCGGTGCCCGGCTAGGTAGCCGGCGTGCCACGTGGGTTCCTCTGTCCCCACCAGGTACAGCTGGCAGCGGTCGGCCAGGGCGGCGAACGCGTATTCCCGGTACGCTCTGCCTCCGCTGCCGACGACCACCACCCGTACGGGGCCCGTGGGGTCGGCCGGCTCGGCACGGAAGTCGAAGTCCTGTATTGTCACTTCTCTCTCCCACTCGTGATGAGGCTCATCACGAGGTGAAGGAGCCCGGTGACGCTGTCGAATCCGCTGTCGGCCGAGTTCTCGCGCAGCAGGCAGGTGAGCGTCTTGCCATCCCAGGCCTGCAGGTAAAGCGGAGCGCCTATATTGCGGCCGTCGGTGCCCGTCACGAGCCTGCCGCTAATGGGCTGCTGGTCCTGCTTGTGCGGGCCCAGGTAGTTGAAGAAGTAGCGAAAGAAACCGCTCACCGAGCCCTCGAATGCCCCGTTCACCGATCCGCTGTAGCCGTGCTCAGCGCCGAGCTCGTGCACGTCGTCCACGCTGTAGGCGCCGTGCCTGTAGGACCGCACGCTGTCGCGGTGGACGCGCGACACCAGGGCGTCGAAGCGCTCGTCCGGATGAAGCGTCACCACCAGCGGCACAATCTGGTTCTGTGAGGCGACCAGGGTCTTCCAGCAGGGATCGCCACGGTTGCTGAAGTAGACCGCGATCAGCAGCCTGTCCTGGCCAGTGTGCCGGCTGAGTGCCAGGCAGAACGCCGCGAGGACCACGGAGGGAACCGATGCCTGCGCCCGGGCCGCGATCTGGCCGGCTGCGTCACAGGCCGCATCGGACCCGAGCCTCGCCCACTTGGAGGACAGCGCGCCTGTTGCCGTGTCCCGCTGCATGGGCGGGGCCGATTCGAAGATGCTCTGCCAGAATCTCAGGTCTGACTTCCGGAGGTCCTGCCGTGCCGGGGACCACTGCTCGACGGCGAGGGCACGGGCGTTCGGTGCGGTGCCGGGAAGCGGGCCGCCGCACAGTAGCGTCAGCAGCTCCGTCTGCAGCTGATCGATGGACCAGGCGTCGACGGCAATGTGATGGAAGCAGATGACGAGAAGGGCGCAGGTGCCGTCCACAGTGACGGCACAGGCTCTCCATGAGCGGTCGACTGCGAGGTCGAACCCCCTGACCGCGAGCCCCTGCGCGGCCACATCCGCCGCCATATCCGGGTCGCCATCCGCCTCGACCACGTTCAGCCTGGTTGGGGCGGGATCCCAGACCACCTGGATCAGGCCATGCTCGCCATCCTGCTCGTATCTGGTCCGCAGCACTTCATGGCGCCGTTCCAGAGCTTCCAGTGCGGTTTCGACCGACTTCAGGGTCGATCCGACGGGAAGCTTCCAGATCTGGGGCACGTTGTATGCCTCTGGCGCGAGCCCCTGTATCGACCGCCACAGCGAAAGCTGACCGAAGGTCAGTGGCGCGCGTTTACGCATCGGCGCTCCTTCATGGGGGCTCCGCTTGCCGGCGGCTCCGTGTCGGCTCCAGTACATATCGTCGCTTCATCCCGGGCATGTGGCTTACTGCGCAAAATTGTCTGGACCAAAGGCACACGCACCGCTTGCCGGGTAGGCAGGGCCGGAGCCGGCGAAACTACGCTCTGTAGTTGCGCATGGTCGTACCGGTCTATCGCCGGATGGCAGATGCGGGGACATGATCGCCGCCACAGACTCAATCTCGGAGGCGGCCGACGACCGCGGAGATCTCAAATGCCTGATCAGCTGTCCAACTCTGAACCCGTGCCGGTGATGCCAGGCACACCGGGTACGGGCTCTGCTGTCGCGCGCAAACTCGCTCACGAGTTGATAGCCGAGGGATTTGGGCCTTACCTGGGGACCCCGTGCGGCGTCCTGGCGCCGCTGCTCGCAGCCCTCGATGGCGGGGCCGGGCTGCTCACCATCGGCCGGGAAGACAATGCCATCGGCGTTGCCGTGGGATATTCGCTGGCGGGTCAGTCGCCGGTGGTGCTGATGCAGAACTCGGGCCTTGGCCAGTCGGTCAACGCCCTGGCCTCCCTGGTGGTTCCCTATCAGGTGCCAATACTGCTGGTGGTAAGCCTGCGGGGTATCGCACCCGACATCACGCCAGAGAACGCCGTGATGGGCCGCCTGACCGAGACCATCTTTGAGCGCACGGGGATCCCCTCGATCCGGCTGGCACCCGGCGGGGACACCGCAGCCGCCGCGGCGTGCGCGGCACAGTTGGTCCTGTGCGAGCGCCGCACGTGTGCCCTGCTGATCGAGCCGTCACTGTTCGGCTGGACCCCGTGAATAAGGCAGGGGCCGTCGCAACGGTCATCGAGCGGACGCCACGTGAACCCGTCTTGTTCACCACCGGCTACGCGTCCAGGATTGCCAAGCACGTGGCGGACCGTGACAATCACTTCTACATGACCGGATCCATGGGCCTGGTCAGCGCGATCGGCGTGGGCATCGCGCTCGGCACCGGGCGGCCCGTCGTCGTCGTGGACGGCGACGGGAGCCTGCTGATGAATCCGGCCGGACTACTCACCGCCGGGTCCGTGCCGCACCTGCCACTGCTTCACGTGGTCATGGACGACGCCAGTTACGCGTCAACCGGCGGCCAGCACACCCCCGGGGCCGCGGCGGACTTCTGCGGTCTGGCACGAGCAAGCGGCTACCGTTTCGCAGCCAAGGCGGAAAGGCAAGGCGAACTCTCCACCCTCCTCGGCCGGTTGCTGCGGAACATCGACGGGCCGTCGCTGTTGCACTGCGTCCTTTCCGACGCGGATCCTCCGGTGCCGCCACGCGTCGAGGTCGATCTCGCCAGCCACGCCCGGCGGTTCAACGGCTGGGTCCGCATCCAGTCTTCCACTCAGCCGAACCGCACGGTGATGGAAGGCTGACCGGTGGTGTCGATCACGAACTCGTCACCGTACGTGGCAGGAACGGACCTGCCAAAGGAGCCGGCCAGCACGATGTCACCGGCACTCATGGTTACCCCAAGCTGGTGAAGCTTGTTCGCCAGCCAAGCCACCGACAGCATCGGGTCGCCAAATACATCGCTGCCCACCGCCTCGACCTCGGTGCTGCCATTGCGCTTGACCACCATGCCGATATCGCGCAGATCCTGTCCGGCGAGCAGCCGGTCCCAGGGGCCAATAGTGAACGCGCCGTAGGAGGCGTTATCGGCGATGGTGTCCACCAGCTTGATACGCCAGTCGGTGATCCGGCTGTCGATCACCTCCGCTGACACGGCCACCGCCTCGGTGGCCGCGAGCACCTGCTCCCTTCCGATGTTGCCGCCCGCCAGCGAATCGCCAAGGAGGAAGGCAAGCTCGCCCTCCAGCCGAGGCTGGAGGAAGACATCGGCCGGCATGATCACCCGGCCGTCCTCCAACGGGTAAAAACGCGTCTCCCAGAGCTGGCCGTAGTCGGGCTCATACACGCCCAGCTGGTCTCGCATGGCCTGGCTGGTCAGGCCGATCTTGTGACCGAGGACACGATCGCCGTCCCTGAGACGCATCCGCCCCCACGCGGACTGAATCGCGTATGCGTCTACCGACGATTCCAGACCGATGCTCTCGCTGAGCGGAGAAATGGGCCTCTTATCGCGCCAGGCGTCCTCAAGCCGCCGCGCCTCCTGGCTGGGGGTCACCGGGCAGATCGTTCGGCGAGCAGGAGGATGCCACCGGGCATATCGTCGTCGATCGCCTCGAGCACGGTAAACCCGCCCTGGGCGAGCACATCCCGCCATTCTTCTGCGGAGAGCAGCCCCTGCCGCATCAGTCGGTGGACCAGGGTGAATTCCGGCGTGAATCGCTGCCCCTCGGTTGCGTTCAGCGGCGGCTGAACCTCAGCCGCGAGCAGGTACGACCGCTCAGGAAGCCGGCCGGCCAGCTCGCGGAGGTACTGCACCATCCGTTCCTTGCCCTGCGCGAGGATCTCGTGCAGCAGGAAGAACGTGACGACCAGTTGCGTCTTGTCGAGCTGCGGTATCTTCGCGATATCGCCCGCGTCCCCTTTGACCACGGTTACTCGGTCTTTCTGGCCCGCCTCCTGGATCGTCTTGTCCGCCTCGGCGCATGCCTCAGGGCTGAGGTCGACCCCGATGCCGCTGGTCCCGAAGCGGGAGCACACCGCAAGCAGGAACCGGGCGTTACCGCAGCCAAGATCGAGTACGTGGTCGAAGGTAATCGACTCAAGCAGTCGCATAGCGTGCGGCACCACATCCTTGCGGCCGAGCATCGCGGCACCGTCTGCTACCCAGCGTCCGTCACGCGGGTAATCCGTGCCGTAGCGCTTGGCGCCGCTGAGAAATGCGTCCAGCCGTCTCAGCGGTTCGCCGTAGCCGCCGACCAGCCAGACTAGGTACCCCTTGTCCGCGCACACCTCGTGACCGTATTCGGTCAGCCGGTACCGGCCGCAATCCTCGCTGACCAGGCCACGCTCGCCGAGGTAGCGCAGGCAGGCGGCGGCAAGCGGCGCCGCGTCCGGGCCACGGCCCGCGACCGCGTCCAGCGTGAGATTGCCCTCCTCAAGCAGCGTGAGCAGGCCCGCCATCGCGAAGGAGGCAAGCACGCTGCTCGCCGCGTACCCCTCAAATAGATCGAACGCGCGCCGACTCGTGGCGTCTGCCTCGTGGCTGCTTATTGGCATGACTCATCCTCCAGCGAGATGGTGTAAGCCAAGGCTAAAGAGTGTCCGCAGTCACTTAAATGAGCGAACGTAACATCGTGACAAAACGAACGTCGCAGCATCGAATACCACGTTCCGGTGATGATGTAGAAGGCACATCAATCAGGGCCT
>Ga0134128_10004310_pt1 | contig 17424 bp, 4 predicted proteins | sample KB31754_FD_96462 | JGI IMG/M metagenome (GOLD analysis project Ga0134128, IMG submission 96462) | Terrestrial soil microbial communities with excess Nitrogen fertilizer from Kellogg Biological Station, Michigan, USA - KB3-175-4 | ecosystem: Environmental > Terrestrial > Soil > Unclassified ... | reverse complement strand
TCCCTGGCGACCGACTTGGGCTGCAGCTCGTAGTCGGCGACCCACGGGTGCCCGCGCACGTAGATCGCGTAGGCGGCTTCGAGCAAGTCCGCCAGCGGCCGGGGATAGGTGACCGATTCGAGCAGATCGAGCCGGGTGTCGTAGTCGATGCCTTCGGCCTTCATCTCCGCGACCGCCTCGCCCCTGGCCTTGAACAGCTGGGCCGCGAGCACAGGGCGCGGATTTTCGAGGATGGCCTCGATCACCGAGACCACCTCAAGCGGGTATTCCGGCGAGGTCACGTCCAGCAGCTCGATCGCGGCCAGGGCGAGCGGTGACAGCGCCTGGTTCAAGGCGAAGTCTTCTTGCAGCTCGACCGTGAGCCTGACCTGCCTGCCCGCGTCGTCTGGCTCGGGCAGGCGTTCGACCACGCCGCCGGCCAGCAGCGCGCGGTAGATCTGGATCGCGCGGTGGATGTGGCGGCGCTGGGCCGGCCGGTCCTCGTGGTTGTCGGTGAGCAGGTGCCGCATCGAGGCAAACGCGTCGCCCTGGCGGCTGATCACGTTGAGCAGCATCGCGTGGCTCACGCTGAAACTTGACCTCAGCGGCTCAGGATCGGCCGCGACCAGCCGGTCGAAGGTCGGCTGGCCCCAGGAGACCATGCCCGGCGGCGGCTTCTTGCGCACGAACTTGCGCCGCTTCTTCGGGTCATCACCGATCTTGGCGAGCGACTTCTCGTTCGCGATCACGTGCTCGGGCGCCTGGACGACCACCGTCCCGGTGTCATCGAAGCCGGCCCGGCCCGCCCGCCCGGCGATCTGGTGGAACTCCCTGGCCTGCAGGAGCCGGGTCACGCTGCCGTCGTACTTGCTCAGCGAGGTAAACAGCACCGTCCGGATCGGCACGTTGATCCCGACTCCGAGCGTGTCGGTGCCGCAGATTACCTTGAGCAGGCCGGCCTGCGCGAGCGTCTCGACCAGGCGCCGGTATCTCGGCAGCATGCCCGCGTGGTGCACGCCGATACCGTGCCTGACCAGCCTGGACAACGTCTTGCCGAACCCGGCCGTGAACCGGAACCGGCCGATCAGCTCGGCGATCGCGTCCTTTTCCGCCCGGGTGCAGACGTTGATGCTCATCAGCGCCTGAGCCTGGTCAATGGCATTCGCCTGGGTGAAATGCACGATGTAGATGGGCGCCTGCTTGGTCTGCAGCAGTTCCTCGATGGTCTCGTGCAGCGGCTCGATCACGTAGCGGAACATCAGCGGCACCGGTCGCTCAGCCGACGAGACGACGGCGGTGGGCCGGCCGGTGCGCCTGGTGAGGTCGGTTTCGAACCTGGACACGTCGCCAAGCGTGGCCGACATCAGCAGGAACTGGGCCTTGGACAGCTCGATCAGCGGTACCTGCCAGGCCCAGCCACGGTCCGGGTCGGCGTAGTAGTGGAACTCGTCCATGATCACCGTGCCGACGTCGGCCCGCGCTCCGTCCCGCAGCGCGATGTTGGCGAGGATCTCGGCGGTGCAGCAGATGATCGGGGCGTCGGGATTCACGCCGCCGTCGCCGGTCATCATCCCGACGCTGGCCGGGCCGAAGATGTCGCAGAGCGTGAAGAACTTCTCCGACACCAGGGCCTTGATCGGCGCCGTGTAGAAGCTGCGCTCGCCTGCGGCGAGCGCAGCGAAGTGGGCCGCGATCGCGACCAGGCTCTTGCCCGAGCCAGTGGGGGTCGACAAGATCACGTTGGCGCCCGAGACGATCTCGATCAGCGCGTCGTCCTGATGCGGATAAAGAGTCAGGCCCTGATCGGCGGCCCATTGCGTGAAGGCCGCGTACAGCTCGTCGGGGTCCGCGGTCTGCGGTAGCTGATCGGTAAGCGTCATGGCACTATCCATGGTGCCAGTTCCGGCCCGTGCTCAGTCCGCCGCCGGGCGCCCCGGTTAGGTGGTTCTGCGGTTCAGCAGCCAGCAGGCTGTCGACCGCACCGGCTAGCTGGAGCCGCCCGCCGTAGACGCTGCGCCTGGCGGGCGTGGTGAGAATTTGGTCAGGATTTGGTGAGCGTCGGTCTCTAGCCTTCCGGTGATCAGTTCCACCGGATGTCCGCGAGGAGGACCGATGCGCACGAATGTCCGGGCTTTGGTAGCGATGGCGGCCGCCGTCGCCCTGTTGGGATCTCCCGGCCTGCGGTCCGTAGCGTCAGCTGCGGTTTTCCCGCAAGAGCCTTCGTCGTGGGGAGCGGCGAACCTGATTAGCTACGACGACTCGGATTTCGAGAACGGCGCAGGCATCTGGGCGAATTACTCCAACTCGACGGTCAGCCAGGCTACCGGCACCTCGTTCCTGCACACCCATTCGCTGAAGCTCACCTCGGTCGCTGAGGGAAGCCAGGCAGCGAAGATGGGCACCACCAACGCGACGCAGATCAACGTGACCGGCGGGGATGTCTATCGCGAATCCGCCTGGGTGAAAACATCCGGGCAGTCCGGGCGGACGATCCAATTCGCGGACGGCTTCTACGACTCAAATGGCACGTGGCTAGGGTGGACGCCAGGACAGGTAGTCACGCTAGCCGCCAAGTCGGGCTGGCAGTACGTCGAGAACACGATCACTGCCCCGGCGAACGCCGATCATATGGCCGGGTCGCCTCGTATCACCGAAGCCAATGTCGCGGCGAACGAAGCGCTGTGGATAGACGAGGTGGTGGTGGCCCCCTATCGGGCCGCTGTGGTCATTGGCGCCGAGACAACTCCCGGCGATTGTGCTTCGTTCTCGACTGCGGACTCGACTATCGGACCGCTCCAGTCGTGCAAGATCTTCTACGACCCCAACACGGTCCTGCCCTCCAGTTACTCGGGAAGCGTCTGTGACGGCTTGCCGCAGGACGTGACCTGCCTGATCACCTACAAGGTCGCGACTACGCATGTTGCCAGCTTCGTGGGCTCCATCCCGGCCGGGAAGAACGTCATCCTCAACTACTGGCAGGAGCCCGAGCACTCGTGGAGCGGCACGGGAGCGTCGTTCGTCTCTGCGTTTGAAACGCAGTCGAACTTGATCAGGGCATCCACCACGGCAGCGAACGCCGAGAACGTGTTCGTGGCTATGGACTCCACTAATTACCAGTACGGAACGACAAGCAGCGATGACAACGGCACGGATTGCTCGTTCATCCCGCCGTCCGCGTACGCCGACTTCTACTTCGGGGACCAGTACGAGCAGACGGCCCCCGGCACCAATATCGCCAACGACCCACTCCCAAGCACGCCGCCGAACGATTCCGTCTCCATTAAGTGGAGTAACTGGCTTAGCTGCGTCTCACCGCAGAACAAGCCGATTGGGCTCGCTGAGGTCGGCTACAACTGCGGTCAAAGCGGCGGTGTCGGTTCTGATCCCAATGGCGCGACCACGACTTCGGCAATGGCCGCTGACAACACCTACCTCGCCGGAGACCCGGACGGACTGCCGGTGGTGCTTTACGAGTACTGGTGGAACTCCAACGTGGGATGCCAGTTCACCGGGGCTAGCCAGGTAAGCGAATGGCAATCAATCGAGACACAGAACGGCGGAGGCGCTAACTAATATGGCCAGGAGGCTAGGCGGCGGGCTGACGGTCGTCGTGATGGCAGCGGGGCTTGCTTTTGGCGGGACTCTTGCGGGCGGCCCCGCGATGGCCGCCGCCAGGCCCCTGGTGGGGCACCGGATAGTCGGGCCCCGGTCGCCAAGTTCGTTCGTGGCTGGCCCGAAGCATCTGCGTGGTCCCCGGCGCGCTGTTCCGGGGAGGGTACCGCCCCGCCGGCGCACTGCCGGCTCGGCCCGAGAGCGCGGGGCCGAGTCGGCAGCGCTGAAGGAAGCGGTCAGGACGGGCAGGCCGGTGCTGGTGGCGGCGGAGACGACGCCGACCGTGGTGGTGAAGGTTCACCCGAACGGCCTGCTGTCGATGACGTCGAATGTGTACCCGGTCCGGGCCCGGGTGCACGGTGTGTGGAAGGCGATCGATCTCAGGCTGGTAAGGGCGGCCGCCGGCGGTTGGTCGCCGTCGGTGGCCAGCATGCCGGTCACGTTCTCCGGCGGGGGTTCTGGCCCGCTGGTGCGAGTGGCCGGCCCGGGCGGCCGTTCGGTGTCGATGTACTGGCCCCGGCCGCTGCCCAGGCCGGTGATCTCCGGAAGCGTGGCCAAATACCTGGACGTGCTGCCCGGGGTCGACCTGCGGATGAAGGCGACTAGTACCGGTTACCAGGAGACCCTGATCGTCCGCGACGCGGCGGCGGCTGCCAGCCCTGCACTGCGGTCGCTCAGCTTCAGGCTTCTGGCGGGTCGCGGGCTGGTGCTGCGCCGTAGCCTTGATGGCTCCCTGGGCGTCTTTGACACCGCGACCGGCAAGCTCGTGTTCGCGGTCGGACGGTCGCAGATGTGGGACTCGCGCCGATCGCTGCCGGGTTCGCGGCCCGCCCCGGCCTTCCTTCCGGCCACGGCCGATTCGGCCGGATCAGGCCCGGTCACCTCGGTGCCGACTCGGTACCGCCTGGCTGGCCCTGGCCGGACGGCCGCCACCATCGCGATGGCGCCCCCGGCGAGCGCCTTGACCGGCAAGGACGTTCGGTACCCGGTGTACATCGACCCGGAAATCGCCCCGGCCACCGAGTATTACGCCCAGGTGATGCAGACCAACAACGGCGCGGACACCCAGGAGTGGGACACGACCTCAGGTACCACGTCGCAGTCGGGCGGAATCACCGAGATCGGCGACTGCGGCTACTCCAGTTGCATCTGGGTCAACGGCTCAGGCACCCAGTTCCTGGGCTACACCGACCGTGATTACTTCAGGTTCGCGACGACCAACCTGGAATTGCGCAACGGCCAGGCCGCGACCGTGTACCAGGTGAGCTTCGATGACGAACAGACGTACAACAGCCAGAACTGCACCTCAGAGGCATCTGCGGTCTACTCCACCACCGGCGGAATCTCCTCGACCACGACCTGGGGCGGTCCGCAGGGATCCCAGCTCGCCACGGCGAGTTCTAACGCAGGCGGCGGCACCTCGTGCCCGGCCGCGAATGTCGGCTTTTCCAGCAGCGCCTCCGGCAACTCGGCGCTGAAGACGACGCTGCAGAACGTCGCTACCGCGGGCTCCTCCAGCGTCACCCTTGAGCTGCGGGCCGCCAGCGAGTCCACCGACACGCAGTACAAACGGTTCCGTGACAACCCGACGCTCACGGTCTACTACGACTTCGCGCCACTGGCCCCGACCGGGCTGTCGGTCCAGAATCAGGTCACCTGCGACTCGTCGGTCACCTATACCGGGCTGACCAACCCCAAGCTCTTCGCGACCGGCACCGACGACAACCCGAGCCCGTTGCAGGTCAGGCTCAACTACACCCTGCAGACCGCGGGCGGAACGGCAGCCGGCGGCACGCTGGCCAGCCCGACCGGTGCCTCAGGCTCGCAGCAGTCCACGACTCCCACGACGGCGCTGGTCAGCGGGACGGCCTACAAATTCGACGTCACGGCGACCAACGTCCTGGTCGCTGGCGACCAAGGGTCGGCCAGGACCGGGCCTGCGTCGGCGTTCTACCCGTTCACCGTGCTGACGCCGCCGACAGCCACGCCGACCGTCACCAGTGCCGACTACCCGCAGGGCCAGTGGGGACAGCCGGCCGGAGCGCCGGGCGTGTTCACCGTGGGAACCAGCGGCGCATCCAAGATCGCCGGGTTCGCCTACTCCTTCGATGGCGGTGCGGGCAGCGAGCCGGCGCCGACCACGACCGACTGCGGCTACCGGGCTGACGGCGGCCTCGGCACGTCGGTCGACGCGAACGGTGACGGAGGCGGCAGCACCAGCGGAGAGCTGGCGCTCGTCGACGGCAGCACCGCGCAGATCCAGATCCCGAACGGCATCACGCCGGGCCAGCACACGCTCTATGTGGTGAGCTTCGACGAGGCGCACAACGTTTCCGGCGAGTCCGCTTACACCTTCTACGTTCCTCGGAATTACCAGGCCACATCTGCGCCGGTGACCTTCATCAATGGCAGCATGCTGGCCGCCGGCGCGACCGGTGCCAACGCATCGCTGGTGACCACCCAGGCGAACTGCTGCACGGTGAGCTGGCGAGGAGGCAGCCAGCTCGTCTTCAACGCGACGGCGGCCGGCCAAACCTTCACGGTCACGTTCAGCGTGCCGGCCGCTGGCTCCTGGCAGTTCGGCGCGAACCTCACGCAGGGACCTGGCTACGGCCAGGACAGGATCGACCTGGACCAGGCGACCTCCGATGTCAATCTCGGCGGCACCGCCACGGCGCCGTGGGACGCCTATGCCCAGTACGTCTCGATGGGCTACGAAGATTTCGGCACCCAGTTCCTGACCGCCGGAACGCACACCCTGACGTTCACGGTGACCGGCGAGAACGCCAGTTCGGCCGGGTTCAAGGCGGGCATCAACTACCTGACCCTGAGCCCGACAGGGCGCCAGGAGGCCGAGACCCTCACGACCGGCGCGCCGACAGCGGGCACGCTCGCGCCGCAGTTCCAGGCCGGCTCGCCCTGGTCGGACAACGGTCAGCTCAAGCTCACCAATACCGCCGTGGGCAGCCATTTCACGGTGAGCTTCACCGCTCCGGTCGAATCGGACTACGCGCTCGGGGTCAACCTGACCACTGGACCCGACTACGGGTCGTTGCGCTTCGACCTTGACCCGGCGACCAGCAACCTCAACCTGGCGGGCACCGCGGCCAGCCCGCTTGACGCCTACAGTGCCTCGCTCGGCGCGACCTACGTCTTCCTCGGCGGCGTGCACCTGACGGCGGGCACCCACGTTCTGCAAATCACCGTCACCGGCGCCGATCCGTCATCGACCGGGGACAACGCCGGGCTCGACTTCACCGAAGCCGTCCCGGTCACCGGGGCAGGCGAGTCAAGCCTGACCGCCGCCATGAACAACCTCGGGATCGCCAGCGACGGCGCGGCCTCGTTCGCCGGCGGCTTCGACCTGAAGGGCGCGCCCAGCGGCAAGAACCTCTCGCTCCAGGCCATGACGTCCGCCGGCATCACGCCGGGCACGGGGACCGCCGCTGGCGCGACGTTCAGCGTGAACGGGGCGACATTCACGATGCCGCAGCTGCGGACGAGCGGAGGCACGGTCGTCGCGGACAACGTGATCCCGGACGGCCAGACCATACCGCTTCCCTCGGTCAAGGCCACCGACGTCGCGCTGCTCGTCGCGAACACGTGCGGGACACAAGCGGGATCGCCCGCGCTCAAGGCCACGCTGAACTACGCCAACGGCGGCGCGAGCCAGCCGCTGGTCTCCTCGGTACCCGACTGGTCGCTGCCGCGCGGCTACGCGGCGGCCGCCCTCAGCCACTGGGACGTGGGGACTACGGTCAGCACGACCGCGCAACCAGGGCTCTACGAGGTCGTGCTGCCGGCGAACCCGGCGCTCACGCTGTCCTCGATCACGCTGCCGGTGCCGCCGGTCAACTTCCTGACCGGCACGCACTCGTGCACGACCTCGGCCAACGTGCTGCACATCCTGGCCATCGGTACTAGGCCGGCATCCGGAGGGCAAGGCCCGGCGGGATCGGCGTGGACCGGCGGTTACGCGGGCCCGATGGACGCCGTCATAACCCCGGCCGGCGGTTCGCTGAGCAACGTCACGCTGCGGGAGGTCATCGCCGCGACGGCGCCGGGCAGCGGCGGCAAGGTGCGCGTCGAACTGTCGAACGCGCACGGCTCGCTACCGGTCACGTTCGACGCGGCCACGATCGCCGCGCAATCGAGCGGCGAGGCGACGGTGGCGGCGCCGGTCGCGCGGGCCTTCGGCGGGGCGGCGAGCGTCACGATCCCGGCCGGAGGCGACGTCTTCAGCGATGCGGTGGCCAGCCCTGGCGGCAGCCAGTTCGTGGTGAGCCTGCACGTGCCCGCGACTTCGGCGGAGACCTCGGTACCCGTGCACGAGACGCCAAGCGCAGCGACGTTCTACGCGACGGGAAACCAGACGGCCAATAGCGACGGCACGCCGTTCACGGCCGCCAACTCGACGCCTGGCCTGTACTACCTGTCCAGGATCGACGTCAGTGACTCGACCGCCACGGACGGGACGGTGGCCGTGCTCGGCGACCAGACGGCGGCGCAGGCACCGGCTTCGACCTTTGGCACCTGGGCCAGCGACCTGCCGGCCGCCCTGTCCGCCGACGGGCTCGTACTGCCCGGCTCGGTCGCCGACGTGGCGTCAGGCGGGGCGGTGGCGGCGCACTGGTGGCGGATGAACGGGACCGGCCTGGACACCGCGACCAGTGCCTATGACAGCGGTTCGGCACCGACGTCCAGCCTCACGCTCGGCGGCTCAGCGGCCTGGACGACCGACACGCCGCCGACCGACACGACGGCCGGCTCCCTGTCGCTGAACGGCACGTCCGCGTTCGCGTCGAACTCTGGCCAGGCGGTTACTACCTCGGGCAGTTACACGGTGTCCGCGTGGGTCAAGCTGTCGTCGGTTCCCGCGCACAACGCCACGGCGATCTCCCAGGCCGGAACGAACAACAGCGGCTTCTACCTGGGCGTCCGTAACGGCAACTGGGCGTTTTACTTCGCCAGTAGCGACACCAGCGGAGCGGGGTTCACCAGCGCGACCGGCCCGGCCGTGACCGCCGGGACCTGGACGCACCTGACCGGCGTCTACAACGCAACGACCGGTACCGCGCAGCTGTACGTGAACGGCGCGCTGGCGGCCAGCGTGCCCTTTACCGGCTGGGCTTCGACCGGGGTCCTCAGCGTCGGCCGGGACAAGACCGGCGGCGTGACCGGCGACTTCCTGCCGGGCGAGATCAGCGACGTACGGGCGTACGGCACCGCACTGGCTGGTACCGGCGTCCAGCAGGTCTACGCCGACAGCAGCGCGGACACCGTGATGGCGGCCAACGCGGTGAACTGGTTCCGCTCCTACGTCACCGCCGAGCCGAACCTGCGGGACGTAATCGTGAGCGTCGGCGCTAACGATGTGCTGCAAGGCGCATCGGCAGCCACGATCGAGACGGATCTGTCCAGCATCGAGCAGAACCTGTCCACCCTCGTCGCCGCCATCCAGAACTACCCGGTCGACAACGACCCGAGCACCCCTGCCGTGCAGGTGATCCTCACCACGATCGTGCCGCTCGGCCTCTCGGCATCCGACCCGCGCGAGGCGGTCAGGGAGGCGGTCAACAACTGGATCTCCGGCGGCAATACCACGGCTCAGGTCACCTCAGATGTAGCGGGTGCCGTCGACCAGCCTGGCAGTCCCAACCTGGTCGCCTCCTCCCTGCTGTCCGGCGGCGTGCCGACCGCGCAGTACTACACCGACATCGCCACCCAGCTCGCCGGCGACATCTCGAACGCGATCCCGATCTTCATCAACGGACTGTAACCCCCTGGGACCTTCTAGCCCGGCCTGACATGCAGCCGCAGGGCCACGTGGCAGGTAATCCGACCCCTGTTGTGGAGGCAGGCATGGCTCGATTGACGACCCTAGCGTCGCGCGGTGTTGCGGGATTCGTGGTCATGGCGGCAATGTGGGGCGGCATTGCTCCGGCAACGTCGGCTGTGATCTCGCCGCACAAGTGGCATCCGCCCAAGGCGCAGCGGGTCACGGTGCTGCAGCGGCGCATCGCGAACCTGGCCAGGCACGAGTGGAAGCTGCCCAAGGTGGCCGAGGGGGTTCGGCCAGCGTCGCGGTGGCCTTCGGCTGGAACGGCCAGCGTGACGTTCACCCGTCCGGGCCGGCTGGTCAAGGCGGGTTCCCTGCCGGTGCTCGCGGATTCGGCCGGAGCGCTTGGCAAGCCGGGTGAGCTCGCGGTGCCGGGCGCCAAGGTGCGGGTATTCGGCCAGGCGCAGGCGAGGAAGCTGGGGATCTCCGGCGTCGTGATCGGCGTTTCGGCGCCCGCCGGACCCGGTGGCCTGGTGTCCGTAGGACTCGACTACTCGGCGTTTGCCAGCGCGGTGGGCGGTGACTTTGCCGACCGGCTGCACTTTGTCGAACTGCCGCGATGTGCGCTGACGACTCCCGGCCTGGCCCGGTGCCGGGCGCAGACGCCGGTGGACTCTGAACTCGAGCCGCGCCGGGAAAGGCTCGCAGGCACGGTCATGCTCGGCTCGCCCGGTCAGCGAGCGGCCGGTGGCCAGGGAGCACGGCCGGTGATCCCTCCGGCCGCGCGTTCGGCGGTCCTGGCCGCTGTGTCTGGTCCCTCGGGTAGCAACGGTGACTTCACCGCCAGCTCGCTGTCTCCGAAGGAGAACTGGACGGGCGGCGGTGCGGCCGGTGATTTCACCTGGTCCTATCCGATCGCCGTACCCGATCCGGCCGCTGGCATGGCCCCGACGGTGGGGCTCAGCTACAGCTCATCAAGCGTGGATGGCCGGGTGGCGTCGACGAACAACCAGTTCGGCATGATCGGCGAGGGCTTCACGCTGTCATCGGACAGCTATATCGAACGGAGTTACCCGGACTGCGCCGACGACCAGGCGGGCGCGGTAGCGGGCAAGTTCGATGACTGCTGGGGCGGCCAGATCGTGACGATGAGCCTGGACGGCACCTCGACGCAGCTGGTGCTCGATGACCGCACGGGAGCCTGGCATGAGCTGTCGGACAGCGGTGACCGGGTGCAGTACCTGACTGGCTCGGCCGCCGATACCGGGAACGGCACGTACGACAACGGCTACTGGGTCGTGATCACTCCGAACGGAACCCGGTATTACTTTGGCAAGAACAAGGGCCCGGGCTGGGCCGCCGGCAACCCTGTGACCAATTCCGCTTTCACCGTGCCCGTGTATGGTCCGCACAGCGACGATCCGTGCTTCTCGGCGAGCGGATTCGCGTCGTCGTCGTGCACGCAGGCGTGGCGGTGGAACCTCGACTTCGTGATCGACGCCAACGACAACGCGATGGCGTACTACTACCAGCCGGAAACCAACTATTACGGCGCCAACGGCGGCACGACCGGGGCCCAGTACGTCAGGGGCGGCTACCTGAGCCGGATCGACTACGGGCTGCGCGATGAGAACGGGTCGATCTACGGAACGGCGAACGCTCCCGACCAGGTGGTGTTCAACGCCGATCAGCGATGCATTCCGACTCAGACGTTCGCGTGCACGGCGGCCCAGTTCACCTCGGCGAACGCGGCGAACTGGCCCGATACGCCATTTGATCAGCAGTGCCTGCAGGGTGCCACCTGCAATAACCATTCGCCGACGTTCTGGTCCCAGATGCGGATCGACAAGATCACCACGCAGTACTGGAACGGCACGAAATACGTGCCGGTGGATCAGTACGCGCTTGGTCAGGGATTCTCCACCCAAGGCGACCCCGAGCTGATCTTGAACTCGATTACCAGGACCGGCCTCCCGGCGTCCGGCGACTCTGTGACGCTGCCGGCGGTACAACTGTCCTACCAGCTGATGGACAACCGGATCCCTGGTGTCAATGCCTTGCCGTCGATGGCGCACTGGCGGCTGACTAAGGTCGAGCTCGAGACCGGTGAGCTGATCTCGGTCACGTATTCGACCGCGTGCACGGCCGCGCAGGTTCCGGCCGATGCGTCGGCGAATACGACGTTGTGTTACCCGGTGAAGTGGGCCCAGCCCGGCGATCAGAACACCACGCTGGACTATTTCAACAAATACGTGGTGTCCCAGGTCGAGGTGCAGGACGGGACAGCGGGCGACCCTGCCCAGCTGACCTCCTACCACTATGTCGGCAGCCCGGCCTGGCACTACGACGACAACGAGCTGGTCAAGGCCAAGGACAGGACCTGGGGTCAGTTCCGAGGCTTCCCTCAGGTGAACACTCTGTTCGGCAACACCAGCAATGTCACCAACGGCACCGCCGATGCCCAGACGCTGACGCTGACGCGCTACTTCGGTGGCATGAACGGCGACACCAACTCGACCGGCGGCACCACCAGCGGCGTCACCGTCACCGACTCGAACGGCACCACCTACGCCGACGACAACGTCCTGGCCGGGCAGCAACTGGAGTCCCAGACCTTCAACGGGGCTACCGGGGGAGAGCTCACGGCGACGATCACGGTGCCGTCAGCGGTCCAGACGACCGCGACCCGGGCCCGGGCCGGCCTGCCCGCGCAGCAGGCCACGGTGGTAAGGACCACCAAGCAGACGTCGGTTACCGATCTCGCGGGACGGGGCACCCGGCAGACGCAGACTGTCACTACCTATGACAGCGCTGGCCGTGAGGTGCTCGACGACCAGAGCGGCACCGGCATCCCCGAGACGTGCACCCAGACCAGCTACGCCGACAACACAACGGCGTGGATCAGGGACCCGGTCAGCGAAGTGATCACCGCGAGTCAGGCGTGCCCTGCGGCTCCGGGCGGACTGACGGCCGCCGACATCATCACCGACACCAGGACCTACTACGACGGATCAACCACCCTCGGTGCCGCGCCCACGACCGGGAATCCGACCAAGGTCACCGCAGCGACCGCGAACAACGCGGGAACTCTGACCTTCGTCACGCAGGACACCAAGAGCTACGATTCATCCGGCCGGGTGATCTCGTCGGCGGACGGCCGCGGCGATACCACGACGACCGCTTACACCCCGGCCGATGGCGGCCCGCTCACCCAGATCGCGACCACGAACGCGCTCGGCCAGACGGGCACTAAAGTGCTCGATCCGGGCCGAGGCTCAGTGCTGTCCGAGACGGACGTTGCCGGTTACCTGACCACAGCCACCTACGATCCGCTTGGCCGCCTGACGGCCGAGTGGAAGCCGGGCCGGTCGCAGGCTACCGGCGATGCCGCCAGCATGACGTTCTCCTACCTGGAGTCGCAGACGGCGCCGCTCGCGGTCACCACGAACACGCTGGTGGATTACGGGACCGGTACCAACTACCTCACGTCGATTTCGATCTACGACTCGCTAGGCCAGCTGCGGCAGACCCAGACGGCGGCCGAAGGCGGTGACACCGGCGTCACCGACACCTTCTACGACAGTCACGGCTGGGCCGCGGGCAGCGACAACAAGTACGTCGTGACCGGAAATCCGTCGACCACGCTGGTGACGGTCGCGCCGTCGGCCGTTAACGACAGGACCATCTCCACCTATGACGGCATTGGCCGCGTGCTGAACCAGCAGGACTACAACGGCACGACGCTGACCGACTCGACCCAGACCGTCTACAGCGGCAACCAGGTCACCACGATCGACCGGGACGCCTCTGGCAACGTGATGGGCACACCGACCGCGACCGTGACGAACGTGCTCGGCAAGCAGACTGGGCAGGTCCAGTACGCGGGCGCGCCGACCGTCACCGGGTCGGTGATCACCGGCGGCAGCCCGCAGGTCACCACGATGTCCTACGACGCGGCCGGCAACAAGGTCTCGGTCAAGGACCCGGCGGGGAACACCTGGTCCAACACCTACGACCTGCTCGGCCGGTCGATCAAAACCGTGGACCCGGACGCCGGGACCACTACGACTAGTTATGACGCGGCCGGCAACGTGGCCTCCATCACCAACGGCGCCGGCGTCAGCGACAATTTCACCTATGACGGCCTGAACCGCAAGATCGCCGAATCCACCGGCTCGACGACGCAGGGCAGCGGCACGCAGATCGCCACCTGGACCTGGGACACCCTGAAGAAGGGACTGCTCTCGGCCGAGTCGTCGATCGTCAACGGCGCCACCTACAAGACCGGCGCGCTCGGCTACAACTCCGAAGGCGACGTCAGCGGTGCCTTCGTGATGGTACCGGTTGGACAACCGCTGGCTGGCACCTACCGGACCCAGTACGCGTATTCAACGACCGGCCTGACGACCTCGATGACGCCAGCCGCTGGCGGGGGCCTGCCGGCCGAGTCCATTACCTACACCTACGACAAGTTCGGCAATCCGCTGACCGAGTCTGGCCTCGACACCTACGCCTCGGGTGCCACCTGGACTCCGTTCGGGGAGATCTCCCAGATCGATCTGGGGTCCGGGCCGTCGTCGGCCGCGCTGACCTACTCCTACGACCCGCAGACCCGCAATGCCACCGGCATCAACCTGTCCTATCAGCAGCCGACGCCGCAGGTCGACAACATCGCCTACAGCTACAACGCCGCCCAGCAGGTCACTCAGATCGCCGACACCCAGGGAGGCACCGGGGCGCCGGTCGAGGACCAGTGCTTCAGCTACGACTCGCTCAGCCGCCTGACCCAAGCCTGGACGTCCAGCAACGCGTGCGCGACCAACCCGGCAACGGCGGGCAACGGCACGGTCAACGGCCCCGAGCCGTACTGGCAGTCGTGGACCTTCGACCCCGAAGGGGACATCCTCACCGCCACCAGCCACGCCACCGCCGGCGCCACCAGCGGCGACACGACCTCCGCCTACCATTACGCGGCGGCCGGGCACGCCCACGCCGTCTCCTCGATCAGCGCGTCCAACACCGTGACCGGCAGCCTCGGCACCACGAGTTACGCCTACGACGGCAGCGGCGATACGACCTCCCTGGGCAGTCAGGCATTGACCTGGAATGCCAACGGAAACCTCGCCACCGCCGGGACCGCGGCCGCCCCGTCCAGTTACCTCTACACCGCCGACGGCGTCGAGCTGGCCGAGGCCGACACCACCGGCGGGGTCACGACGACCACCTTGTACCTGCCAAGTGAGCAGCTGACCACCGATGGAACGACGACTACGGGAGAGCGTTACTACAGCTTCGCAGGCAAAGTGATCGGCGAGACCAGCCCGTCGACGCTGTACTGGCTGAGCGGCAACGTCCAAGGCACCATGACCACCGCCGTAGCCGCCTTCAGCCAGTCCGCGATCGTCCGTCGTGCCGCCACTCCCTACGCCACCCTGATCACCGGCAGCGGGACCTGGCCAGACAACAAGGGCTTCCTCGGTGACCCGGCCCACTCCGCGACCAGCCTGGTCGACGTTGGCGCGCGCAAATTTGACCCAGCCACCGGCCTGTTCATCAGCGTGGATCCCGTCCTGGCCCCAAGCCAGCCGCAGACCATGACCGGCTACACCTACGCTGCCGACAACCCCATCACCAACATGGACCCATCCGGCAACCTGATGTTCTTCGACGAAGGCGGTGGCAGCGGAGTCGTGCCGTCCCCGCCGCCGGCCCCGTCCGCCGGGCCCAAGCCTTTGCCAACCGGATGCAGCCTCCGGTGGGGTTGCGAGAGCCAGTGGAGGCAGCTGGGTCAAAGTGGGGGCGGTCCGATCCACCTACCGCATTGGATGCACACCGTCGGCCACTTCGTCCTGCACTATGTGGCCCCGGTCGTAATAGGCGTCGGTGCGACCCTGCTCTGCGAGGGCGCGAGCGTCGGCACTTTGTCGGCCGGCTGCCTGGCACTGGGTTTTGCGGCCTATGGCTACACGCACAGCATGGTCGAGACCCACACTGTCGTTTCCGTGGACAACGTCAGAGCAGCCGGTGATGGCGCGGCATTCGGCTACTGCATATTGGCATCGGCCGCACTCTGCGCGTTCGCGTCCGCCGATGCGACCGGCCTCGACTACGACTCGGACATGTTGTCCACGGGTAGCGCGGGCGGTGACGCCTTGAAGAACCTAGAGCGAGGGGTGGCCTACGACGCACTCGGCTGGGTTGCCGGCGATATCTTCGAGCGGGGTCCTAGGGCCTTGGCAAAGATCCGCGGCTTCGCGCCGCCGGGAGCACGCCTTGCCATCGCGGGCGGCGGGTCGGTGCCGCTCAGCGCGATCTCGCCCGCGGCGTTCAACCTGGCAATGCGGATGGGGAGCCGACTCAGCCAGGAAACCATAGACGAATGGGTTCGCGTCAACAACATCCTGTTCGGAACCGGTACCTGCACGAACCCGACGGATCCTTGCCCGGGAGGATGATGCGGACCTGAACAGAAGCCACGCGGCGGCCAGCCCGCCGCGTGGCTTCATAGGTTCTTGCCGGTCGCGCTAGGTTTGGTGGTATGTGCCGAAGCATCAAGACTCTGCGTGAGCCGTTCACCGAGAACGTGACCGACGACGACGTGCGCGCGGCCGCGCTGCAATACGTCCGCAAGATCAGCGGCTTCCGTGCCCCGGCCGCCCACAACGCCGAGGCGTTCAACGCGGCGGTCGACTCCATCGCCCTGGCCACCGGTGACCTGCTCGACCGCCTGGAGATACGCGCCAGCCCGTCCCGCCCGGCCGCGAGCTAGCCCACGGCCCGGCCGCGAGCTAGCTCACCAGCAGCCTGGACAGCGACGCTGCCATGGACTCCGATCCTGCCTACCGCCCCCGAGATCTGCTCCGCTTCGTCGACTGCCTCGCCGGCGCGCTCGTCCCCGGCACCGACGCCGTCGTCTACGCCGCGAACACCCTCGATGGCAGCACCGCCAGCGACGTCAGCGCTTTGTGGCTGGTCGAGGCGGGGCAGGGGCAGCATCGCCGCCTCGTACCCTCCGACACCAGCCAGGCCCGGCCGGCCGTTTCGCCAGATGGGTCGCTGGTGGCCTTCCTCCAGCAGACCGGAACGGCCCCCGATGACCCCTGGCAACTGGCCGTCTGCGCGCGGTCCGGAGGCGAAGCGACAGTATTGACCACGTTCGCCCGTGGGACGGGGCAGGCCGGCCCGGTGTGGTCACCCGATGGTACGCAGCTCGCCGTTGACGCCTGCGACCTCCCGCGACGCGACCCGAACAAGGCCTACCGCATCACCGGGCTCAACTGGCGGCGCGATGGTTTTGGGTTGATCGACGACGTCCGGGGTGGGGTGTGGGTCGTGCCCGCGACCGGCGGGGAACCGAGTCGTCTTGCCGCCGGCGACGGGGTGATCTCGTTCCTCGAGTGGTCACCCGACGGTGCGTCGATCCTCTACGTGACCTTCGGTGCCGGCGATGACCCGGACTACGCGATCCGGGCCGTGGACGTCTCCTCCGGCGACTCTCGCGCGATCACCCGCGGACTGCTGCTGGGTGACCCGTCCGTCGCCGCCTGGGCCGCCGGCGGCAAGGTCGTCTACTCCTCCCCGTGGATGATCAACAAGCGGATCGAGTTGGTCGTCTGCGATCCGCGCGACGGGACTCACGAGACCCGGATGCCTGACCCGGACGGCCAGTTGTTCGGGGATATGGTGGCGGGCTTCGACTACGGGGCCATCGCTCCCCGGATAGTGGTCGACGCCGCCGGCGAGTGGGCGTACGTCTACGTCCAGCAGGGCGGGGCGCTCCGCGCCACCCGGGTCGCCCTGGCCGGCGAAGTGAGGGTAGAGCCGCTGACCGATGCCAGCGAGTCGGTCGTCCCGGTGGGCATCGACGGAACCCGCCTCCTCGCTGTCAGGACTTCTCACACCCGGCCCGCCGACCTGGTCGTTGTCGACACCAAGACCGGGCAGCTTCAGCCGGTCACGGGGCTCAACGGCTCCTGGCTGACCGACCTGCCCTTCGACGTCCATCACCTCACCTATCGGACCGCCGACGGCCGCGCGGAGATCGAAGGCTGGTA
>Ga0134128_10004309_pt1 | contig 17432 bp, 15 predicted proteins | sample KB31754_FD_96462 | JGI IMG/M metagenome (GOLD analysis project Ga0134128, IMG submission 96462) | Terrestrial soil microbial communities with excess Nitrogen fertilizer from Kellogg Biological Station, Michigan, USA - KB3-175-4 | ecosystem: Environmental > Terrestrial > Soil > Unclassified ... | reverse complement strand
TCAGCACCACGGTGAGGATGAAGGAGGTCGCGCTGAACAGCAGCCCGATCGAGGCGCTGAACATGTACCAGGTCGCCAGCGTGAACATCAGCAGCAGGATGTGACCGGCGAACATGTTCGCGAACAGCCGGATGGCCAGGGTGAACGGCCGGACCAGGACGTACTGGAGGATCTCCACCGGCGCCAGCAAGATCAGGATGGGCCAGGGCACGCCCTTGGGGATCATGTTCTTGAAGTAGCCGCCCAGGCCCTGGTGCTTGATGCCGAGGTAGGTGTAGGTCCCGTAGACCATCAGCATCAAGACGGTCGGGAAGGCGATGAACGACATCGCCGGGAACTGCGCGATCGGGATGATCTCCATCAGGTTCATCAGCCAGATGAAGAAGAACAGCGAGACCAGGAAGGGCAGGAAGCTGTCGCCCCGCTTGCCCATCATCGGCCGCAGGATCTGATCGCGGACGAAGAACACGCCCAGTTCACCGAGGTTCTGCGCGCCCCTGGGGACCAGCTTGGGCTGGGCGAACGCGGCCCAGAAGAAGGCCACCACGACCACGGCGCAGACCAGCGCCAGCAGCATGGGCTTGGTGAAGTAGAAGCTGCCGATCCGGAAGAACGGGGTGAAGACAAAGGACGGGCCGGGGTACCCCGGCGCCGGGTAGCCGCAGTGCGACGAGGACATGAAGTGACTGTTTTCCTCGCTGCACTTGGCCGCCACATGGGCCACCTGCGCTACGTGTGCGACAAACTCACCGGCCAACGCGGTTTCCTCCACATCCGCGCCTGCCCGGCGCGGTTACGGGCGCGACGCACACGCGTGCGTCCGTTGCCCCGTGCCGGGCAAGTCCCGGCACACGGATGTTAACTGTCCGGCCGGCAGGCTTTACACCCGCGTAACCCGTTAGGGCCGGCCGTACCTGAAGATGATGAGCACGAGGGCCAGGACCAGCCCGACGATCATGCCGAGCGGGAACAAGATCCCGATGTGCGTAGCCCGGCCGACGAGCCAGCCGAGCACCCCGTAGAAGGCCATCCCGGAGATGAGGTAGCTGAAGACCGACCAGCCCGCGTTGTCCTCGACTGGAGTGCGCCGCCAGGCCTGCCGCCGGCTCAGCCGGGGCTCGATGTCCTCGGTGCTGTCGGTGGGGCCGGTGGTGGTGTCGGCCCGGTCGGTGGTGTCGGTGCGGTCGGTCGGATCGCTGTCGACCATCATGGTCACCTGCCTGGGAGGAACGCGGCCGAGGCCGCGGGACGCCGGCCGGGCACTGCGCGCGGGCAGCATTCACCGCGGGCCGCGAGTCGCCGTCCGGACGCCTGAGCACGATCACGGGTCACCCGTCCCCGCGCGGCTCGACGTAGAGAAACTTGAGCTTGAGCGACCAGTACACCTGCGCGGCGCACCAGGCCAGGATGCAGGCCAGGGCGCTCAGGCCGAAGAGCCGGGTACTGAACGCTGTCGTGTTGCTGTACCGCACCACGAAGAACAGCAAAACCAGGATCTTCACGATGTACGTCACCAGCGCGGTGACCATCATCGCCTGCGGGCTGATCCGGGCCGCGCGTCCGACCGCGACCACGCTGATCGAGAAGAACACGGCCACGAGGGCGATTCCGAGCGCCGCGCCGACCAGTCCCTTAGTCCCCCCGATGCCCAGGCTGACGGCAGCCATGATTAGCGCGACCACGGCCGTGGAGGCGGCCGAATGGCGTGCGATCCGGACATAAGTTGCCGGCATCTACGGAACTCCGGGGGTCTCGGCGACGGCCGGGGGCCACCGTCGGGCTGAGGAACTTAGTGCCACAGTGCCGATCGGGCACCGAGCCATCCGACAGCAAGGATTACGGTGTGCCGCCAGATGTGCGAAACGTATCACGGACCTCTCACTCGTCATTGAGTAGATGCTCGTGAAAGATATCACAAGCTCCCGGACACCCCCTCGCACGGGGTCACCTAACGTGACGAACCCCGCCCGTGATCAGGGGGTATGGCGACGGTGGGCGCCGCTGCGCGGCGGGCTGGGCGGCGGCGCCGGGTCGGCGGGCTGCTCCGGGGTGCGGTCCTCGTCGATCGCGGGCGGGACGAAGCCGACGACCGACCGCGGCCGGGGCTCGCGGGCGGCGGCGGGCTGCTCCCAGCCCTCGGGGACGCCGTTACCGCCGGGGACGCCATTGCCGCTGGCGACGCCATTGCCGCCGGTCACGCCATTGCCACTGGCCCAGTGAGGCACCTCGGGCCGGTCGTTCTCCCAGGGCGGACGGCCGCGCTCCAGGGCGCTGTCTGCCTCGGCTCGTCCGTTTCCGCCGGCCGGGATCAGAACGCCGGCCGGGGCGGGCGATGCGGGGGCTGCCGTGGCGACCCGCCGCTGGCGGCGGCCCCACCAGCGCAGCCGGGGCATGGACAACACCAGGAGCAGCAGGATCGAGCCCACGGTGATGGCGGCGAACACCCAGGACGGCCGGCCAATGATCGACAGCGACACCACGGCGGCGGAGAACAGGGCCGCCCACAGGTACATGATGATCACGCTGGACCGGTGGGAGTGGCCGATGTCGAGCAGCCGGTGGTGCAGGTGCTTGCGGTCGGCCGCGAACGGGGACTTGCCCGCCCTGGTCCGCCGGAACACGGCCATCAGCATGTCGGCGTACGGGATGACCAGGATGGCCGAGGGCAGCAGCAGCGGCAGGATCTCGGGGAACCGGTTCACGGTGCCGACGTGGTAGGCGTGCCCGCTGACCAGCGTCCCCGGGTCGAGCGAGGTGGTGCTGGAGATGGGCGCGTAGGCCAGCAGCAGGCCGAGCAGCATGGCGCCGGTGTCGCCCATGAAGATGCGCGCGGGATAGAAGTTGTGCGGCAGGAAGCCCAGGCACATCCCGATCAGCAGCGCGGACACCAGCGCCGGGCCGGCCTCAGAGGACAGGCCGAGTTCCTTGGTCAGCGAGTAGTAGTAGAGGAAGAACGAGACCGCGGCGATGGCCACGATGCCGGCGGCCAGGCCGTCCAGGCCGTCGATGAAGTTGACCGCGTTGATGGTGGCCACCACGATCAGGATGGTCAGCAGGACGGCCTGGTTGCCGCTGGGATTGAAGACGCCGCTGCCGGGCAGCGGCAGCCAGGTGATCTCGCAGCCGCTGGCGACCAGGATGACGCCGGCCGCGACCTGGCCGGCCAGCTTGCTGATCGGGCTCATGCCCCACCGGTCGTCGACCACGCCGATGACGACAATCAGGGCGCCGGCCAGCAGCAGGCCGGTCTCGGTGCTGATCGTGGTGTTGCCGGAGAACACGCTGTTGAGCGGGGTGATCTGGCCCGCCACCAGGATGCCGGCGGCCAGCCCGGCGTACATGGCCAGGCCGCCGAACTCGGGGATCGGGATGACGTGCACATCCCGGTCACGCACCTGCTTGACCGCGCCCGCCTTGATGGCCACCCGCCGGACCAGCGGCGTCAGCATGTAGGTGACCGCGGCGGTCACCAGCAGGGTGAGCAGGTACTCCTTCACCGATCACCAGACTTGGGCGATGAGGCAGGCATCACAGCAACTCTAGAGCACGCACAGCCCGATCACGCCGCCCTCACCGAGTGAGGCGCGGCCCCGCCAGGGATGTGAACAGTGCTAGCCGGCCCGGACCCCGGCGACCTCGCGCAGCCGCCCCATCGAGATGGCGCCCTGGCGCAACAGCCGGGGCGCGGAGTCGGTCAGGTCCACGATGGTCGAGGCGGTGCCGCCCGTTGACGGGCCCCCGTCCAGGTACACGGCGACGGAATCGCCGAGCTGCTCGCGGGCCTGCTCGGCGGTGGTCGCGGCGTCGGACCCGGTCAGGTTGGCGCTGCTGACGGCCATGGGGCCGGTCTCGCGCAGCAACTCCAGGGTCAGCTCGTCCTGCGGCATCCGGATCGCCACGGTTCCCTTGGTGTCGCCCAGGTCCCAGCTCAGCGACCGGGCCGCCCGGCAGACCAGGGTCAGCCCGCCGGGCCAGAACTCGTCGATGAGCTGCTGCCCGTATTGCCCGAGATCCTCGACCAGGGCGGAGGCGGCCCGCACGGTGCCGACCAGCACCGGCGGCGGCATGTTGCGGCCCCGGCCCTTGGCCGCCAGCAGGCGGTTCACCGCCTCCGGGCTGAAGGCATCGGCGCCCAGGCCGTAGACGGTATCGGTCGGCAGCACGACCAGCTCGCCGCGGAGCACGGCGGCCGCCGCCGCGACCAGCCCTTCTTTCCGCTGAGTCTCGTCAGCGCAGTCAAACCAGTTGCTCCGCGAATCCATGGCGATCATCCTGCCACGTGCCAGGCGGCGGTGACGAACCTGTCGCGCCCGGCCAGGTCGGTGTGGTTGCGAGGCTGCTGCCAGCCGTTCTCCTCGGCGAAAATCCAGTACACGGCGGGCCCCTGCTGGGCGGCGTGCTCGACGGCGACCAGCCCGCCGGGCCGCAGCAGCCGCTCGGCCGTCCGCTCGACCACCCTGATCGCGCCCAGGCCGTCGGCGCCCGACCACAGGGCGGTGGCCGGGTCGTACTCGCCGACCTCGGGCGGCACCCAGGAGCCGACCGGGATGTAGGGCGGGTTGCTGACGACCAGGTCGACCGTGCCGTCGAGCTCGGTCAGCATGGCGGCGAAGTCGCCGGCGTGCAGCGTGACCCGGCCCGCGGTGTGCGGCGCGGCCTTCGCCACCCTGGCGATGTTGCGCTCGGTCCACTGCCGGGCCAGCGGGTCGGCCTCGACCGCGTGCACCTGGGCCCGCGGCACCTCCTGGGCGATGGCCAGCGCGATCGCGCCAGAACCGGCGCCCAGGTCGGTCACGACCGGCTCGGCCACGTCCATGGCGGCCAGCTGCTCGACCGCCCAGCCGGTCATGACCTCGGTCTCCATCCGGGGCACGAACACGCCGGGGCCGACCTCGAGCTCCAGGTAGCGGAAGTAGGCCAGCCCGGTGATGTGCTGGAGCGGCTCACGGGCCGCCCGGCGGGCGATGTCGTCCCAGAACCGGGGGTCGAAGTCGACGTCGGCGACCAGGTGCAGCTGACTGCGGGGCACTCCGTGCAGGTGGGCGGCGATCAGCTCGGCGTCGGTGCGGGGCGACTCCACCCCGGCCTGGGCCAGCCGGCTGGCCGCTACGGCGATCTCGTCGAGCAAGAGGGTCATTTTTTAGTCCTCCCGCTCTTAAAAGACTCAGTCGTCGTCCGAGCCGGCGATCTTGTCCGCCCGGTCGGCCTCGACCAGGGCGTTGATCACGGCGTCCAGGTCGCCGTCGATGACCTGGTCCAGGTTGTAGGCCTTGAACCCGACCCGGTGGTCGGAGATCCGGTTCTCAGGGAAGTTGTAGGTCCGCACCCGCTGGGACCGGTCCACGTCGGCTACCTGGCTGCGGCGGTTAGCCGCGGCCTCGGCCGCCGCTTCCTCCTGGGCCGCCGCCAGCAGGCGGGCCCGCAGGATGCGCATGGCCGATTCCTTATTCTGAAGCTGGCTTTTCTCATTCTGGCAGGAGACGACCAGCCCGGTGGGCATGTGCGTGATCCGCACCGCCGAGTCGGTGGTGTTGACGCTCTGGCCGCCGGGGCCCGACGAGCGGAACACGTCAACGCGCAGGTCGTTGGGGTCGACGGTGACGTCGACCGGGTCGGCCTCGGGCATGACCAGCACGCCCGCCGCCGAGGTGTGGATGCGGCCCTGGGACTCGGTCACCGGCACCCGCTGCACGCGGTGCACGCCGCCCTCGTACTTGAGCCGGGACCAGGCGCCGTCCGCGCCGCGGCCCTTGATGGCCACCGTGACGTCCTTGTAGCCGCCGAGGCCGGTCTGGGTCGAGTCGATGATCTCGGTCTTCCAGTGCTGTCGCTCGGCGAATCGCAGGTACATGCGCAGCAGGTCGCCCGCGAACAGGGCCGACTCGTCGCCGCCCTCGCCCGCCTTGACCTCGAGGATGACGTCCTTGCTGTCGTAGGGGTCCTTGGGCACCAGCAGCTGCCCGAGCCGGTGCTCCAGCTCCGCGCGGTGCTTGGCCAGTTCCTCGGCCTCGGCCGCGAACGATGCGTCCTGGGCGCCCAGTTCCCTGGCCGCTTCCTCGTCGGCGGTGGTCTGGAGCCACTGCCCGTAGGCCGTGACGATGGGGGTCAGCTCGCCGTAGCGGCGGCCCACCGTCCGGGCCTTGTCCTGATCGGCGTGTATGGCCGGGTCGGCAAGATCGCGCTCCAGCTGCGCGTGCTCGCTGGCCAGGTCGGCCAGCCGTTCAAACACTCCTGCCTCCTGTAATTAGGACATACTCAGTCCGGACCACGCCAGGGCTCGGCGTCGCGATGCGGCGCCGAGCCCTGGCCCCATACCAAAAATCAGCCGGGCGGCCCGGACTGCTGACGAACGTGGCCCGTGTATACCTGGTGGCCGTTACTTCCCGGACTTCTGCTTGCCGAAGCGGCGCTCGAACCTCGCGACGCGCCCGCCGGTGTCCAGGATCTTCTGCTTGCCCGTGTAGAACGGGTGGCAGTTGGAGCAGATGTCGGCGTGAATGACGCCGTTCTTGGCCGTGCTCCGCGTGGTGAAGGTGTTCCCGCAGGTGCAGGTCACCGTGGTCTCCACGTACTCGGGGTGAATACCCGACTTCATCTCTTGACTCCTGTTCCCGCAGTCGCCGGGTCGCCGGGCCCGAAGGCTCTCAGCGTGAACCGGTACCGCATGATATGGGCTTCCAGTCTGCCAGACGCGAGAACGCCGGCCGCCACCCGCAAATTCCCCGGGTGGTCAGCCGGCGTCACGCTACGAGCCGACCGTGGTCTTCTGCACCTTGAGCAGGAACTCAGCGTTGCTCTTGGTGTCCTTCATCCGGTCCATGAGCACCTCGAGCGCCTGCTGCGGCTCCAGGGCGTGCAGGACCCGGCGCAGCTGCCAGATGATCTTGAGCTCCTCGGGCGACATCAGCAGCTCTTCCTTACGGGTGCCCGACGCATCGACGTCGATCGCCGGGAAGATCCGCTTGTCGGCCAGGTCGCGGCGCAGCCGCAGCTCCATGTTGCCGGTGCCCTTGAACTCCTCGAAGATGACCTCCTCCATCCGCGACCCGGTCTCGATCAGTGCCGTGGCGAGGATGGTCAGCGAGCCGCCGTTCTCGATGTTGCGCGCCGCGCCGAAGAACCGCTTGGGCGGGTACAGCGCCGCCGAGTCGACACCACCGGACAGGATCCGGCCGCTGGCCGGGGCGGCCAGGTTGTAGGCCCGGCCCAGCCGGGTGATCGAGTCGAGCAGCACGACCACGTCGTGGCCCATCTCGACCAGCCGCTTGGCCCGCTCGATGGCCAGCTCGGCCACGGTCGTGTGGTCCTCCGCGGGCCGGTCGAAGGTGGAGTGGATCACCTCGCCCTTGACCGAGCGCTGCATGTCGGTGACTTCCTCCGGCCGCTCGTCCACCAGGACGACCATGAGGTGGCACTCTGGGTTGTTCTTGGTGATCGCGTTCGCGATGGCCTGCAGGATCATCGTCTTGCCCGCCTTGGGCGGGGACACGATCAGCCCACGCTGGCCCTTGCCGATCGGGCTGACCAGGTCCATGATCCGGGTGGTCAGCACGCCGGGGTCGGTCTCCAGCCGGAGCCGGTCCTGCGGGTACAGCGGGACCAGCTTGGCGAAGTCCGGGCGGCCGCGGGACTGCTCCGGGTCCAGCCCGTTGATCTTGTCCAGGCGGACCAGCGCGTTGAACTTCTCCCGGCGCTCGCCTTCGCGGGGCTGGCGGACCGCGCCCTCGATGACGTCGCCCTTGCGCAGGCCGTGCCGGCGGACCTGGGACAGCGACACGTACACGTCGTTGGAGCCGGGCAGGTACCCGGTGGTCCGGATGAACCCGTAGTTGTCCAGCACGTCCAGGATGCCGGCGATCGGGATCAGCACGTCGTCCTCGGCGATGACCGGCTCGGCCTCGCCACCGCCGCCGCGCTCGCGGCGCCGGTTGCGGTTGCGGAACCGGTCCCGGTTACGGCGCCGGCCGGGGCCCTCGTCGTCGTCGCGGTCCATGGCCGGCCCGCGCTGGCCGTTGTCTCGCTGGCCGCTGTCACGGCCGCCATCCCGCTGGCCACCGTCCCGGCCGCCATCACGCTGGCCACTGTCACGCTGGCCACTGTCCCGGTCGCGCTGGTCGCCTGCGTCGCCGCGGCTCGCGTCGTCCCGCCGGCCGTTGCGGCGCCGCTGCTCGCGGCGCGGCCCGCCGTCGCCCGGCTGGCCGTCCGCGGGCGCCTGGGCCCGGCCGTTCGGCTCGGCCGTACCCGGGCCGGCGACCGTGCTACCGGCCTGCCCGAAGGCAAGCTGGCTATCCGTGCCTGGCGCCGGGCCATCCTGGGCCGGGCCGGCCTCCCGGGTTGCTGCGCGCGGCTGGCGCGCGGTCGCGGTGGCTTCCTGCGCCGGGGCTGACTGCCCGGCATCGCCCAGGGCGGGCTGAGTGGGTGTGTCTGACTCCATGGCGTCCTGCTCACGCTGGCGAGGCGCGCCGGCTCCCGCAGGCGCACCACGCTGGACTGAGTTGTCGTGTGCCCGGTTGCCCACGGGTGCGGCGGTGCCGTCCTGCGGGCCAGCCGGGCCCTGGCCGGCGGGCCTGCGATACGCGCTGCCGCCAGCCTCCCTGTCCTGAATCGCTTCGATGAGCTGGCTCTTGCGCATCCGGCCGGTGCCGGTGATACCCATCTGCTGGGCGATCCGCTGCAGGTCAGCAAGCAGCATGCCGGAGAGCCCGGAACCACCTCGGCGGGCAGGCTTGTCAGTCACCGTCTCACCGGCTGGGGCGCTGTCCCCCGGGCCGCTGGCCGGTCCCGCCGCGGGCGGGGACAGGCCGGGCCCCCCAGTCCCGCCGGCCGGCGCCGCGCCCGCGCTGGCGGGGGCGATACCGGGCTCGGCCGAGTAGCCGGGGGATGCCTCGGGCGCGCCCGAGGAGCCGGTGAAGAGTTCGGTGGTGTCGCTCACGAGGGGTCCTTCCCAGGGAGCGGGCGTCGGCTGCGCATGCGGCCGGTCGACCCGGTGTCACGGTCCGGCGAATCGGCCGGACCTGGTACTGCTGTTCCTGCTATGCCCATACCGCCACGGCACGTGCTCTCGCCCGTGCCCCGTTCCCGCGCCGACCCGGCTGAGCTAGCGCCTGCGGCTGGGGACCGCAGCTGTAACCCGGGTTCCTTAGCCGGGGCAGGGGTTCCGGAACGAGCCCAGACGGCTGGGATGGCCCGCCCTGGCCCTCCGCCCGCTCCTGGTTCGCCAAGACCACCCCGCGTCAGTTCCGGGCGGGGGGGAAGTGGTGAACCAGAGAGTTGACGGAGCGTCACAGACCACGCCCGGCGGTGAAGCCGGTCACGTCGCAAGTGACGGGCGAGCACCTGACCCCGTGGCGGGGTACCTGGTGCAGTGCCTACCTTAACACTAGGAGAGGCCACAGCATTCCTCGGCACCGGTCCGTGTGTCGTAGCAGACCCTGGCCAGCTTCGCGGGAAATCCCGCTCGACTCACCCGAGGCAACCGTGCCGTGTGTCCGGGAACTGGGCAGCGCACGCTGTCTCATGGGCGTTCGCCTGGCAGGGCGGTCTGGAGGGTAGCGCCGTACCGGTCGACGTCCAGGGGGCTTATACGCCAGACGGTACCCGTTTCTGCCGCGATTGAATCCACCAGGTCAGGGCCCGGGCCCGCGCCCGCCACGGTGAACGCGAGCACGGATGGCCCGGCGCCGGACAGCACCGCGGGCACCCCCGCCGCCCGGAGCCGGCCGAGCAGGTCGGCGGCGTGCGGCAGCACCCCGGCCCGGTACTCCTGGTGCAGAAAATCGACGGTCGCGTCGAGCAGCACGGTGGGGTCCCGGGTCAGCGCCGCGACCAGCAGCGCGCTGCGCGCGCTGTTCGCGGCCGCGTCCTGGTGCGACACGGTGGCCGGCAGCGCGCCGCGGGCGGTGGCCGTCGCCAGACCTTCCGCCGGAACGCACAGCACCGGGTGGATCTGCTCCAGCACCGGCAGCCGCACCAGGTGGGCAGCTGACGGCGTGGCGGCGGTGTTCCCCACCCCGGCCGCTGGCCCGCTAGTCCAGGCGATCGTCAGGCTGCCAGCCAGGCACGCCGCCACGTTGTCGGGGTGCCCCTCCAGGTCCGCGGCCAGCGTGAGCACCTCCCCGTCGGGAAGCAGTTCCGCGCCGCCGCGCACCAGCCCGCGGGCGGCCAGCACACCGGTGACGATAGCCGCCGCCGAGGAGCCCAGCCCGCGGCCGTGCGGGATCGTGTTGCGGCTGCGCAGCGCGATCCCCGGGGGCTGCCCGCCGAGCCGGCCGAACGTGGCCCGCATGGCCCGCACCACGAGGTGCGCCTCGCCCAGGCCCGCGCTGTCACTGCCCTCGCCGGTCACCTGGATGTCCAGCCCGCCGCGGGTCACCCGGGCGACCGTCACGTCATGCCGGGCCAGGGCCAGGGCCAGGGCGTCGAAACCGGGCCCGAGGTTGGCACTGCTGGCCGGGGCGCGGACCACCACCGGCTGGTCCCGCCAGCGGGCGGGCGCCACGGTCACCCGGGATTCCCCGGGGCGTGTCCCGGTCATGCCAGGCCCAGCGCGGCCGCCGCGGCGGCCGGCTCGGCGGGGATGGTGACCGGGGCCGGGGCGGCGGACACCGCCCAGTCCGGGTCCTTGAGCCCGTTGCCGGTCACCGTGCAGACCACCCGGCCGCCAGCGGGCAGCTGGCCGCGCTCGTGCGCCTGGAGCAGCCCGGCCACCCCGGCCGCCGAGGCCAGCTCGCCGAATACCGCCTCCTGCGCGGCCAGCAGCCGGTAGGCGGCCAAGATCTGCCGGTCGGTGACTGAGTCGATCAGCCCGCCGGACTCACGCTGGGCGGTCTCGGCCAGCCCCCAGGACGCCGGGTTGCCGATCCGGATCGCGGTCGCGATGGTCTGCGGCGCGCGCACCGGCTCGCCGCGGACGATCGGCGCCGCGCCACTGGCCTGGAAACCGAACATCCGCGGCACGCGGGCAGCCCGGCCCGCCGCCGCGTACTCGGTGTACCCCTTCCAGTACGCGGAGATGTTCCCGGCGTTGCCGACCGGCAGGCAGTGCACGTCCGGGGCATCACCCAGCGCGTCGACGATCTCGAACGCGGCCGACTTCTGCCCCTCCAGCCGGTCCGGGTTCACCGAGTTGACCAGCGCGACCGGGTAGTCGGCGGCGAGCTTGCGGGCCAGCTCCAGGCAGTCGTCGAAGTTCCCGTCCACCTGGAGCAGCCTGGCCCCGTGCACCAGGGCCTGGGCCAGCTTGCCCAGCGCGATCTTGCCGCGGGGCACCAGGACGGCGCAGGACAGGCCGGCCCGGGCCGCGTACGCGGCGGCGCTCGCGCTGGTGTTGCCGGTGGATGCGCAGATCACCGCGGTCGCCCCGCGGGCCGCGGCCAGGCTGACCGCCACCGTCATCCCGCGGTCCTTGAACGACCCGGTCGGGTTGGCCCCTTCCACCTTGAGGTACACGTCGCAGCCGGTCCGCGCGGACAGCGTGGGCGCGGGCAGCAGCGGGGTCGCCCCCTCGCCCAGCGTCACCACCGGCCCGCCGCCGGGCACCGGCGGCAGCCACTCCCGGTACTGCGCGATCACACCGCGCCACGGTACGTAATTAGCGGCTGCCGCGCCCGCGGCTTTGACGGCTGCGTTCATTCGGCTGGTTCCCCCTCCACGCGCATCACGCTGGCCACCGCGCGGACCGGCCTCATCGTGCCCAGTTCGGCGACGCAGCTGGACAGGGCCGCGTCCGGCGCGATGTGCGTCACGATCACCAGCTGCGCGTCCTCGCCCCGGCCCTCCTGGCGCACGGCCTCGATCGAGACATCGTGCTTGGCGAACGTCTCGGCCACCTGGGCCAGCACGCCGGGCCGGTCGGCCACGTCCAGCGCTACGTGATACCGGGTCAGCGAGTCGCCCATGGGCAGCGCGGGCAGCTGCGCGTACGTGGACGCGTCCGGCCCGCGGGTCCCGGCGACCCGGTTGCGCGCCACCGCGACCACGTCGCCGAGCACCGCGCTGGCGGTCGGCACGCCCCCCGCGCCAGCCCCGTAGAACATCAGCTGGCCCGCCGCCTCGGCCTCGACGAACACCGCATTGTAAGCGGCCCGCACGCCGGCCAGCGGATGACTGCGCGGGATCATCGCCGGGTGCGCGCGGACCGAGACTCCCTGGGGGTGGCGCTCACAGATGGCCAGCAGCTTCACCACCCGGCCCAGCGCCCGGGCGCTGGCGATGTCGGCCGCGGTGACCGCGGTGATGCCCTCCCGGTACACGTCGGCCGCGGTGACCCCGGTGTGGAAGGCCAGCCCGGCCAGGATGGCCGCCTTGGCGGCCGCGTCGAAGCCCTCGATGTCCGCGGTCGGGTCGGGCTCGGCGTAGCCCAGTGACTGGGCCTCGTCCAGCGCGTCCGCAAACCCCGCGCCCGAGGTGTCCATCCGGTCGAGTATGTAGTTCGTGGTGCCGTTGACAATGCCGAGCACCCGGTGCACGGCATCACCGGCCAGCGATTCGCGCAGCGGCCGGAGCAGCGGGATGGCGCCGGCCACGGCCGCCTCGTAGTAGAGGTCAACGCCGTTCTCCCGGGCCGCCTCGTGCAGCGTGGCGCCGTCCTCGGCGAGCAGCGCCTTGTTCGCCGAGACCACAGCCTTGCCCGACTTCATCGCGGCCAGCAGGACGGAGCGGACCGGCTCGATGCCGCCGATCACCTCGACCACGATGTCCACGTCAGGCCGGGTGACCAGGCCCATCGGGTCGCCGGTGAGCAGCGCCGCGTCGACCGGCACGGACCGGGGCCGGTTCGGCCTGCGGACCGCGACCCCGGCTACTTCGAGCCGGGCGCCGGTCCGCGCGGCCAGCTCACCGGACTGCTGGCCGAGCAGGCGGAATACTTCAGAGCCCACCGTCCCGCAGCCCAGCAGGGCCACCCTCAGCGTCCGCACGACCGCCGGTCTCCCCTCACTCTGCGTCCAGCCGGAGCAGATCATCCATGGTCTCCCGGCGCACCAGCAGCCGGGCTGAGCCGCCGGCCACGGCCACCACGGCGGGCCGGGGCACGTAGTTGTAGTTGCTGGCCATCGACCGGCAGTACGCGCCGGTGGCAGCCACCGCGACCAGGTCCCCGGGGACCAGGTCGGACGGCAGGTAGCAGTCGGTGACCACGATGTCGCCGCCCTCGCCGTGCCGGCCAGCCACCCGGGACAGCATGGGCGGCGCGGCCGACTCCCGGGAGGCGAGCACGCAGGTGTATTCCGCGCCGTACAGCGCGGTGCGGATGTTGTCACTCATCCCGCCGTCCACGCTCACGTAGCTGCGCAGCCCGTCCACGTCCTTGACCGTCCCGACCTCGTACAGCGTAATAGTGCCCGGCCCGGCGATGGCGCGTCCCGGCTCGACCACCAGCCGGGGCACGGCCAGGTCACGGGAGGCGCACTGGGCCGCCACGATCTCGTCCAGATGCTGCGCCATGACCTTGACAGCAGCCGGGTCGTCACTGTCTGTATAGCTGATGCCGAAGCCGCCGCCCAGGTTCAGCTCGGTGAGCTGCCACCCGTGCTCGTCGCGGATCTGCGCGGCCAGGCCGGTCACCCGGCGGGCCGCCATCTCGAACCCGTCGGTGCCGAAGATCTGCGACCCGATGTGCGTGTGCAGGCCGGCCAGGTCCAGCCCGGGACTGGCCAGCACCCGGCGGGCGGCTTCCACGGCCGCGCCGGAGGCCAGCGAGAACCCGAACTTCTGGTCGTCGTGCTCGCTGGCCACGAACTCGTGCCCGGTCGCCGCGACCCCGGTGGCCACCCGGATGAGAACCCGAGGACGTGCTGCCGGTGCCTCGCCGGGCGGCGGGTCGGTCAGGTAAGCCAGCCGGGCGATCTCCTCGCCGGAGTCCACCACGATGCGGCCCACGCCCACGTCCAGCGCCCGGGCCAGCTCGCCGGGCAGCTTGTTGCTGCCGTGCAGGGTGATCGTGTCCGGCGGTACCCCGGCGGCCAGCGCGACCTCCAGTTCGCCGCCGGTGCACACGGCCACCCCGAGGCCCTCCTCAGCCACCCAGCGCAGCACGCCCCGGCAGCAGAACGCCTGGGCCGCGTAGCTCACCCCGGTCTGCGGGCCGAACGCCGCGCGGAAGCCGCGGCACCGCTGCCGGAAGTCCTCCTCGGCACAGACGAACAGCGGGGTGCCGAACTCGGTGGCCAGGTCACGCACGTCGATGCCGCCAATCGTCAGCACGCCGCCGGCCCGGTGCGCGGTGCGCGGCCACAGTTGCGGGAGCAGGCCGTTCAGATTGGCAGGGGGTATGGGCGGGCGGGCAGCGGGCAGCACCCCCGCGTGGCGTGGCCCGGCGGGGTGGGCGACACGGCTCATGACCACTTCCTTGCTGATCGGCTGCGCTGGCGGCTATCGGCGGCCGGGGGCGGTCACCCCGAGCAGCCCCAGTCCGGTGCCCAGGACCGTCCGCGCGGCATCGGCCAGCCACAGCCGGGCCGCCAGCCGCGGCTCGGTGACCGGCTCCCCCGGTCGGGAGGGCTCCGCCAGGGCACCGGGCTGGCTGACCGGACACGCCTCCTGCCAGCCAAAGTACGTCCCAGCCAGGCTGGCGAGGTAGGCCGCCAGCACATGCGGCTGGTGACGGCGAGCGGTCCCGGAGACCCGTTCGGGCAGCCAGGACATCGCGTCGAGCAGCGCCCGCTCGGTGGGGTGCGTGAGCAGGTGCGGCTGGAACCGCTCCGCATCCCCCCTGGGCAGGCCGAGGTCGGCAGCCTGCCGGACGGCGGACGCGGCGTGGGCGTGCGCGTACCGGACAGCATAGGCGGGATTGCCCACGTGCTGCGCGGCGGCGGCGTGCGGGTCGATGACCGGGCCGCGGCGGCCGGGGCCTGTGTCAGCCGGGGCGGCCAGGGCGAGCGCGCACCGGACGGCGTCCTCGCCCGCGTACCCGATGGCGTCGCCGGCCGGGCTGGCTCCTGGTGGCGCTGGGGCCAGTGGCGCGGTGGGCGGTTCGGCCCAGCTGAGCTCCGCGCCCGCGGCCGTCGCGCAGCGGCCGGACACCTCGGCGGCCAGCCGTTCGGCGGCCTCCGCCCAGCCACGGGTGGCGGCCAGCTGCGCGTCCGGCAGCCCCTCGACCCGGGTGCCGCGCAGCGACTGGCTGGCGGCACAGCCCGGCCCGGCCTGGCTGATCCGCACGGCCAGCCGGGCCAGCGTGTCGTGGCTGACGGTGACGGACAGATAGCCGTCTCCGGTCACCCCGGCCTGGCTGACCTCCTCGCGCGGCCGCAGCCGCTCGGCCAGCACCGCGGCGATCCGCGCCGGGGCGGCCCCGGTCTGCCTGGCCAGCTCGAACGGCAGGGTGGTGGCGTAACTGCCCGGCCCGCCGCCGGCCTCGGCCGGGACCGGCCGCCAGGCTGGTACGCGGGTGGCGGCCGGGACGCGGGGACTGGGCAGCACACCGTCGGCCACGGCCGTGCCCAGCGCCACGGTGGTGGCCACGCTGAGGTCCCCGGTGATCACCCGGAGCAGGGTATCCCGGGCCGCTGGGTTCAGGCCTGCTCAGGCTGGCCGGCGGTCTCGCCGCCGCGATCGGCGGGCCCGCTGCCGGCCAGCTCGCGGACCACCCGGATCATCTCGCCCGGGTCGAACGGCTTGGTCAGGTAGGCGTCCACGCCAATCTCCCGGCCGCGGTCCTTGTCGTCCTCCTGGGCCCGGGCGGTGATCAGCACGACCCGGATCTGGCTGGTCTTCGGATTGCGCCGGAGCTGCCCCGCGGTCACCCAGCCGTCCAGCCGCGGCATCATCACGTCCAGCGTGATGACGTCCGGATTGATCGCGGCGACCTTGTCCAGGCAGTCCTGCCCGTCCACGGCGGTCGCCACGTCGAATCCTTCCAGGGTGAGATTGACGGCGATGAGCTGGCGGATCACCTCATCGTCGTCAACCACGAGCACGCGTCCCAGAGCCTGCGCCACGGCGCGAGGCTAGCGCGTCCCGGGCACTTCCCGCACCAACACGCGATGGACACTCGTCCGGTCGACTGCGCGGACCAGCACGCCAGCCCGTTTTGCGGCGCTGCCCCCGGCTGGCCGGAACGCCCGGGCGGGGCTGCGGGGGAACTGCTCAGGGGTAGATGGTCTGGTGCTCGTGCAGCATCGCCACGTATTTCGCGATCCGGGCCGCCCGGGTCTGCGGCCGCTTGGCGTCACCGACCCGGTAGAGGATCGCGTACCGGTTCTGGCTGCTGATCGTCGCGAAGAAGTCCCGGGCCACCGGGTCGGCGTCCAGCGCGGCCTGCAGATCGGCGGGCACGGCCGCGGTGCGCGCCCCGGCGTAAGCCGCGGCCCACCGCCCGTCCGCCCGGGCCGCGTCCACCTCGGCCTGCCCGCGCGGGCGCATCTGCCCGGCCTCGATGAGCCGGTCCGCCCGGGCACAGTTGATCTTCGACCATCTGCTGCGCGCCGTGCGCGGGGTGAACCGCTGCAGCCAGTGCTGGCCGTCGAGGCTGCGTTTCTGCCCGTCGATCCAGCCGAAGCACAGGGCGACGTCGACCGCCTCGTCGTAGCTGACGGTCGCGACCGCGGCGTCCTTCTTGGCGATCTTGAGCCAGATGCCTGGCGACTGCTCGTGCTCGGCGTCCAGCCAGGCGGCGAAGGCCTCGCTGGACGGGAACGAGACGATCGGCAGGTCGGGCTGGCCGGTCAACCGGCCGCGCCGCTGGATCGGCTGGTCACCCAGGGCCTCCTTCGGGGAGCGGACCAGTCTCAATCTAGCCGAGCGGATGGGCGCGGGGACGGCCGGCGCAGGCGGCCAGGGAACGGCCGGTGCAGGCGGCGGCCGGGGGCGGGCGGCTCCGGCAGGCGGCCGGGGCGGGCGGGGCGCGCGGCTCCGGCGGGCGGCACGCTGGCCCGGGACCGCCTGGCTTACTGGTACTCTTTCTCCCGTCCTGGAGCCCCCGTAGCTCAGGGGATAGAGCAACGGCCTCCGGAGCCGTGTGCGCAGGTTCGAATCCTGCCGGGGGCGCTGCTCACAGGCCCAATTCGGACGCTTTCCCTATCACGGCTGAGCCGAGCCGCAAGTCTGTGACCTGTGGCGATACGGGCGCGTTTAGATCTTGTGCCCCATATGCGCCCCGATTCTGCTGCCTCATGAACACGTTCTCCTGTCAGCAGCGGTGAACGCGCACGGCCTGCAGGCCGTTTGGTCACATCAGGCCGCTGCTCCTGTGCCTGAGCTGCCGCTACCCGGCCATGGCGGGCGCAGCTCCAGGCGACCGTCAGGATTCTGCCTGCCGGCGGCCACAACGAAGGCTCCACAGCCATCACAGACGGTAGCCAGACACCCCTGCGCCTACGCCGCGAGCCCGCTGCCGATCGTCTGCCGATCCATCGTGCCGCTGCCCGCGAGTTTGTTCGCGTCGAGGACGGCGATCAGCGCCTGCGACTGGTTTTCCACCACCAGTTACCAGGTTT
>Ga0134128_10004308_pt1 | contig 17434 bp, 13 predicted proteins | sample KB31754_FD_96462 | JGI IMG/M metagenome (GOLD analysis project Ga0134128, IMG submission 96462) | Terrestrial soil microbial communities with excess Nitrogen fertilizer from Kellogg Biological Station, Michigan, USA - KB3-175-4 | ecosystem: Environmental > Terrestrial > Soil > Unclassified ... | reverse complement strand
GTTCGCGCGGCGATTGGATGCGCCGAAGGTGGAGAAGCCGTCGTTACGCACGCCGACGTTCAGCACCAGCTGCTGGAAGAGATTGATTTCCGCCTGCGTGAAGTAACCCTGCACGTGACGGAGATTCTTGTTCTCGTTCGCGGTCTGACTGATGGTGTTCTGCAGGGCGAGCGGTTCTGGTGCTACCAATTGCTGTCCGTCGACAAAGATCTGGCGGAAGCGGCGTGAGTTGAGGTTCTGGCCAACCGTCAGTGTTGCATCGAGCCGGTCGCTGAAGGTGTGCTGCGCCGTCGCGATGAGGTTGTTATCGATAGTCAGGTTGTTGATGTCGAGCCGGTCGACCTGACCCAGCACGTTGCCGGCGGAAGTAAGCGGGAGCGCTTCGAGGCGGGAATCATTGTAGTAATCCGCGCCGAGCGTCTCCTTGACCGTCAACCAACCGAGCGGGATCCAGTCGGCATTCACATTTCCGATGGAGCGACCCAGCTCGCTGCGATTTCCGGGACTCGCCAGAACGAAGAACGGATTGTCGTAGTAGATCGCGTTCTGCATTGCGGCGACGCTGGTCGGATTCGGGAAGCGCGCAGGCTTCTGCAGTCCCGTTGCCGTGAATGCGTCCGCGTTGTTGTAAGTTGGCGGCGTGCGCAGCGCGCCGAGCATGAGGCCCGAAACGTTGGAACCCTTCTGCACGTACTTGCCGCGGGTATCGATGTAGCTGATGTTGCCGCCGACCGTGAGCTTGGAGCTCACTTCCTGCGTGCCCTTGAGACGGACCGTCGCGCGATTGTACTTGTTGTTCGGTCCCTTGAAGTAGCCGTCCTGATTCGTGAGACCGCCCGATGCGAAGAAGGTCGTGCGGTCGCTACCGCCCGAGATCTGCAGATTGTTGTCAGCGGTGAGGCCGGTATCGAACAGCTCGGTCTGGTGGTTGTAGATCGGCGTTCCGGCCGCGATCTGTGGACCCCACGAATAGCGATTGACCACGCAGTCCGGGCCGCCGCAGCTGGCAGCCGTCTGGTTGATTCCCTGTCCGTACATCGTCTGCACCAGCTGCGGAGTGTAAACGTTGTCGAACGTCTCGGTGGACGTGAACGAGTAGCGTGTCGGACCGGAGTGGCCGCGCTTGGTGGTGATCAGAACTACACCGTTGGATGCGCGTGCACCATAGATCGCCGCGGCCGCACCGCCCTTGAGGATCTCGATGGACTCGATGTCGGCAGGGTTGATGTCGGAAGCACGGTTGGTCGTGACTGTACTCGCGTCACCACCATTGGTCGATTCCGTCGAGTTGTCGATCGGCTGGCCATCGACGACGAAGAGCGGCTGGTTCGTACCGGAGAGCGAAGAGGCACCGCGGATCTTGATCGACGCGGAGGAGCCGGGCTCGCCGGATTGTGTACGAACTTCCACGTTCGGCGCCTGGGCGGCGAGCGCGGAGACGACGTTCTGCGGTTGCGCCACGCGATGCAGTGACGCGCTATCGACGCTATTGATGGTCGACGTCAGTCGCTCACGCGTGGTTGAAGTGCCGGCACCGGTCACGACGACTTCGCCGAGTCTCAACGGATTCGATACGAGAGTGAAGTTCTCGGTGATGTTCTGACCGTTGGTCAACGTTATCTGAACGGACTTGGACGTGAAGCCGATCACACGTGCGGTGAGCGCCACAGTCTGTCCCGCGGCACGAGCTCCCGCGACGACAAAGGTGTAGCGCCCGGCGTCATTCGTCTGCGAGCCGAGATTCAGCGTTGGGATGAACACACTTGCGCCCGCTAACGGCGCGCCGGCCTCGTTGGTCACACGTCCGGAGATGGTAGTCCCCTGTGCCAACGCTACCGAGGCAACCATCGCGCTTGCGCCGATGACTGACAGGATACGTTTGAACATTGTAATGAGTCTCCTCCATGATGCGCCGCGGGGCGGCGCGATTGGTACGTACGCGAAGTACCACCGAATCAAATGCGAAAGGCCGCCCTCTCTGCTCACTACCTCCTTCGCCGAGGCTGGAATCGGCGTAGCGAAATGAAGAAGAGCATACGGCACGCGCCGTTGGGGGACGGCAGCGTGTTTGGAACAATCCGGCTAATCACGCGCTACAGGGTTCGCGGCGCTAGGTCATTAAGATTTCTTAATGCGACTCCACCGAGCACTCTTAATTCACTTGCGAATATTCGTGCAGCAGTGATGCATGATCATGCACACATGCAACGTGCAGGTACACCAATAAAAGTGATGCAGTCTTCGTGCACGATGCACGGTTCACGGTCCGGCACACGTGTAAAATTATGTGCACAATGGAGCGTGGGCGACCACTGGCGCACCAACGCAAAGAGCCCCCGGCTTGGGCCGGGGGCTCTTTGTAAAAGCTAGCTACCACGCTGCGATGATCAGGAGCAGGTAGGCGCTGCGGTGGGCTTCGTATCCCAGTAAACCCGGGTCAGGAAATTGTCGGCGCCCTGACGCGCAATTGCCGCCTGGAGATTCGCACCGTTGACCGACACTTCCGTGGGCGAGTAGAAGAAGCGTCGCGGAATCTCTGATACGATTGCGCCCGGACCAGGCGTCAAGCCCGCCGGAATGCAGGTACGGCGCCATTCCGCCCATGCCTGACCACCGTCAGTGTACAGGGCTATGTACTTCTGGAGCGCGATCTGCTTGAGTCCCGCCACACCGCCCTTATATGCAACGGATGGCTGGCCCAGGTAATTCGCGATCGCCGTCGCATCTGTGATTCCCCACTGCTTCAACGAGGCTGTGACACCGGCATTGTAGAAGCCGGCAGCCTGGCCAGGTGATAGTCCGCCAAGACCCCGCTCTGCGGCCTCCGCCTGGATCAGTGCAACCTCGGCATAGGTCATTATGTAAGAGGGCAGCTTGGCCCCGTTGCCGCCGAACGTACCGTACGACGTAACGCCCGGGAAGAAGATCGCTCCGGCACGGGAAGCGGTATTACCGTACGCACCAGCGTTGACGGTCAGCAGTCCGTTCGGCATTCCACCGTATCCGCCAGGATACAACGAGGAATCCTGGACCGGTTGAGCGTATATCTTGACGCGCGGATCGTTGTTTGCCAGGAGAATATTCATCAACGTCTGCGACATCCTGTTATCATCACGTCCCTTGTAGAAGTTCGACCAAGGGTTGTTGGTCGTACCATCACCAGGCCATGGCATCAGAGCCATGTCCGAGTTGGACGTGAACACGCCTCCGGGCGCAGTGAACGCCGCTTTCAGTTGGGCGTCCGCTGTGGCAGGATCGACATTCACCAGGCGCAATGCATAACGCGCATGCAAAGAGTTGGCGAACTTCTGCCACGACGCAACGTCACCATTGTAGATCGGATCGGCACTTCCAAGGCCAGGATCACTGGCAGGATCAGTCGCGAGGTCTGCCGAAACCTTGGAAAGTGTCTTGAAGAATCCCGCGTAGATGTCCTTCTGCGCGTCGTACTTCGGGAGCAATGCCCCACCCGTGGAATCACCACTCAGCGCGTCGCTGTACGGCACGTCACCGAACGAATCGGTGAGGTAGCTGAATGTCCACGTCTGCATCGTCAGGGCTGGACCGTACACACCAGGTTGACCGTTTGCGAGGCCCTTCGCGGCAACCTTCTTCAGATCCTCGAGCTCCGCCGAATATGGTGAGTCGAAGAACGTGCGAGTGTCGGCCGACTGCAGGCGCTGATATCTATCCTCGTCGGAATACTGCGTCTCCGCCTGGTGTTGAATGATCAGCGAAGCTCCACGCATGTCATAACCGGCCCCGAGGAAACGCGCCGTCGTCGTGTTCACAGCGTTCGTGAATAAAGCTCCGGCGGGCGCGTTGGTGGGGTTGTTCGGGTTCTGGTTGAGGCTGGTGAGGTTGTCATTGTTGCATGCAGCAAGGCCGGCAGCGATCGCAAGACCGACGGCAACCTTAGCTAGTGATTTATTGGTCGTCATGGTTGTCTCTCGTCGGTTACGGCGTGATGCGCAAGTTGAGACCGAGGCTCTTCGTATTCGGAAGCTCCCCGAACTCCATACCCTGGAAGTTGCCAGTGTTGTACGTGAACTCGGGATCGATGTTGGGCACCTTGGTGTGCATCCACAGGTTGCGCCCAACGAACGACAGGTTCACAGCACTCGCATGCATCCGTGCGGCCATCGCGTCGGGGAGATCGATCCCGACGCGTAACTCACGCAGTTTGATGTAACTGTCATCGTAGATGAACGGCTCGTGCAGCTGAAACAGCGATTGGTAGTACTGTTCCGACGTAACGGTATCCGTATTCGCCTTTCCGGTCTTCTGGTCGATACCCTTGACCACGAGGCCTGGTTTATCCCAGTCGACCTGGCGTCCGTTCATCGTTGAAGCCAACACACCGGAGTACTGACCGAACATGTTGGTGATGCTGAAGATGTTTCCACCGCGGTGAATGTCCAGCAACACGCTCGCGGAGAGACGCTTGAACCGGAATTCGTTGCTCCAACCTGCAACGTACTTGGGCTCGATCGTGCCTAGCACGCGCAGCGATCCCTGCTGCGGAAGACCATTGTGCAGAAGCAGGTTTCCTGCGCTGTCACGCTTGAACGGGAAGCCGTAGATCGCCCCGTATGCATAACCGACGCGTGCTTCCGTGTTCGCTGACCACTGGCCACCGAGCACTTGCGTTTGCAGGCCAGGATACAGAGAAACGACCTTGCTCCGATTTTGCGAGTAGTTGAGCGTCGTGTTCCAGGTAAACTCGCCGTTGCCCGTCTTGATCGGCGTGATGGTCAGAAGTGCCTCGAAGCCCTTGTTCTGGATCTTACCAGCGTTGATCGACGTGGTATTGAAGCCAGAGGCTGGCGACACCGAGAGCTGGATGATCTGATTCGTCGTGGCCTTGTCGTAGTACGTCATATCAAGGCTCGCACGATCTCCGAAGAATCCTAGTTCCATACCGACTTCGCCCGACTTCGTTATCTCGGGCTTCAGCGTGGAGTTGGCAATATTGTCGCTCAGCGAGAACTGCGGCAGCGAACCGAACTTCGTCGTCTGCCCGTTGTACGTCGTCAGAAGCTGGTACGGATCGGCGTCCGAACCCACCTCTGCAAGCGATCCGCGCAGCTTCGCATACGACAGGAAGCGCGACTGGAGCGCCGGAATCGCATTCGTCAGCACGAAGGATGTGTTGATCGACGGATAGAAGTACGAATTGTTGCCCTTGGGAAGAGTCGAGGACCAGTCGTTGCGTCCCGTTACTTCCACCGTCCACCACTGATCCCACGTGAACGAACCTGACCCGTAACCGCTGTTCACCTGCTTGCGGTCATCGTACTGCGTGTTGATTGGCGTAATGGCCGCGTTCGAGATGTTGTATGTCCCGGGAACCGCAAGACCATTCGTAGATGTACGCGCATTGTGTGTCGTGATATAGCGCTTGTTTGCCCCAAAGGTCCCGTTGAGCTGCAGCCGCGATCCAACTTGCTTGTTGGCGGTAAACAGCAGCTCGGTGTTGTTCTCATTGGTGCGGAAATTGTACAGCTGGAGAGCGCCGAAATACGACTGATCTCCGAAGTTCAGATTTCCCTGTGCAAAATCCTGCTGCGTGTTGAATCGGGCTATGTTGGATCCCGAGCGGAACTGCGCGTTCAACCAGTCAGCGACCTTGTAATTAGCCGACACACTGCCTATCACGTGATCCCGGTCGTCCTGCTCCGGGTTCTCGGACTGAATCCAGTACGGATTGTTGTGGAAATTCGAGTTCCAGTTGTACAGCGATCCGTCGGCATTATAAAATTGGTTCTTCAATTCCGGCAGATTCACCTGACGTCCGAACCAAACGAACTGCTCGAGAATGCCTGTGTTGTAGCCAACCCCGGGACGGTTACGCGCGGCATCGTTCGTGTATTGCACGACGGCCGAGGTGCTGAGACGATCACTCACGCTCAACGTGCCATTGAGCGACCCGGTAAACTTCTGCATCGTGTTCTCGGGGATGATGCCTGCAACGTTCTGCATGCCGACAGAAAGCCGCCCCGTCGCCTTGTCAGTGCCGCCGCTGAACGCAATGTTGTTGTCGACCGTGTGACCCGTGTTGAAGAAGGAGTACACGTTGTTCGGATGAGCGATGAACGGTGTAGCCTGCCGAATACCGTTGACAACGGGACTGTCGAACTGGGGAATCAGCTGTCCATTGAGGCGCGGACCATAGCTCTGGTCATTTCCGTCCTGAATGCCGCCGCCCTGTCCATCCTTGTACGCAAACTGACCACCAGCACCCTGACCGTAGGAGTTCTGGTACGTCGGTAATACAGAAGGTGTGTCCCACGTATAGCTGGACGTGAACTGCGTGCTGATCTTGCCGTTCGACGCTTCACCATGCTTGGTGGTGATCACTATCACACCGTTCGAAGCGCGCGAGCCATAGAGTGCTGCTGCATTCGGGCCCTTCAGGACAGTGAGCGTGGCGATGTCGTCAGGATTGATATCGCTGATCGCGCTACCGAAGTCGCGACCGCCGCCGCCGAGACCGCCACCACCTGGGCTCGCCTGCAGAGGATTGTCGTTGGTTACAGGGACGCCGTCCACAATGAAGAGCGGTTCGTTGTTGCCTTTGATCGAGTTGGAACCGCGAATCACAATATGCGTTGTTCCGCCCTGAGTGCCGCCGGAGGTGATGTTCACGCCGGAGACTTTTCCCTGAAGCTGATTGAGCACGTTCGGATCGTGAGTCGTATTCAGCTCGGTGCTGCTCAGCTGCTGCTGGGCGGTGCCTAGCTGGCTCTTTTCCTTCGCGATTCCGAGCGCCGTTACTACCACGCCGGTGAGCGTGTTGGCATTCTGAATTAGTGTAAAGTCCTGCGCGATGGACGCGTTCGCCGAGAGCTTGATTGTAACGCTCTTGGGTGCGTAGCCGACTCGTCGCGCGGTGAGCGTCGCCGTCTGCCCTGTAAGGCGAGCCGCTGATACCGTGATCGTGTAATCCCCACGATCGTTGGTGTATGCGCCAAGCCCCAAACTCGCGATGGACACGCTGGCTGACGCGAGCGGAGTTCCCGCCTCCGTCAACACGCGTCCCGATATTGTACCGCTTTGTTGTGCTGCAGCAACGGAGGCAACTGTCGCCAACGCTGCCGTGACTGAACTGATACGCTTCAACAACCTAAGCATGGTTCCTCCAGGGTTGCCCCTGATAGGTGTGACATGACCACACGGACGAATTACGACGTTGGGAACTGGACATTCCCTGGCTCACTCCTCTGAAGTCGGGTAAATGAAATTGCGGCCAGTCAGACTTCCTTTCGTTGTAAGGAAAATGTCTGCACCGGCGCTCGTTGCGACCAACGCTACGACGATATTTGTTTCATGTCAATGAAAAGGCCGAGTATGCAGGACGTATCGTCGCTGTAAAATCTCCGCGACGATTGTCACCGGGGCGGTGCGCACCACGCCGTAATTGTACAGTAGCGCACGGACACGACTGGGCTGTCGTCGCGTCGGTGCGCTAAAGGCTATCCCTTATTGTGTTGGGACTATTTAAAGAACGCGGAATATTCACGCGTTCCCTGGTCGCGCTGGTGTCATCCCCGCCCGAGGCGGGGATGACACCCTCTCATTAGAACTTCACTGCCGGCGCATTCTCGCTACCGGGCGCCGCTTCGTAGTAGGTCCGCGCCTTGGCCCCCGTCACCTTCGCGGTGATCGCCTGCGGGAAAGTTCTTATGTAAGTGTTGTACGCCTGCACGGCGCTGTTGTAGTCGCCCCGTGCGACCGCGACGCGGTTCTCGGTTCCGGTCAGCTCATCCTGCAGCGCCAGGAAATTCTCGTTGCTCTTGAGCTGCGGATAGTTCTCCGCGATCGCCAGCAGCCGCCCGATGGCACCGGTCGCAGCCTGGTCGGCCGCCGCCATCTGCGCCGGGTCGCCGCTCTTCACCGCGCCGGCGAGTTGCGCACGTGCATTCGCGATACTGATGTAAACGGTGTCTTCCTGCTTGGTCACACCCTTCACCGTGTTCACCAGATTCGGGATCAGATCCGCGCGCCGCTGCAGCTGGACCTGAATCTGTTGCTTGGCCGACTGAGCCTGCTCGTCAAGGCTCTGGATCTTGTTATAGCCACAACCGGTCAGCAGGAGGGCGGCCGGTAGCATCCATGCGAGAAATCTGCGCTGCCTGATCATCGGTGGTCCTCTGAAGGTCTCGTGTTCGGAAGGGCGGACACGTACATCGTCACCGCTTCCATTGCCGTTAAATATGCGCCGAGCACCGCCTGCGCGCGCTCCTTTGGAATGGCCTTGGAGTCACGAATCTGCTGTGCGATGGCCTCGAATGGCGCTGCTTCTATTCCAGTCAGCGCGGCGACCTCCCGCGCAATCTCGGCGTAGCCGTGCGGCGGTGTGCGCCCGGCCAGCCGCAGGATCCCGCGGAAGACGACCATCAATGTGCTGAGACTCGCCGTCATGAGCTTCAACTGCTCTCCGGAATCGTTGCCGGCGAGCAGAACAGCTCCGCGCAACCTGAGCAGCACTCCCATCGCCTCGCGCTCCAATTGCAGCCGCAGGTCATCGTGCGCGACCGTGATCCCCTCGAATGGTGGATCACCGTACAGCACCTTGTTGCGCTCCAGAATGTCAGCGTATTCCATCGCGAACACGTCGCTGGACGCACGCCATTCACGCTCGGTGAAGGTCATCGGCGGATGATTCCCTGCCTCGCGCCACGCTCGCGTCACCGCGGAAAGCTCGCGCAGACGGCCCAGCGGTACTTCGTCGACAATGATCAGCACATTGAAGTCCGAGCGCTTGGCGACGTGCTCGGCCCCACCGGCCGCCGCCGATCCGTAGAGTACTACCGACCGCAGCGCGGTGCCGTAGGCGGCGCGGAGTTGGGTTACCAGCTCATCCAGTGTCATCGTGATCTCCAGTGTCTACCAGCTACCGCCACCACCACCCCCACTGAACCCGCCACCGCCTCCGAAACCGCCAAACCCGCCGCCGCCACCGAAGCCACCACCGCCGCCGGTGAAGCCACCGAATCCGCCTCCCCCTCCCCCTCCCCACGGGATGAAGAGCGGTAGGCAGCCCCCACAGCCCCCGCCGCGGCGACCGCGACGAAGATTGCTCAGCATGATGACCACGAAGACGATCGCCAGAAAGATCATCTGCGGGGGGAAACCTCCGCCACTCGGCTCGGGCGCCGCTTCGGGCTCGGGTGCGTGCAGAGCGGTGTCGAGCGTGAAGTGAAACTCGTTGGCGAAGCGCTGAGCTGTGAGGAGCGTCAGCAGCTCGATGCCGGCACCGTAGTCCTTCTGCTTGAAGAACGGGATCGCCTGCCTGCACATCGTTCCCGCGTCTGCGTCGGTCACGAATCCTTCGGCCCCGTTACCGACGAGTATGAAACATTCGCCCTTGCCGTCGGAATTGGTTTCCTTGGGCACAACCAGAATCACGGCGCCGGCGTTACGAGTGGGATCGCCGGGATTCCCGATCTTTCCGACCTTCCATTGACGGCCGATCTTGAGCGCGACGTCGGACGGTGCGTAGTCGCCGATGTCGGGAAGCGTGACAACAGTGAATTCACCGCGCGATTTGTTGCGGACGTCGCTGGCGATCTGCTCGATATGCGCCGCGGCGTCGGCTGGAATCACATGGGCAAAGTCGTTGACCAGCCCCACCGGTTGCGGGATCGTCGGACCACTCTGGACGAGAAGCGCCAGAAGCGCCGATTGAAGTAGGGTCTGGAGCACCATAGTATTTACGGCATGCGTACTACACTAGTCAACGGACTCGCAGGACTCTCGATCGCCGCCTCGATCACATTTGTGTCTTTAGGCTGCGCCAAACCGAACGGTCACACGGCAAGCGACACGCCGACCGCAGGCGGGTCGCCAGTGGCGGTGGCGGGTGCACTCACCGACTCACTTTCAAAAACGGCGGATTCGAGCCGTATTCAGGGATCGCCGTCCGCCAAGATCTGGGTGATCGAGGTGAGCGACTTCCAGTGTCCCTACTGCAAGGAATGGCACGACGCGACGTACAGGATGGTGCTCGACGACTACGTGAAGACTGGCAAGGTTCGCATGGCCTACGTGAACTTCCCGCTGTCCATCCATGCGCACGCGCATCAGGCTGCAATCGCTGCGATGTGCGCGGGTGCGCAGAACAAGTTCTGGCAGATGCACGACGCGCTGTTCGCGTCACAGTCAAGCTGGGAGGTTCTACCCGATCCCGCGGCGAGCTTCGACTCGCTCGCGAAATCGGTCGGTGTCGACGAGACGAAATATCATGCATGTCTCAACTCGCCATCCATCGCGGCGCTGGTCGCCGGTGACCAACAGCGAGCCAAAGGCGGCGGTGTAACTGCGACGCCGAGCTTCTGGGTCGGCGGAAAACTGATCGAGGGCGCAATTCCGACAAGTGAGATGAAGGCCGCGATCGATCAGGCCCTGGCGGGAACGCAGTGAGTCCGCGGGAATGCAAGGTGCGTATTTATCGACGCTGACGACATGGGAAAAACGGCGCGCTTGCTGAGGATCGTCATCCCCGCGAAAGCGGGTTCAGGGAGTCGTCATTCCCGCGAAAGCGGGAATCCATCTGCTGCCGAGCACTTTCCGGTCATCGTCACGTTCGGAGACCGATAACATGGATTCCCGCTTCCGCGGGAATGACGACCGACACATGGATTCCCGCTTTCGCGGGAATGACGAACGTCGGATGGATTCCCGCTTTCGCGGGAATGACGGCGGCGGGGATGATGGAGCGCGAGCCTCGTGACGCCGTGGCTTCGCGCTGCGTATGGTACGGCGGCGAAAACTGCTGAGCTGATCAGTCTCGTCACGCCACGCAGTACGGAAAGCAAGATCGCAAGAGCGTTCGTCGCGCGGCAGGGAATCCGCCGGCGTTACAGAAACTGGGGCGCCAGAGGTCGCGACAGGTCGCGCCCATTGCTGTGGGTTCATGCAGCGTCCGTCGGTGAGGGACTCATGGCACTGCCCATAGTTCACAGCGTCCGCAGGGCGTTACCGAATGTCCAGATCGCGTACACGTTCTTCTCGCCCAGCGCGGAACCGCTCGCGAAGCAGATGGGGGCAGACTTCAGCGACTACCTGCCGTTCGATTCCGCCGGAGCCGCTCGAGTCGCGATCGATGCTCTCGATCCGACAGCGCTTGTATTCGCGAAAGGCGACGTGTGGCCCGCGCTCGTCAGAGAGGCACTATCCCAGGGTGTGAGACTGGCACTGGTGAGCGCGTCGATCCCCGCGAGCTCACTGCGCAAGAGTACGGTAGGCGCGATGCTGACGCGCGACGCGTACCGATCGCTGGATGTGATCGGCGCAGCGAGCACTGACGACGCAACGCGCATCGTCGAGGCTGGCGCGCGCGCTGACCGAGTACGGGTAACGGGCGACACGCGCTACGACCAGGCGTGGGAGCGTGCACAGACGGAGCCACGCAACGCGGATATCGTCGCCGCGCTCCGCTCGTCACGTCCGACTCTCGTCGCGGGCTCGACATGGCGCTCTGACGAGCGCCAGCTCTTTCCGGCGTGGCGAGCGTTACGCGCAGAAGTGCCGGATGCGCGGTTGATAATCGCGCCGCACGAGCTGGCTCAGGCGCACATCGCCGCGATCGAGCACTGGGCGAAGCACCACTCGTTATCCACGTCGCCGCTCTCGTCGTCGACACCGTCATCCGACGTGGTAATCGTCGATCGGCTCGGAGTGCTCGCCGATCTTTATGCGCTTGCAACAGTTGCATACGTCGGCGGCGGGTTCCACGACGCTGGCCTTCACTCGCTGGTAGAGCCCGCGGTATTTCGAGTACCGGTGATAGTCGGGCCGCGTCATGCCGACTCCCGCGACGCCACGCTCATGCTGGCGACCGGCGGTGCGGTGACAGTGGACGATGCGCAGCAGCTTTCGCGTACACTGATTCGGCTCTTCACAAGTGAGCAGGAGCGAGCCGACCGAGCCGACGCGATCGGCGCCGTAGTCGCCGCGGAGCTAGGCGCCGTCGACCGAACTTTCGAGATCGTTCGTGAGCTGCTGCGGGCGGTGTAGGTAGAATCCCTGTACGAGGTGCACGCCGAGCGACTTCACCACCTCGTATTCCTGCTCGTACTCGACACCTTCCGCGATCACCATCGCGCCCTGATCATTCGCAAAACGAACCAGTGTCGCGACGAGATCCTGCTTGATGAAGTTGGTGTCGATGCCGTTGATGAGCGATATGTCGAGCTTGATGAAATCCGGTTCCAGATTCGCGATGGAACCGAGGCCGGCGTAGCCGCTGCCGGCGTCATCGACGGCGAAGCGAAAACCCTTGTCGCGGAAAGTGCGCAACCGCTCGCGGAATTTCGGATAGTCCTTGATCGCGGTGCGCTCGGTGATCTCGATTACCACGCGATGCGCGTCAGAAGAACCGAGCGCGCTGTCGCCGAACTCCGGATCTGCGAAATCGTGCGGATCCACGTTGACGAACAGCGCCTCGCCGGGCTTGAGCAGTTGCGAGATTCCCTCGATGGCACGGTCGCGGCACAACCGGCTGAGCTCCCAGATAAGGCCCGCCCGAGCGGCGACCTCGAACATGACCTCAGGCCGGCGCAGGGACCGCATCGACCCGCGCGCAAGCGCTTCGTAGCCAAAGACGCGTCCGTCCGCTGAATTCACGATTGGATGGTAGTCGACATAAACTGCGCGCGCGCGCAGTGTCTCGCGCAGGTCATCCACTAGCCGCGCACGCTCGCGCTGCTCCAGGTTGTGCGCATTGCTCGCCGCTTCACGAATTCCGCGATAGACGACGCGCTCCAGGCGCGCCTTGGGATCGTACTGCACGAGAGCGCGTCCAACGTAGAGATCGAACAGTGATGCGACGTCGGCGCCATGGATGCGCTCGAGCGCGTCAGCAATTCCCTCGTTCAGGCGAGCGATGATGGTCTCACTGATGTCGCCATCGTCGCCCTCCTCGCGGCCCGGAGGCTCCATCGGCGGAACGTAGAACAGGAGAAAGTCGTCGTCGTTCGCGTGACTCAGGGCGAGGCGCGCGGCGCGCAGCGGAGTTTCGGCGAGAACAGAGGCAAGCTCGCGCGCAGTAGTATCGAGCACTGCGTCGAGCTTCTCCCAGCCGTAAATCTCTTCGATCTTGGCATACCGGTCGAAGTTGAGATACAGGATGACGAGGGCGCCGCGATCCTGCACCGCGCCGCGAAGACTGTCGATCGCGGCAGCGAGGGTGGGCATCGCATTGCGCGCATCCTTCTGCGGAAAGGCGAGCGACGCAGCCGCGACCGAATCGCCTACGCGGCGGCCGAGCGGCGGCCCGCCGACGTACTTTGCGGTCACGCCTGAATCGCCGACCGTGTCGGACTCGCCGCGCTCCCGGAGTGTGCCGCGAGCGTGGCCGCATTTCGCCGCAGTGCGGCCAGCAGCTTCGAGAAATCCAACGGTTTCTCCAGAAAGTCGTCGGCGCCGGACTGCAATGCCGTCCGCTTGTCAGCCAGATCGTCCCGCGCCGTGACCATTATAACGCGGATGGCATTGGCGCGCGCAGGATTGCTCTTCATCAATCGGCAAACTTCCCAGCCATCGCGTCCGGGCATCATGACATCGAGCAGAACTACCTCCGGGTCCAGCTCCTGGAATCTGCGCAGGGCTTCGTCGCCGTCATATGCTACGTCGACGGTGTATTCCTTTGTGGATTCGAGATACTGTCGGATGATGTCGGCGTTATCGTGATTGTCGTCCACCACGAGTACGCGCAGGAGCTTTTCAGGCATCGGTCCCTTTGAGCCAAGGTCAGAGGGATTGAGTAGCAAAAGGAGGACCCGAATGGCCCCGCTGTCCGCTATGCTGCGAGCGTACCGGCGAACAGGGCGGGCAAACCGATCACGAGGGGAGGCAATGCCGGCTCGGGCTGCCATTCAAGGCGGCCCGACAGAATCTCCGGACGGTCGTCCATGGGGCTCGGGCAGCCCGGCCACCTGTGCAGCGGAACGATCGTATCGTTTCGGAGGGTGTGCCCGTGCCCCGGCTACGCGGCTGTTGCGCTCTCGGTTACGACGCGCACGTGGTCATCGGCAACCTGGAGGAACCCACCTTCCACATGGAACCGATGAGATATGGTGTGGCCCAGGCGCAGCTCGCCGTTACCGAGCACGGTCATCATGGCAGCGTGACCGGTGAGGATACCGACCTCGCCGTCGAATGCAGGCGCGACGACCGAGTCCGTCTCGCCCTCGAACAGCACACGCTCGGGCGAGATCACTGATACGCGAAGCACCGGTCAGCCCTTGAGCTTGGCGGCGTTCGCGATCACATCGTCGGCACCACCGGCCATGAAGAATGCCTGCTCGGGATACTGATCGAACTCGCCTGCGACGAGTCGCTCGAACGACGAGATGGTCTCCTCCAGCTTGACGTACTTGCCTGGAATACCGGTGAACTGCTCTGCGACCGCGAACGGCTGCGACATGAAGCGCTGCAGACGACGCGCGCGTCCAACAACGAGCTTGTCATCTTCCGAAAGCTCGTCCATGCCGAGGATCGCGATGATGTCCTGCAGCTCGCGGTAACGCTGAAGAATCCGCTGCACGTCTGTCGCGACTCTGTAGTGACGCTCGCCAAGGATGGCGGCGTCGAGAATGCGTGATGATGACGCAAGTGGGTCGACGGCGGGGTAGATGCCGAGCTCAGTGATTGCGCGTGACAGAACGACGGTCGCGTCGAGGTGAGCGAACGCTGTTGCTGGCGCTGGATCGGTGATGTCGTCGGCGGGGACGTAGATAGCCTGCACCGACGTGATGGATCCATTACGCGTCGAGGTGATGCGCTCCTGCAGCTCGCCCATCTCGGTCGCGAGTGTCGGCTGATAACCCACGGCGCTGGGCATGCGGCCGAGCAACGCGGAGACTTCAGAGCCGGCCTGCGTGAAGCGGAAGATGTTGTCGATGAAGAGCAGCACGTCCTGGTTCTCGACGTCGCGAAAATATTCGGCGACGGTCAGTCCCGACAGACCGACGCGCAGACGTGCACCGGGCGGCTCGTTCATCTGGCCGTAGATGAGCGCAACGGAATCGAGAATTCCCGCTTCCTTGAACTCCGCATACAGATCGTTGCCCTCGCGCGTGCGCTCACCGACGCCGCAGAATACGGAGCGGCCGCCGTGGCCCTTCTGCACGTTGTTGATGAGCTCCTGAATGACGACCGTCTTGCCGACGCCTGCACCGCCGAACAGTCCGATCTTGCCGCCCTTGACGAACGGAGCGATGAGATCGACGACCTTGATGCCAGTCTCGAAGACTTCCGTCTTCGCCTCGAGATCCGCGAAGTGCGGTGGCGCACGGTGGATGGGCCAGCGAACCGCGTCGGCGGGAATCGCGGGACCGTTATCAACCGGATCGCCGATGACGTTGAGGATGCGCCCCAGGGCCGGCGCGCCGACCGGAACGGTGATCGGCGACCCGGTGTCGATCGCGTCCATGCCGCGCTCGACGCCATCCGTCGAAGACATTGCAACCGCCCGGACCTGATTGCGTCCGATGTGCTGCTGCACCTCGACCGTGACCTTGATCGGCAGGCCGGACTGAGTCGTTCCCTCGATGCGGAGCGCGTTGTAAAGCTCAGGCAGATGCTCGGACTCGAACTCCACGTCCAGGACGGGGCCGATGACCTGGATGATCTTGCCTGTGTGGATTTCGGTATCGGTTGCGGTGGTCATAAATCGTCCTGGAACGAATTTTTATAGGTCATCGGCACTCGTCGGGGCGGGCCCCTGTGCCCGCCCATCGTAGGGCTCGTGATAATGCGTCGTCGTACTGCGGGCAGGCACGGGGCCTGCCCTTGCAACTGCAGGCGCGGTGTCGCTGCGCCGTCTACTCCAGTGCCGCTGCGCCGCCGACGATCTCGGCGATTTCCTGCGTGATCTGTGCCTGCCGCGCGCGGTTGTATGTGCGACGCAGGACGTTGATCATGTCGCTTGCATTGTCTGTTGCGTTCTTCATTGCGGTGCGCCGCGCGCTCTGCTCACCCGCGACCGTCTCGACGAGCGCGCGGTAGATCGAGTTGCGCACGTAGAGTGGCAGCAGCTCCGTCAGAATCGCATCAGCCGACGGCGCGAGTATGTAATCGCGCGCGATACCGCTGCGCTGTGGCGGCGTAACGGGGAGCACCTGCTCCGCCGTCGCCGGTGTCGAGAGCGCCGAATTGAACTTGGCGTACACGACATACACTGCATCGAGCGCGCCGTTGGTGAAGTTGTCGATCAGCGAATCGGCGAGGCCGCGAGCGTCGCTCGCGGTCGGCCGGTCGGTGATGTCAGTGCGTGCGGTTGCAAGCTCGCGGCCGAGGTAGCGGAAGAAGCCGATTCCCTTGCGCCCGACTATGTGCAGCTCGACCTGTGTCCCTTCGGACTCGAGCCGTTGCACCAGCAGACGCGCTTCCTTGATCAGATTCGCGTTGAATGCGCCGGCAAGGCCGCGGTTGGACGTGAGCAGCAGCACCGCGGCGCGCCGTACGTGCGCCGGCTGACGCAGCAGCGGAAACTGCTCCGCCAGATCGGCTGAGTAGAGATCTGAAATAACGTCTGCCAGCGACCGTGCATACGGCCGTGCGCCGACAACGCGGTCCTGCGCGCGCTTCATCTTGGATGTCGCGACCATCTCCATCGTGCGCGTGATCTTGCGCGTGTTCTCGACGGATTTGATGCGGCCCTTGAGCTCTCGTCCTTTAGCCATGCGTCGCTGTTATGACCCTGTGCGGATTGGAAGCCGGCGCTCAGGCCGGCTTCTTCCGCGTTGCGTTGTAACGTTCGATCGCGCGCTTGAGCTCGGCTTCGAGATCCTTCGAAAGCGCCTTTTCAGTGCGAATCCTGTCGCCGACCTGGGGGAATTGCGCCGACATGAATTCGAGGAAGCCCTTTTCCCAGTCGCGGATCTCCGCGACAGGCACTTCATCCACAAAGCCGTTAGTGACGGCGTAGATCACCATCACCTGCAGCTCCACGGGCATGGGCTGGTACTGCGGCTGCTTGAGGATCTCGACAGTGCGCGCTCCGCGATCGAGCTGCTTCTTGGTCGCAGCGTCGAGATCGGACGCGAACGACGCGAACGCTTCGAGCTCACGATACTGCGCGAGATCGAGGCGAAGACGGCCTGCGACTCCCTTCATCGCCTTGGTCTGCGCCGATCCACCCACGCGCGACACGGAGATACCGACGTTCACCGCAGGGCGAACGCCCGAGTAGAACAGATCCGCTTCGAGAAAGATCTGACCGTCGGTGATCGAGATCACGTTGGTCGGGATGTACGCCGACACGTCGCCAGCCTGCGTCTCGATGATTGGAAGCGCGGTGAGCGATCCGCCCGGCGCCAGAATCGTCTTGCCATCGACGACGCTCTTGTCCTCGCTCAGCTTCGCGGCGCGCTCGAGCAGACGGCTGTGCAGATAGAACACGTCACCAGGATACGCTTCGCGGCCT
>Ga0134128_10004305_pt1 | contig 17436 bp, 8 predicted proteins | sample KB31754_FD_96462 | JGI IMG/M metagenome (GOLD analysis project Ga0134128, IMG submission 96462) | Terrestrial soil microbial communities with excess Nitrogen fertilizer from Kellogg Biological Station, Michigan, USA - KB3-175-4 | ecosystem: Environmental > Terrestrial > Soil > Unclassified ... | reverse complement strand
GGAGGACGAGAACCGGCGAGACGCTGCGCCGGTGCTGGTGATCAACGAGGCTCTGGCCGATCGCTACTTCCCCGGGCAGAATCCGGTCGGGAAGCGCCTGACATACGCCTTCTGGCACGGTGGTTCAGCCGCGCCGGACTCAACGGCGCCGGAAGACAGCGTGGTGCATCCCCAGGGTGAGATCATCGGTATCGTGCGCAACGCGAACTACTCGTCGCTCAATGCCAGCCCCGAGCCGGCAACGTTCCTCCCATACCGCAGGTTCCCGTTGGGAACGACCTTCGTCGTCCGCACCACTCTGCAGCCTGCGGGCCTGGAGGAAGAGATTCGCCGGGTCGTGGCATCTGTCGATCCGGAGGTTCCGACCTATGAAGTGGGCACGATGAACGCGGCCGTGTCCGAATCGGTGTCGCAGTCGCGCTTCTATACCATCGTGCTAGGCGCGTTTGCGGCGATCGCGCTGCTGCTCGCCACGCTTGGCGTGTACGGCGTGGTCTCGTACGTCGTGAGTCAGCAGACGCGGGACTTCGGCATTCGGATGGCTCTGGGCGCTGACTCGCACGATGTCGTGAGCCTGGTGCTCCGACGAGGCGCGTCATTGATTCTGCCTGGTCTGGCGGCGGGAATTCTGAGCGCCGTGCTCCTCGCGCGCACGATCCGCGGCTTGCTCTTTGGAGTTGGGGCATTCGACGCGCCAACGCTTGCGCTCGTGTGCCTCGTGTTCGTCGCCGTCGGTGCGATCGCGTCCCTGCTCCCTGCCCGTCGCGCGGCGCGCGTGGATCCGATCATCGCGATGCGCTCGGAGTGACCGCGCCGTCCTGTTCGATCGTGTTGTCCGGCCGCGCTCTCCTGTGGAGGGCGCGGCCGCTCGCGCAACTCCCACTGCAACGATAGAGTGACGTAAGCCGCTTCTGGCTTGCGCCGGCTGCGCTCGGTCCGGCGTAGGTTGTGCGCCGGAGGCTCCTGATGGAACGCGCTGCACAAGCGACCGACGAGTGGATTCTACCAGTATTGCGTGAGCTGCTGACGCCAGCTCAGCTTGCAACGATCGCGAAGGACACGAGCGCGAGCAAGTGGTGCGTCGCCGTTTCGAACGGATTCGCGACTGACGATGCAATCCTGCGCGCGATAGCGCGCAGGACGCGAATGCGCGTTGCTGGCGCGCTCACGTCTTCGCCACAAGCCGTCGCTCGTATTCCGGAACGTCTCGCGCGACGCTATTCCATTCTGCCGCTGTCTGTATCCGCGAATACGATAGACGTCGCCACCGCAAATCCGTACGATCTCCACTGCGAGCAGGCGATCGCGTTCGCGGCCGGACGACGGGTGCGAATGTCGCTCGCGCTTCCGGCGCGGATAACCGAGCGGCTGGAGGAAGTGTACCGGCCCGCGTCGGTGGTCGAGCGGTTGCTGGCTTCCGTCGGACCCGTGTCGGTATATCAGGTCGAGCCTGAGACTGATCCTGCAACAGCGACGCAGATCGCAGACGGTGCACGCGAGAGGCCGATCATAAAGCTCGTCGATCATATAGTCGCAGAGGGAATAACGGCACGCGCGAGCGACATTCACCTGGAGTCGGAGGAAGACGCCATCTCCGTTCGTTATCGTGTGGATGGTGTGTTGCGGACGGCGATGACGCTGCCGCGCGCGGTCGGTCTGCCGCTCGTGTCGCGCGTCAAGATAATGTCGCGACTGGACATCGCCGATCGGCTGCGCCCGCAGGGCGGACGCGCGCTTGTGATGGTGGACGGCGAGCGTATCGATCTGCGCGTATCGACGCTTCCAGCCGCGCACGGCGAGAAAGTCGTGATCCGCATTCTCGATGCGCGGGGCGGCGTCCGCTCCCTCGATGCGCTGGGCTTCGACGATGCCGACGCCGCCAGACTGACGCGGCTACTGGAAACTCGCGAGGGGCTCATTCTGGTGACGGGGCCGACCGGCTCCGGCAAGACCACCACACTCTACTCTGCCCTGCACACGCTGGTGTCACGCGGATTGAACGTGATCACGGTCGAGGATCCGGTCGAGTATCGGATCCCGGGCATCGTCCAATCCCAGGTGAACGAGAAGGCCGGCCTCACCTTCGCCGCCGCGCTGCGATCGATCCTGCGACAGGATCCCGACGTGATTCTGGTCGGCGAGATTCGCGACGCGGAAACGGCGGCAATAGCAATCCAGGCCGCGCTGACGGGGCACCTCGTCTTCGCGACCCTTCACACCATCGATGCGGCGAGCTCCATCACCAGGCTTGGCGACCTGGGCGTCGACCCGGCCAAGACCGGAACGGCGCTCAAGGGAGTGGTGGCGCAGCGACTGTTGCGCCGCATGTGCCCCGCCTGCGCGCGCGACAGTGACGAGCCGATCCCCCCGTCGCTCTGGGACGCCATCCCGAACGGCGCACGGCTCAAGGCAGGTGCTGGGTGCGACGCCTGCGCGGGAACGGGGTTCCGAGGTCGCATGGCCGCCGTAGAATTACTGACGATGACGCCGGCCCTCACGCGCCTCATCGTGACGAGCGCACCGGCGCCGATCATCACCGCCGCCGCTCGCGCCGAAGGAATGCGATCGCTCTGGACCAGTGGCGTCGCACGGATTCTGAGCGGCGAGACGACCGCGGCCGAAGTGTCGCGCGTGCTCGATTCAGAGGCAAACCGGGCCGGTGACGGCGATCAGGCCGATCGCGAGCGAGTCGACGACTGGCTGCCGCGAGACGCCGATTCGCCGCCAAGGTCGCCATATTCCGAGTATGGTACAGAACCCGGAATGCCCGAGCGGCGCGTGGGGACCGACCCGATGACGCGAATCGAAGTTGGCGTGGTGGATGTTTACCTGATCGACCCTCAGACAGAAACGTGGCGCGTGCTGGCGCTGCGACGCGGAACCGGAACACGCTGTCCGGGCGCCTGGGAGGCGGTGCACGGCCGCATCGAGCCCGAGGAAACCCCGGAGGACGCTGCGGTGCGCGAAGTGCTGGAGGAAACCGGTCTCACGATTCGCCGGTTGTACAACATTACCGTTCATTCGTTTTACCTGCATCAGACAGCACGCGTCGAAGTTGCGATCGTGTTCTGCGCGTTCGTGGACAGCGGAGCCGTCGTCACGCTCGGACAGGAACACGTCGAGTACACGTGGCTGAGCATGGAGGACGCAGCGGCGCGATTCATATGGCCGCGCGCGACGCAGGCGCTGGGAGAGATACGGAAGCTGCTCGGCAGCGGTAACGCGGGACCTGCGGAGGACGTGCTGAGGGTGGTGTGAGGGAGAGGAGTGTCACTTTCATTCTGATTGCGAGACATGAACGTGGAAAGTCGAACGAATCGTGTCCGTTTGCACGCAGGACGACGCCTGCTGCTCGAGTTCGTCGCACTTGTCGCGTTATCCGTTATTTGGTGTGGTGTGGCTTCTTCCCAACAGGTCAGCGGAGCCGTACGTATCAGCGCTCCAGCGGTTGCGTTGGACGAAACGAGCGTCGTGCTTATCGACTCCTCCGGCGTCGTTGCCGCGGTTACTACCACGGGCAGCAACGGTAACTTCACGCTGTATGCTCCGAGGGCTGGTAGATACCGGATCCGCGTCCGTCGAATCGGTTTCCTTCCCGATTCCTCAGCTTACGTTACGTTGAGCGCCGGTCAACCGTCGCCACGCATCACTCTTTCGCTAAGCCCATTCCCTTTCCAGCTCGCGCGCGTGGGCGTTGAGGAAGCCCGTCGCTGTGTAATCGCGCCACAAGCAGGTGTAACCGTGTTCAGGCTATGGCAGGAAGCTCAGAGCGCGCTCACGGCAACGATGGCTACCTCACAAGACGCCCACACCGCCTTTGTGTTGCGTCGATTCGAGCGGAGGCTGGACCCGCGCACCGGTCAGGTGGAGGAGTCGCGTTCGTGGGACTCGCGCACGACCACATCGGAGCCATATGCCAGTATCCCCGCGGAGTCTCTGGCGACGCACGGGTTTGTCGTTCCGGATGGCAAGATGCTGGTATACTATGCGCCGGACGCCCGCACCTTGATCTCCGCTGCATTTGCAAGGACGCACTGCTTTCACCCGAGGGAAGACGTCGCACGTCCCGATCTCGTAGGGCTTGCGTTCGAGCCAACGAAGCAACGCGACTGGGATAGATCCGTCCGCGACGTATCTGGCACATTGTGGCTCGATCGCACCACCCTGGCTCTTAGAACACTCGACTTCGAATACCGCGGCAACTCCGAAGGCGCGATGGATGCCGATGCTACAGCAACCGGGCATCTCCAGTACGCACAATTGGCGAGTGGCGCGTGGATTGTAAATAGCTGGCTGATCCACATGCCGGTCGTCACTGTAGTGTCCACCGTAAGGGCCCCAAACGGCCTCTCCTCGGAGACGGGAGCGATCACGCTTGTCCGCACTAACGCGAGACGCGTCGAAAGTGTCTGGGAAGCTGGTGGTGATGTGGAGCAAACGTTGGCGGTGACGTCGCCCCGCGATTCGTCGAACGCGACATCCCCCTATGGCGCCATTCACGGTAGCGTTGTGGACACGACGTCGTCCGGGATACGCCAAGGTATCCAGGACGTCCGCGTCACATTACGCTCCACGCACCTCGCGTCGGATTCCACGACACTCTACTCCGTATTTACCGATACTGCTGGTAGCTTCGGGATCGAGCATATCACGCCGGGCACGTATTCCATTCAAATGAACTCGGCGCGTCTCGACACATTGGGAATCAGCATCACCGCGCGGCAACTAGATGTGGGCCCAGCGACACAACAATCATCGGTGACAACCATACCAGCGGCTGCGGAAGTAGTGCACAACATGTGTCAGAACAACCTCCCGCCCCGCGGAGCGCTGCTTCACGGAATCATCCGTAATTCAACTGACGATCCCGTGCCCGACGCGCGCATCGATGTGTCCTGGTTCGCAATCGCAGATTCACGCCGAAGCCATTTCGCGGCGACGACGCATAACGTCGCGACATTTTCCGATGCTCGAGGTGCTTACGTGATCTGCGGAATCCCGACGGATCAAGCGTTGAAGATCGTCGTGACCGACCGCGCCGGTGGAAGTAGCACGTCGACAATCCTCACCCAGAAGGCGCGCGTGGGCATGGCCAATTTCTCGCTGCCTGGTCGTCATGTGCTTCCATCGCAGCAGCCCCTCTCCCGTCACTAAATCGTCACTCCACGCTGAACGCAAACGGCTGCATCACCAAGCGCCTCACCGGAAACCCCCTGTCCTCGCTGACTCGTACCTCGCCGTGGGAAGCCACTCCCGCACGGACTTGGCGAACTCGTTGTACATCGCATGGTTTCGAGCCTGCCGAGCGCGGTGAGAGCTCGGGCGGCGTTCACTTCCCGCTCACGATTACAAGATTGTGTATTTCACAGCAACATAGCCGGACCGCGGCTCACCTGGTGCGACGATATGACCCGCAACCAGCTCAGGATACGCGCGGTCGAACACGTTGCGAGCTCCTATATCTAAAGTAGCTGCACGGCCGAGGCGCACGCTTGCAGTCGCGTGCAGCAACCCGTACGCCCCGAGAACGACACCGGGCTCGTCGAACGGCGAGTAAGGCCCAACCCAGTTCCCGCTCACGCGTATGGTCCAGGGTGAATTTGTGCTTGTGCTCGGCGAGATGTCGAGTGCAGCCGATCCGACGTACTGTGCAGTGTTGTATACCCGCAGGCCGCTCAGCACGACGACCGGACCGTTCGGATCATCCGACGGAGCGATTCGATTGGTGTACCGTGCGTCGTTGAACGTCCAGTCGCCGCTCAGCGTAGCGAACGAAACCACGGGTGCGTGCAAGCCAAGCTCGATGCCTTGACGCTTACTTGCGCCGCCACTCACGGAACCGGTTGCAAGCGGGTTGAAGGTCTGTTCGTTGCTGACGTCCATACGGAACAGCGCAGCGGATGCTGTGATGTTTCTGATGTCGAGCTTCACGCCGCTCTCGTACGCCCACACTGTGATCGGAGCCAGCGTGGGATCAGTGAGCACACCATCCGTCGACCGGAATCCGCGCGATGCATTGGCATACAGGGCAATCTCGGGTGTGAGATGTGCAAGTGCTCCCACTTTGGGCGAGAAGACTCCGTGCGCACGCGAACTTGTCACGCCGCCAGACACGTCGGGAGTCGAGCGTGTGTCGAGCAGGTCGTAGCGCGCTCCGAGATCGAGCCGCAAGCGGCCGATCATGGTGTTTGACGCAACAAACAACGCACCCGAGAGCTGCCGCCCAGTGAACAGCGCATTGACCGAATCGCGGCTGCGCGCAGTGGTGAAGTAGTTCTCATAGCGTGCGTTATCGAGCCTGCCTTCCGTACCAAGAGTGACGTCCGTGCTGCTTCCGGTATATGTCACGGCGCTCGTAAGGCCGAACCCTGTCCGCGAATCCTCTTCTTCAGTCTGGCTACCCGTACCCTCGAACTGCCCGCCAGCGGGCGGAGTCGTGAGGAATAACTGCCAGCGCCCTTGCGTGGCGTACGCGGTCGTTCGCCAGAGCAGATCGCCGCCAGTGACGCGCAGACTTACGCGCTCCTGGGCGCGTCGCTTGAATCCGCCGTCAGTCGGATTTGACACGATGTCATACTGGTGATCGGCGAACTCGCTCTCACTCAGGTAGCCAGGTGAACGCCAGCGCGCACCGTAGAGCTCGACCCCGCCGTCGATGGTGGCGTTCGGCGCGAGATCTCGCACGATGCGGCCGTGCGCCTGCGTGAGATCGCTGCGGCTGTTTGGACGGAAGCCGTCTTCGTGGCGTGCGCGCAAACCGAAGACGCCGCCGCTGGATCCGTGATCGAATCCGGACAGTACAGTCGCATCCGCAAGGCCATTGGAGCCGCCACTCGCGACTAGCTGAGTTCCAGTCATGCGTTCGAGCGTGCGAACGTTGACAACGCCCGATACGGCGAAGTTGCCGTACAGTGGACTCACCGGGCCTTTGATGATGTCGATGTCCTGGATTGCGAGCGGGAAGAGGACGCTCCAATCATTGTAACCCTCTGCGTGTCCGTTGACGGGCTCGTTGATCGGCACGCCGTCAACCCAGAGCGCGAGATCGGTCGAATGATCCGAGCTGAAACCGCGGAGTGATGCATCAGAGGCGAAACCGGGTCCCTGGCCTTGTTGATGAACCTCGACGCCCGCGGTTTGCCGCAGCAGCTCCCATGGAGTCGCGGCTGGCGTCAGTTCGATTACGCGTTGCGAAACGTGCGTCGAGGTCGAAGGCGATCCCCGATCGGCTGGTGCGGCTGTGATCGTGACTGAATGCAGCTGCGCAGCACGCGCGGTGGAGTCCTTCCGCGTAGAATCTGTCACCTGCGCCTGCGCGGCAGTTGTGACCGAACTGATGGCGATACACAGCGTCGCAGCAGCGATGCCCGCGCGCCCGAACAAAATGTTCGGGATCGAATGGATGAATCGATGAATCATTGTTTTCGCGATGAAACCCGAGAGCTCGACACGGCGGGCGCCGCACGAGGCAATCTCGGCGATAGCTGGTGAGAACGACTACGCTATCGGATTGGGAGGGCCGTTCGCGAAAGGAAGACGATGAGCTGGCCGCGCCGGTGCATAAAACGTCGCACGATGCGGCGCGACGGTTGAAGCATACGCGCTGATGACGGATGGAAACGCAGCCGCAAATGCAGGTCCGTCACAGGTGGGCGCTGAAGGACAGCTGCAGGCAGAGCCGCAGCAGTCCGGCGACGAACCCTCAGGACGGTGCTGGCCGCCCCCGCGCTTGGTCCGGTCGTGGCTCGCAGTCGAAGCATGTCCGCAGTCGCTGACCACATCGGCGGCCATATCGCGCATCTGCGGCATTCCAGACATTGCCACCATTGCAGCCGCGTGCATTCCCGTCTGAATCGGGGACACGACCGCGAACACGATGGCGCACAGCGCCCACCCGAGACGAACCGACCATGACCGGTGCACGTTGTTGAATATAGCAATCGCGGCTCCGCGGTGCTCGGAAGCATGGCTGGCGCTTCCGTTGAGAGCATGATCGGGAACACCGAAACGACAATACCCTAGTCGGCGCGAAACTTCAGGTCACTCCTACAGAATCGGCCAGAAATCCCGACTCACGTCGAAATAGAAGCTCCATCGCCCATCGCGCGTCCCGCGCGCAACGTCGAAGCGCAGCAGATCAAATACGCTGAGCAATCCCACGCCCGCACTTGGATACCATCCCTTCCCATCAACCCAGGCCGCATGCACGAACGGCGCGAGCGTCGCTGTCGCCGGTGCGCGCCCCCACTCGCCGAGCGGTACAGGGATGAACGGTACCGTCGTGCGCCACTCCACGTGCGCCGCACCAGCGCGCTCGCCAACGAGCGAGTGAAAGTCGTATCCCGGCGCTGTTACCGGACCGCCGAGTGCGATGAGAGACTGCGGCGGAGTCCGCGTTCCGTCCGTGAGACCCGCCGCCAGCATCGCTATCGCCAACTGACCGGTGGAAAACGTGCGAGTCGCAGCAAACGTTCCGATTCCCTTCCCCGACTCGGTCACGAAATGCGCGAGCGCATCTTCGCGATCGTGCATTACAGAAAGCGATACCACCGCGGATGCGTCCATTCCGAACAGATCGAAGCGTGGCGCGTCGAGCCTGAGCGTCGCACGGGCTTCGATGAGCGACGTGGCAGTCTGCGGCGGAGCAAAGTGGCCCGACGCAGGCTCTCCGTGAACGCCGGCCATCGCCTGTCGCTCGACCACAACCTCGATAGTCGGACGCAGCGTCATCGCAGTCGGCGCGAAAAGTGTGAGTGAGCCGCCGCGGGCACTGATGAGACTGGTGTAGTCGCTCCCGTATTCCTGCGCCGCGAAGCTGTTGATCAACCCCGAGCGCTCGGGCACTACCGATACGTCATGCAACGCACGATACGCCGTGACGCTCGCGCCGGCGCCGCTGTTCGACGTGTAACTGAGCGCGACATGCGGCTTCAGGTCCCGATCGGAAAACCCATAGGCTGCACCGGCGTTGAGTGACAGATGCGGAGCGGGATACAGCGTAGCCGCGGCGCCAGGGGCTATTCCCTCCACGCGATTGAAATGAATAAACTGCGAAACCGAAGAGCCTGCCAAGGCGAGTGTACGTGCGCGCTCGACCGTCCGCGCACGAACGAGCTCGCTCACCTCGCCATGCAGCTTCGCGACGTCCGAGCTTGCGAACGACTGCACGTCTGGTGGAAGCGAATCAAGCACGCTTCCAGCAAACTTGAATCCCTTCGTCGTAACCTCGCCGCTCCGCGTGACTACTGCGCCGTGCGCGACCTCGATCTCAGGCCCCGAATCGAACACCGCATCGACCGGCACGTTTATGTCGTAATCCGAAATCTCCCAGCGCCCTCGAATTATTCCGCGCGCCGGATAATCCAGCCACGTCCCCGTCCTTCGTATCTCGACTTCCTGCCGCCTCGGCAACCAGAACCGTCCATCGATCAGGCCGCTCTCGAGCACGACGGAGATGTCTTCCAGGTCCTTGTCCCGGTACGCGGCGCGCGTGAACCCGATCGCCATGCGCACCACGGAACCGCTCCCCCGGTCCACATACACCGATCCTATTGCGCGTGGAGCATTCTGGTCCTTCGGCCGAAACCGCAGTTGCACCACGTCCAGCACCCTTTCGCCCAGCCGGATCTGCAGCGAATCTCCTACGGCAAAGTCGTAATCGTCGAGTCCGGATGCCGATAGCGGATGCGGCACGTCCTGCACCTCATCACCGTCACCGATTCTGATGAAGCTCGGGAAGTTGTTCTGCACTATCCCGAGGTGGTCCCGGTGATAATTGATGTCGGTCGGCAGCACCAGCGTATCGCGCCGTCCCTTGATCAACTGTTTGCTGAGCGACGGCGCCTTCCAGTAGATATCCGACGCGATCTGATCGGCACGCACTATCTTCGGAGGATCGGGAAAGCCCTTGCCCAGCTGGGCAAGAAAGGTCAGATAACCCCGCGCCTCGGCCTTGTAGCTTTTCAACCCGCTATCGGCCAGCTGCGCGGCACGAACCGCGGTCGCGTGAGTCGCGAGGCTCTCGGCGCGCGCGGAGTTCCAATCCTGGGCGGCGATGGCGACGGGAGCGAGAAGAATTGCCAGCCCCGTTGTCATGGTGCGCTTCATCCCTCAACTTAACGCATGGATTTCGACCGTTTCCGGGCGCACTCAACCACGGCAGGGCTCGTCCCCGTCTGGCGCGACGTGCTGCTGGATGTAGACACCCCCGTTTCTGCCTTTGCGAAGCTCAGGCGGGGCGGTTTTGCCTTCCTTCTGGAGTCGGCGCCGGCTGGCAGTGAAACGTGGTCCCGCTACACGTTCATGGGTACCGAGCCGCGCTCCGCATGGTCGCTGTCAGATAGTGTCGTCTCCGACTGGTCGCCCGCACGGGGATGGCACACCGAACGCCAGGTCGCTGACCCCCTGGCCGACCTGGAACGCCTGGTCATGGAATACGCGCCAGCGCAGGTGCCCGAGCTGGGCGAATTCTGGGGCGGGGCGGTCGGCTACCTCGGCTACGACGTCGTGCGCGCCATCGAATCGCTTCCGAACCCGCCGGCCAAAAAGCTGGACATACCTGACGCGCTGTTCGTCTTCACCCGCGGCCTCGTCGTCATCGACAATCTGCGCTCGCAGGGACGACTGATCGTCTCGGTGCAGGTCCCGCGCGACGCCAGTGAATATGAGCTGCGAGAGTTATATGACGACGCCCAGTCGGAGCTCGATTCGATCGCGACGCGGTTGCTCGATCCGTCGCCCCTGGAGCCGCTGTCGCTCGGCACGCCAGCCGCAGCGCTGATCGGAAAATCCAACTACGAGCACGACCGGTTCATCGCCGACGTCGAGCGCATCAAGGAATACATTCGCGCCGGTGACTGCTTCCAGTGCCTGCTCGCGCGCCGCATCGACGTCGAGCACGATTTCGATAGCTCGGACCTGTACCGCGCGCTGCGCGCGCTGAATCCGTCGCCGTACATGTACCATCTCGACCTCGACGGCACGGAGCTCGTCGGCAGCTCGCCGGAGCTGCTCGTACGTCTCGCGAATCGTCAGGTGACCGTTCGTCCCATCGCCGGCACGCGTCCGCGCGGCAGGAATGCGGCAGAAGACGAGCACATGACGAACGACCTCCTCGCCGACGAGAAGGAGCGCGCCGAGCATGTCATGCTGGTTGATCTCGGGCGCAACGACGTTGGACGGGTCGCGCAGTACGGCACCGTGACCGTTAGTGACTTCATGTGCGTCGAGAAGTACTCGCACGTGCTCCACATCGTGAGTCAGGTCGATGGAACTGCGCGCCCCGGGATCGGAGTGGCCGAAGTATTACGTGCCACATTCCCGGCGGGCACGATGACAGGAGCACCAAAGGTGCGTGCAATGGAAATCATCGACGAGCTGGAGCCTGAGCGCCGTGGCGCGTATGCCGGCGCTGTGGGCTACATCGCCTGGGGCGGAGAGCGTGTCGATCTCGCGATCACGATTCGCACCTGTGTGATCGCGAACGGAGTTGCTTCCGCGCAGGCCGGCGCCGGAATCGTCGCAGACTCGGTCCCGGAATCGGAGTGGATCGAAACAGAGAACAAGGCCCGCGCGGTATTGACCGCGATTGCACAGGTGCGTGCCAGGATCGTTCCGCAACGCGCGGTCGCGCAGGGGGACGGATGAGCTCGGAACTGATCCCGATCACCGGCTATGAGCACATAACGGTCAACGGCGCGAATATTCTCGTCGCCCGCGTCCTCGCCGAGACCACGCGGGCGATCCTGGAAAACGACACACTGTACTCGTATGCGGCGAAGGTGCCGGACGCGCTGGTGTTTCAGGGACGCGCGCCTGTGTATGCGATAAACTTTCCACCGTTGACGGGCCGAGTCGCGGTGCGCCACGTCATGCGCGGCGGCTTTGTCGGACGGCTGTTGCACGATCGATTTCTTCCGCCGACTCGTGTCGCGCGCGAGCTGACGGCCGCATTCCGCCTGCGGCTGGGTGGCGTTCCCACACCGGAGGTTCTTGCGGTCGGCACATACCCCGCCGGTGGCTTCTTTCGGCGCGCCGACGTGGTTACGCGGTTCGTCGAGGGTAGCGCGGATCTTTCCGCTGTTTTTGGCGACGTGCGCAACGACGCGCAGAGGCACCCGATCCTCGATGCGGTCGCGCGGCTTCTTTCGAGGCTCACCGCCACGGGCGCACAACATCCCGATCTCAATCTCAAGAACGTGCTCATTACCTCGGGTGACGACGGCTACATCGCGCACGTGCTGGACGTTGACCGCGTGCATTTCCACGTTCCCGGCGATCCACTTGTCGCGCGAGCCAACATAGAGCGGCTCATGCGATCGCTGCGCCAGTGGCGAACGAGGCTGGCTCCCCGCACCAACGCGCTGTCCGACGACGACATGTCCTACCTGGCCCTCGCAGCGGCGGCGCAGCCCGCGTGAGTCGCGCCGACGTTCGGCTGGACAGGATATGCATAATGCTGATGTCCGCCGCGGGAGACGTCGTACACGCGCTTCCTCTGGTAACTGCGCTCAAGCGATACCGGCCTGCGTGCACCATTTCGTGGATCCTCCAGCCAGTACCGGCTACCATGGTGCGGGGTCACCCGTCGGTCGACGAGATAATCGGGTTCGATCGGTCCCTTGGCATCCGATCGTTCACCGATCTGCGTCCACGCCTGCGCGCGCGCGAATTTGATCTGTTGATCGACCTCCAGGTGTACTTCAAGGCGGGAGTCGTCACCGCGCTCGCCGACGCCACCGTGAAGCTCGGCTTCGATCACGCGCGTGCCCGCGATCTGAACTGGTTGTTCACGAACAGGAAGATTCCGCCACGTCCGGTAAGGCACGTACAGGATCAGTACCTCGAATTTCTCGAATACCTTGGCGTACCTTACGCACCACTCGAATGGAACATCGGCCCATGGGCCGGCGAGCGGGCGTGGCAGGCGGAATGGATTTCGCAGTTCGAGCGTCCCGTCGCCGCTATCGTCATCGCGACAAGCAAGCCCGAGAAGGACTGGCTCCCGGAGCGCTGGGCAGCCGTGTGCGATGCGCTGTATTCAGACTACGGATTGCAGCCCGTGCTTGTGGGCGGTCGCTCGGCGCGCGAGCTCGACGCGGAGCGAATAATCCGGCAGCACGCTACGACTCCGATTCGCTCCGAGCTCGGCAGCGGTCTGCGCAAGCTCATAAGCATCCTGGATGCGTCTGCGCTGGTACTGGCACCAGACACCGGACCGCTTCACATGGCGGTAGCGATGAACCGACCCGTAATCTCGCTGCTCGGCTACACCAATCCGAAAAGAACCGGACCGTATCGGCGTTTTCACGATCTCATGATCGATGCGTACGCCAATGACGGCGAAAATTACGTCCCGACGATGGAGAACAGACCCGGACGGATGCCACGCATCACCGTAGACGCCGTGCTGGCCCGCGTAGAAGTGTGGCGGCAGCAGTACTCGGGCTTACCTCGGTAGGTCTTCGGATCTGGGCTAAAGTCTTCATTCCTGCGAAAGGCGCCCCCCGACTCGTCATTCCCACGAAAGCGGGTGATGTGGGATATCGTCATTCCCCCGGCCCGCGCCCACCGCGGCCGCCACGACCCGGACCGCCGAACGCCGGCGGATTCTTGATGTTGTCCGGCACCTTCTTCCACTGATCCGGCGTCAGAATCTTCTGAACCTTAGCCATCGCCGCCGTTAGATTCTGTCGGCCCGCGACAATCTGTGGACGGATCTTCGACATGATCGCCTGCGGATTCCCCGAACCCTGCTTCGCAACTTCCGCCCTGATCTGCGCGCCAAGTGCAAGCGCCTGTGCGGCAAGCGTATCGGAGACAGTCGTCAACTGCGTCACCTGTGCGTCGTTGAGCCCGAGCGAGTCGCGCATCTGTATGATCTGCGCAACAGGATTCTGTACAGCAGACGACGCGATGGACGAGCTGTCCGTGCGCGCAGCAAAGATCTGCCTGAAGCGATCGCGCGGATCGGGACCGAGCGCCAGCCTGGCCTGCAGGGCGAGCACGAAGGGCTGGCGATATACGGCGCGCGCGGAGTTGTTGGAGCCGAAACGCCCGTTCACGTCGTAGATGAACTCCTGCTTGACCGGATCGAAGCCGCGTACGTAGAGCAGCGTCGGATCTGCACGATTGAACTGGCCCCATCCGCGCAGGTTGCTGCCGTGCAGCAACTGGTCCAGACCCGCGAGCACGTTGGACCCCACCAGCGAGAACGTCATCTTGCGATGCAGATTGAAGCCATCCGGGTGGAAGTTCATCTGCATGTCGAGCGACGGGGTCCACGGCCCGCGACAGCTGTTGCGCGCAGCCACGGTTCCGAGCTGCGACGTGAGGCAATCACGCACGTTGGACGGAGAGCTCGCGATCAATTGCTTCATCGCCGACGCAATGGCGGGATTGCTCGCGGTTGCCGGATCGAATATGAATGCGCGATCGTTGTGCGATCCGTCCCCGTTGATGTCGCCCGACACGATCGGCGTGAATGGAGCGCCCGAGCTGAGACGCGCATTCGCAGTGATCTCGAACCAGTCCTTGACCGGCTTCGTGAAGTAAGTCTGAATCGTATTGCGGATGTCCTGATCGCCCGGTGCCCATTCGCTGATATTCGGGTTTCCGGCAGTCGTCGGCGAAGCGAAGCCCTGTGCCGCCGAGCAGCAGGTGAACGACGACTGATCCCGCGTGCGTTGCAGCGTGTATGCAAAGGTGAAGAACGTTCCACCGGCGGTCGCGCCGTTGAGAGACATCGTCAGTTGACGCGTATCACTCTGCAATCCCGAAGTGAGCTCGAGTACCTGGCCGTACTGTGGATAGATGCGCGATCCGCCAGATGTTACCTGGCCAGTACCGGTGACGATTGCTGCCGCGGGCGCGTAGACGGGGCGATTGCCCTCGTCCGCGAGCGTGAATGCGGGCGTCGTTCTGAGGTTCAGATCCTGCACTCCGTACAGTGCCACACCACGTGCATAGCTCGCATCAGCCGACAGCGTGATGTTGCCGAACAGCCGGTGCTGGAGACCGAGCGAAGCGCGCCACGAGCGCGGTGCCTCGAAATCCGGGGCGAAGAGCGTGACGGACGGACTCACTGACGAGAAATTCTGCGGTATCGACGCGTCGCCGACGCACGAGGTCGGAGCAGTCGTGGGATCGCCAAGATAGCTCTGCCAATCCGGCGTCGGGACCGCCGGTCCGATGCACGACACCTGCTGCTCGGTGTTGATCAATCCCGTAGCGCCCGCGGCGGATGTGAACAATCCCGTCGGAGTCTTCGCACGGAACTCACCGATTCCACCGCGCAGCAGAAATGCCGGCTGGAATTGCGAGAACGGATCGTTTGGATTCGGCTTGGTGAGATTGATCGAGAATCCCGCGCGCGGACTGAAGTGGACCTCGGCAGGAAAGTCGTTCGTACGCAGACCGAACTTCGACTCGACATCGGAGTTGAGCGGCGGTGCATCATCGACCTTCGTCCCCTCCGCGCGCAGGCCATACACGACCTGCACCTGTCGGTTCGGGCGCCACGTGTCGCCGAGATACACTGCACCGGCCACAGTCTTCCCCGCGCGCTCCTGCGACAGAAGCGTTCTGCTGTAGCTGTCAGGCGTATCCGAAAGAAACGCGCCCAGCGAATTGTAGGTGAAAGTCCCGAGCCTGTTGTTGGTGACGTTCTGCCGGAACGTATTGAGATCGAACAGAGTGCCGAGTCGCACGCGATGCGTGCGATCCTTGCTGAGGTACGACACCTCGTCGGCCGCTTCGATCAGCGAAGAGCTTCCCGCTTGCGGGAAGCCGGGATTGCCGCCAAAGCTGATCACGCTCAGCGCCTGAGTTCCATCCCCGAGCGGAGAGCTGATCCTCACACGTCCGGCGGGAAGCGTCAGATATCCTTCGGAGTGATTGTTGTCGCGCGAATAGTAGGTGCGCAACTCGTTGATGATTCCGCTCTCGAAGTTGGATGTTAGCGTCGCCGCGACACCAGCTCCGGTCGTTGTACTTGCGCCCGCGCTGGACGGCAGTGCGTAGGGATTGGATCTCGTGGGATCCTGTGTGCTGCCGCGATAGTCACCGCGGAGCGTGAGACTGTTCGCGTCGTTCAGGAAATAGTCGAGACGGACGAGGCCGACCGTATTGTCGCCGATGCGCCGGTCAGGTACCGCCGTCGGAGATGGGATCCCGAGCGCGTTCACCTGCGACTCGAAGGCTCGCACCGAAGCCGGATCGAGTCCGAGCGTCGACAGAGTCGCCGGAGACGACGCGAGCAGGGACTGCACAGGATCGCTGCGTCTGCGCAGCTGCGCCGACCCGAAGATGAACATCTTGTCCTTGATGATCGGACCGCCCAGTCCCGCGCTTATCTGATCCTGCAGATACGTCGGCGAGACTGCGGCGCTGTCCGCACCTTCGAACTCGAGCACGGGGTCGCGCCGCGAGTAAGTGAAGCCGCCGGTGAGTTCGTTCGTTCCGCCTCGCGTAGTGGATGCGATTTCGCCGCCGCTGAACTGACCCTTGGATGGATCGTATGTGTTGGTCACTACACGAGTGCTACGCAACCCTTCCGCGGGTACGGAGAAGCTTCCGAATGACAGGCCGTCCAGCGTCGTGTTGTTGAGCGTCGACCGCTGGCCGGCGACCGAGAACGCTGCGGCAGTTGTATCGTTGCCCGCGATTCCCACTACACCCGGCGCCATCGCGGCGATCGCCGAAATGTCGCTCATGTCCACCGGCAGGCGCTCGAGCTGCTCCGACGAAAGTGTTCGTCCGCTCTCTCCCGGAGTCGGCGGTGCGCCGCGCTCCCGCCCGCCGTTGCGCGCTGTCACCGCAACCGTGGATAGCCGCGCGGCGACCTGGGTACCAATCTGAACGTCCGTGACGAGACGATCCTCGTCCCCCTGTCGCGCTACGTTGCGCGAGACCGGCGCGAAACCAATCGCGCGAAACTCGACGCGATACTGACCTCCGCCGTCGGGAAACAGTATCGTGTATCGCCCATCCGCGCCCGTACGCTTCGTGCGTGTGATTCCACTTTCCGCGGACTTCACCGCTACGGTCACGTTCTCGAGTGGCTTTCCATCAGGGCCCAGCACGCGGCCCGTCACGATGTCCGTGGTGCTGCCTATCTGCGCCTGCGCCGGACGGGACGTGATCCCGATGCCAACAAGCAGCGCGGCAAACAGAACGAAGAGCTTGCGCATGACCGCATTTCCCGCCCCGCCGGGCGGGGCAATCTAGGTGTGTCGCGTCGCTCCGCCAAAGTGATAGCGAACGCGCAATTTCTGCATCAGTTCGACCAGCCGTACCAGCGACAGCCCCATTACCGCGAAATAGTCACCGTCAATGCGTCGTACAATCGTTGCACCGTAACCCTGAATACCGTACGACCCCGCCTTGTCCATCGGCTCGCCGGTCGCGATGTATTCGCGAATTTCATCTTTCGACAGG